>Ga0209573_1003194_pt1 | contig 18661 bp, 17 predicted proteins | sample TNRBio252014_DNA_FD_185870 | JGI IMG/M metagenome (GOLD analysis project Ga0209573, IMG submission 185870) | Wastewater treatment Type I Accumulibacter community from EBPR Bioreactor in Madison, WI, USA - TNR Reactor_6/25/2014_ DNA (SPAdes)... | ecosystem: Engineered > Bioreactor > EBPR >...
CAATATCCAGTCTTTGCTTAACTGCTGAGAAAAAGAAAGATTGGCTGTTGTAAGATGAAAAAAGCCTTTAGTTCCCCGCAAAGGCTGACCCTTTGAGTTATTGGATAAGATGCCACCGGAAAAAACAGACCTGTTTTTTGACCATTTAAAATAGGTGTCTCCGTTGAAAAGACCATACTCACCAGCAACAACTTTTGCCTTAATCTGGTTTGAAGATTTAGTCTTTGAAAACGTTTTGGTAATAATATTAACTACCCCGCCTACTGCTTCCGAACCCCAAATAGCTGAAGCAGCTCCCTTAAGTATCTCCACTCTTTCAATTTCTGAAGGATGAATAGGAACATACATGCTGAAGTGGCCCGTCAGCGGGTCATTCAACTTGACGCCGTCAATAATTACTAATACCTGCTGAAAAGTACCTCCACGAATAATGATATCACTTTGTGAACCCTGTGGCCCCCTTTGCTGTACTTCGATACCCGGAAGGTAGCGGAGTAATTCATCTATTGAATGAACAGGTAAGGAAGAAAAGGTTTCTCCTTTTATTGAAAGTATATTACGTCCACTCTCTTTTTGCTGTTGTGAAGCAAGGGTGGCTGTCACAACTACATTTTCCATTTCGACTTCACTTTCCTGTGCCCATGATTGCTGAGAAAACGTAAATAAGACAATAACCGAAATAATTCTTTTCGCCAGACTCATACGTTGGTTTTGGCCGCAAAAATAGGTGGGAGAGATAAAAGAAATTTCTAATCGAAAAAGTTTTACAGCAAGCTTACAAACTGTCAATATTGTTCACTCTCATTGGGGAAATCTTTTGATTTCACATCCTTGATATATTGCTGTACTGCCAGGGTAGCCTGCTCATATACATTCAGATACTGCCGTAAAAAACGGGGTTTGAATTCAGTGTTGATACCCAGCATATCATGCATAACCAGCACCTGGCCATCACAATCACCTCCTGCGCCTATACCAATCGTTGGGATCGTTAGACTCAGAGAAACTTCTTTTGCAAGTCCGGCGGGAATTTTTTCCAATACTATTGCAAAACAGCCTGCATCCTGAAGTAACTGTGCATCCTTTTTTAATTTATCCGCCTCGACTTCTTCTTTTGCCCTCACCGCATAAGTGCCAAACTTATAAATTGATTGTGGTATCAGTCCCAGGTGTCCCATTACAGGAATACCGGCTGAAACTATTTTTTTGATGGAATCAATTACTTCTTGTCCACCTTCCATTTTCACGGAATGAGCTCCTGTTTCTTTCATGATCCGTATTGCAGAAGCCAGGGCTATGTCGGAATTAGATTGATAAGAACCAAAAGGCAGATCGACTACAACAAGACAACGTTCAACACCACGGATAACAGAAGATGCATGATAGATCATCTGGTCAAGGGTTATTGGCAAAGTTGTTTCATGGCCAGCCATCACATTCGACGCTGAATCACCAACAAGTATCACATCAATACCGGCACCATCAATTAGTTTAGCAAAGGAAAAATCATATGCTGTAAGCATTGATATTTTTTCACCGGCTGCTTTCATTTTTTGCAGCGTATTAGTGGTAATCCGTTTTACTTCTTTATTAACTGACATGAGTACAATTTGTAGTGTTAATCAGGAAATTCAGATCTCAATCTCTTTCAGTCTTACTTCTTCGTAGAGATTATGAATTAGCCCGTCTGCCAACCCTATCTTAGGAACAAAGATCTCTTCTGCATCAGCCCAACGCATCACATTAATATAAATGAGCAACGCAGGCACTATCACATCGGCCCGGTCTTCCCTGAGTTTGTGTAAACTGATCCTTTGTGGTAAAGTAAGGTTGCTGAATTCCTTGTAATAATCCCTGAGCAGTTCGAGTGATAATGGCTTTCCATCTTTACGCTTAGAAATAGAGAAAATTTTGTTTATGTTCCCTCCTGAACCGATTGCAGTCACATGATGGTATCCCTTTGTCTTATTTCGAATAAACTCTTTCATTTCATCCCAGGCAGCTTCATTTACCTGGTTTTTCAGTAACCGTATGGTGCCGATATTAAATGATTTTTTAAAGATTAGCCGGCCATCACTGAAAAAAGTAAGCTCTGTACTGCCGCCACCCACATCCACATATAAATATGATTCATCACGGGTCATACTTTCTGCTACATGATTCTCATAAATCAGAGAAGCTTCACTGTCACCACTGATGATCTCGATATCAATACCTGTTTCTGTCTTAACTTTTTTAATAATCTCGGCTGAATTGGCTGCATCACGCATAGCAGATGTGGCACAGGCCTTCAGGTGCTTTACTTCATACACATCAAGCAGAAGTTTGTATGATTTAATTGTTTTGATTATTTTCTCCACCTTACCGGCAGATATCTCGCCTTTATCAAATACGTCAAATCCCAGCCTTAAAGGTACACGAACAAGTGCTGTTTTAATAAATTCTGAAGTGCCCTGCGGGCCTGAGATAACGTCTGTAATTAATAATCTTGCTGCGTTACTTCCAATATCAATTGCTGCCAGTCTCACGATGGGTCAATGTTTTTTTATGCAGGTAGTTATAGGTTTCTACCTGTGATCGGATTTTCTTTTTTGTTGTTCGCACATACTCATTACTCAGCTCATTATCCAGCCACCGGGCCTTTACATTATCCTCCAGTTGTATGTTCAATATGTCCTTTAGTTCCTGCTTTAACTCTTCATTCCATACAGGACAGGTTGCCTCGACACGGTGTTCCAGGTTCCTGAGCATCCAGTCGGCCGAAGATATGTAAACTTTCTCTTTGCCTTTGTTGTGAAATACCCACACCCTTGCATGTTCAAGATATTCATCAACAATACTGATAGCCCTGACCGGTTTTTTAAATTTTTTGTTCTCCGTCATCATACAAAATATACCCCGTACAATCAATTTAATCTGTACTCCGGCCCTGGCGGCTTCATTAAGTTTTTCAATCATCATCTCATCAGACAGAGAATTCATCTTTAAAGTAATCGAAGCTGGTTTTTTCTTCCTTGCTTGTTTAATTTCTTCTTCAATCAGCCTGATCATTTCTCTTTTTACAAAAAAGGGGCTTGGGATAACGACTTTACAATCCCGTAAAAAGTTCATCCCGGTTTTTGGTTGTTCCAGGAAATTAAAAATCCGGTTTACATCCGCCATTATTTTCTGATTGGAAGTAAGCAGGCAATGATCGCCATATACTTTAGCTGTTCTTTCGTTCAGATTACCTGTACTTACAAAACCATAGAGCAACGTATTATTATCCTTAGTTCTTTTCCTGATCAGGCAAATTTTGGAATGTATCTTCATATTTGGAATTTCCACGAGCACCTTTGCTCCTTCATCTTCCAGCCTGTTTTTCCATTCAATATTAGCTTCCTCTTCAAACCTTGCCCTCAGTTCGATCATTACTATTACTTCCTTGCCATTTCGCACCGCATTAATCAGCGCATTGATGATCTTTGACTGTTGTGCCAGCCTGTAACAGGTAATTTTTATTGTAGTGACCTCAGGATCAAATGCAGCCTCCCTCAACAGGTCTATTAAAGGAAGAAATGAGTGATAGGGAAAATGCAGCATCACATCTTTTTCCAATATCACATCAGTAACCCTGCGGACAGTAAACTGGGGGTGATCAAAAGGCTTTTTCCGATGTCTTTTTTCTTTGAACACTTCATCAGGGAAATCCATAAAATGCCTGAAATTATGTATTCGGCCTCCCGGAATCAGGTTATCCCTTTTAGTAAGACTAAGTCTGCGTACAAGGTATTCAAGCAAGCCCGGATCCATCTCCCTGTCATAGACAAAACGAACAGGTTTCCCTTTACGCCGGTTTTTTACTCCTTTTTCAATCTTTTGAATAATATTGGTCGACACATCATCATCAATATCAATTTCAGCATCCCTGGTCACTTTAAAAATATGCGATTGATAATGATCGTAACCAAAATAAGAAAATATATCAGGCAGGTTGAACCGGATCACATCTTCCAGTAAAATGATATGATGCTCATCAGGTTTCGGAGAAGGTAATATTTTGAAACGTCCGAGAACACGACTTGGTATTTCAATCAGAGCATACTTTTTCCTAAAGGCACTTTCTTTTTTCCACATCACCACAGCCAGGTAAATAGATTTATCCCGCAACATTGGAAACTCAGGAATACTCTCGATCATCAGGGGAATAATGTCTGAGCTGACTTCTTCTTCGTAATAATTGCGAACAAACTCCTGTTGAGCATGGTTTAATTCTTTCTCAGTTCGGATAAAGATTTTTTGTTTCCTGAGCTCAAGTAATACCTCTTCCCATATCCTGTTAAATTCTCCCTGCTGATTCAGCACAGTCATTTGTATCTCATCGATGATTTGCTGAGGATTATTTTCCAGGTGCATATTAGCTTTATTTCCAAACTGGATCATTCGGCGCAATGTAGCTACCCGCACCCGGAAGAATTCATCCATGTTATTGGAAAAAATTCCCAGGAACCTGATCCGTTCACGGAGAGGAACGGTACTATCAGCAGCTTCCTGCAACACCCTGGCATTAAAAGAAAGCCAGCTTAAGTCCCGGGCTATAGTTTTTCTTTTTTGAATGTGTGCCATATGCTTTGGTTATTTCCGGTAAAACATAAAGTTATTGAACAGGAGTAAAGAAAGATATTAAGTTTTGAGCAAGAGATAAACTAACGACTTTTCATCTGTTCAATAATTGAAGTAGTTGAGAATCCTTCCAGGATGGGATTGATTATCACCCTTCCTCCATTCGACATTACTTCTTTGGCACCTGCAATTTGGTCAACTGTATAGTCACCACCTTTTACCAGTACATCGGGCATGATTGCTTTGATCAGTTCAAGTGGTGTATCCTCTTCGAATAACACCACTGCATCCACCATAAGTAAAGAGGCCAATACCAGGGCTCTTGATTCCTGGTTATTAACCGGGCGACTTTCACCCTTTAGTCTTTTCACGGAAGCATCTGCATTAAGGCCTACTATTAAATAATCACCTTCTTTGGCAGCCTGGGAAAGTGAGAAAATATGTCCCTGGTGAAGGATGTCAAACACCCCATTTGTAAAGACAATCTTTTTTCCCAGCACCCTCCATTGAGCGGCTACCTGTGCAGCTTGTGCGGCAATAATTATTTTTTGTGGTATAAGATCAGCTCTGTTCACGGATCTTGTTTTTATTATAATAAGGCAATGCTGCAAAGCTAATTAATCCCCCCAGCAGAATAACAGTGGTTTGTGCCAGCCATAATATCCAGCCGAAGGCTAAGGCGATGGTGTAATTAAGACCATACAACTGCATCGTTTTTTCAATAAGATAGGCATAAGCTCCAATACCTCCCGGAGAAGCAATCATACCAATACTGCCAGCCGAAAGAATAGTAAAAGCTTCTTTGATCCCATATAGTTCGGTTTCACGGAAAGCCATAAAACCGATTAAGCCTCCTGAAAGATAAAGTGACCATAAAGAAAAAGTGAGAAAAATGAATTGTTTCCTTTTTTTCAAATGCTTAATTGCACTGACCCCCTGTATCACACTTTTCCAGATTCGTTTGAATAATGTGACCAGATCATGAAAAGTTTTCTTTTTGAAAAACATCCATAACCCGACAAGTAAAACGACAGCTCCCAGCAAAATAATTGTAAGAAGCAGTGTTGAAACTCCCTTTTCCCGGGTGTCTGCCGGAGATGTATTAAAAAAGGCATCCAGTATCCGGGTGTACAATTCTGGTTGAAGTACCAGCGTAATACCGAAAACGAATAATAGGGTAATCGCATCAATAATTCGCTCAAGTATAATGGTACCAACAAGTTTGTCAACAGGTATTTTTTCATAACGGGCCAGCACAGTACATTTCACTACTTCACCGAGTCTTGGCACTCCCTGGTTTACCAGGTAACCGATCATGACGGCAAAAAAGGAATTTGTCCTGGAAGGATTATAACCAAGAGGCTCAATTAATAATCGCCAGCGAACTGCCCTTACAAAATGACTTAAAAAGAGGATAGCAAATACAGGTATGATCAACCAGTGTCGTGCATTTCGAAACGCTATCTTTATTTGTTCTGTTTTCTCTTTGTCGAGATTTTTAAGTGAAAGCCAGGCAAAAAAAACACCTAATCCAAGGAAAATAAGATATTGAAGTATGGTGCGGAAACGTTTATTCATTCGGCATCGAAAGTAAAGTGATGTAGCTTAATAACAAAACAACTGGTATCAATTATACATTAATTGAGCAACATATTATCAATAAGCCGCACCTCATTTAAAAATGCTGCAGCTACTGCAACCAGTTTTATCTTGCCATCCCATTCATTTACCAATGAAAGATCATTGGCACCGGCAATCTCAATATAATCTGTTTTAAACCCATTTTTTGTAAGCAGGCTGTTTGCTTCATGCTTTAAGACGGACAGATCGCCTTTTTTGAGATTATCCCTGATAAAACGTAAGCTTTGGAAAATTGCAACTGCTTTTTTTCTTTCATCTTCTTTCAAACGTATGTTACGGCTGCTCATAGCCAGGCCATCAGGCTCGCGGAGGGTAGGGCATATATTAATAGTGATCTCATTTTTCAATCCAATCAGGTCAACCAGTTTTGTAATGACCATGCACTGCTGGTAGTCTTTTTGTCCCAGGTAAAGATTATCAGGTAATACTTTTTCAAGTAGCTTATGGACAACCACACAAACACCCTGGAAATGACCGGGGCGGAACTTTCCTTCCAGAATTGTTTCGAGATAACCCAGATCGTAATGCATCGGCAGGCCTAATCCTTCCGGGTACATTTCGGTTACTGATGGCATGAATAAAACATCACAGCCTGCATTTTCCAACAGCTCAATATCCTTCTCAATGGTCACCGGGTATTTCTCATAATCCTTTGGATCATTGAATTGAGTGGGATTTACAAAAATGCTGCAAACAGTAACCTGGTTTGACTTTGAAGAGCTTTCTATCAATGATATATGTCCTTTATGTAAAGCCCCCATAGTCGGAACAAATCCAATTTTTTTCCTTTTTTTTCGCTGACCATCAAGCCATTTATGCAGGTCTCCTGTTTTTTTAAATAAGATCATAAAGCTGTATTGTTTGAGTCATAATGTAGTTTGAGGACTCAAATTCGGGTTAAATTAATTACCTTTGCCCGCCTTCCAAAGAAACTGACGGCCTTTTTTGCCACTAATAGCAAAGGGTGGTTAGCAGCGGAAAGGTTACCCCTTTACCTTAAAGCGGTAAACTAAACAGGACGCCCATGTCAGCAAAGAAAAGAATTTTATTTATTGCCAATGAAATGTCGCCCTACCTGGAGCTGACAGAATTTTCTGAGATAGTGAACAAGCTGGCGATTAAAGCTAATGACAACAATTTTGAGGTCCGTTGTATTATGCCAAGGTTTGGGATTATCAACGAACGTCGTCACCGGTTGCATGAAGTAGTAAGACTATCTGGAATTAACGTTGCCGTGGATAATGACGATATGCCGCTACAAATAAAAGTGGCATCACTTCCAAGTGCCCGGTTGCAGGTGTATTTCCTGGATAATGAAGAACTATTTAAACGTAAGTTCATTTTTCATGATGAGAATGAGAAATGGTTCGATGATAACGATCTCAGGACTGTTTTCTTTTGCAAAGGAGCATTGGAAACGGTTAAGAAATTTGGCTGGCCCCCTGATATCATTCATTGCAGCGGTTGGATGACCGGGTTGATACCGGCCTATCTGAAAACAGTATATAAAAAAGAACCTGTTTTTGCTCATAGTAAAATTGTATACACGGTCGGGCAGAATACTTTTAAAGAAAAACTTGGCAGCAGTTTTATAAAGAAAGCCCTGATACATGCTTCCTTAAAGGATAAGGATCTTGAAGTTTATAAAGAGGGTACTAACACAGCGATGTTTCGTGGCGGCGCTACTTTTGCTGATGCGATAACTTTTGGAGCAGAGAAAATAGAAAAAAAGCTTATCGAAGAATTTACTAAAGTAAGAGGGAAGAAGACATTACCATATAATCCGGAAGGAGATTTAACAGACTATTTACAACTCTATAACGACCTTGCAGGCAAATAAAAATAACTAACCCAGATCATAAATTTTCTTTGTGAAGAATAATAAAACTGTCTTATCATTCATAGCAATCGTAGCCACGGTTGCTATTGTATTTTCAGCCTGTAAAAAAATTAATGAAGCTACAGAACTCGGGGGCGGGCTTATACCTCCGATTGACAACATAAATACATTTGAGACTTTCCTGGATATAGAAACAGACAACCTGCTTTTTTCTGATACTACCAAGGTATATTTCAATGATGACCTGGTATTAGGATATATTGGTAACGATCCTGAATTCGGCGCCACCAATGCAGACGCTTATTTTAATATCAGTTCAAGCAGTTATTTTACTTACCCATTCATTAACAGAGACTCAGTTATTATTGATTCTGTCATCCTTTCCCTATCATACCAGGGAGCATATGGTGATACAAATAGCTTCAATACCGTACGGGTGTTTGAAATTGCGCAAAATGCCGGATTTAATGATACTACTCTTTATAAATACAATAACCCGGATTTTGCCACAACAGGTGCTGAATTAGGATCAAAAACATTCCAGATAAAAAAATTGAGTGATTCTATCCTGCATATCAGAAAAAGAGATACTACTAAACTGGCAAACGTTATTCGCATTCCCCTGACCAATCAGCTGGGCGAAAGACTGAAGGGATATGATACTACTAATACAGCGAACGGTGCTTTCAGAACAGATTCCATTTTTAAAACTTTGTTCAGGGGTTTTGCTATCAAATCAGATAATTCGGGTAATGCCCTTACATACATTTCCTCGACTGACAATATCAAAACAAAACTTATTGTTTATTTCCAGGTCACAAAAAATGGTGTGAAGGACACAACTTCAACTGAATTTTATCACCTTACCGGCGGACAGGCAAATATTGTGAAGAGAACACCCGGTGGTGGCTGGAGTTCATATCTGACAAATGGTACACCAAATGATGATAAAATATATCTGCAGGGAGTCCCGGGATCATATGGCTCTCTTAAAATACCGGGATTAGATACATTTAGTAACGCTGTTGTTCATCGTGCAGAAATTATAGCCACCCCATTACGTTCCACTGAAGATGGGCAGTTTGTGCAGCCTTTGGGGCTATTTTTAGACAGAATAAACAATGCCGGTGATACTGCTTCCACTTTTGATATTGATATGTCACTTGCAGATAATTTTTCAGCCTACACCTATGATATTACATCATTTGGTGGGTTATTAAAATCTGACAGTACATACAGGTTTAATATATCCCGGTATGTTCAAAATATTATTACAAAGAAAAGTACTAATTATAAGCTGCGTATTTACTCACCGATAAGAGCCTTTGTGTATTCTCCGGGATATAACAGGATCAACCAGATATATGTAACTGACAGGGTAGCTTATGGAAGAGTAGTACTTGCCGGGGGAACTTATATAAATCCGGCCAAGAGGATGAGGTTGAGAATTGTCTATTCGAAACTGTAAAGAAGTTATTAAGATATGTTCAAAAGACCTTCTGGCTGATGCAGAAGGTCTTTGTTCATTTATCTCCGCACCCTTATCTTTGCGTCCTTAAAAATATATTACTCATGCCGTATTTATTTACATCAGAATCAGTTAGCGAAGGGCATCCCGATAAAGTAGCTGATCAGATATCTGATGCCTTAATTGACAATTTTCTTGCATTTGACCCTCAATCAAAAGTTGCCTGTGAAACGTTGGTAACGACCGGACAGGTTGTTTTAGCCGGAGAAGTGAAGTCAAAAGCCTATCTCGATGTTCAGGAAATTGCCCGTGGTGTTATTCGTAAGATTGGATACACTAAAAGCGAATATATGTTTGAGGCAAGCAGTTGCGGTGTGCTGTCTGCCATTCATGAACAATCAGCTGATATTAACCAGGGAGTTGACAGGAAAAAGAAAGAGGAGCAGGGTGCAGGTGATCAGGGTATGATGTTTGGGTATGCCACCAATGAAACAGAGCACTATATGCCACTGGCATTAGATCTTGCTCATAATCTCCTGATTGAGTTGGCCGCTATCCGCAGAGAGAAGAATTCGAAAATGCCATACCTCCGTCCTGATGCAAAGAGCCAGGTAACATTGGAGTATGATGATAATAATCAGCCGGTCCGAATTGATGCCATAGTTATTTCAACCCAGCATGATGATTTTGACAATGAAGCCAAAATGCTGGCAAAGATCAAAAGCGATGTAATCAATATTCTTATCCCAAGAATCAAGACCAAGTACAAAAAATACGCTAAGCTTTTTAACAGCGATATTAAATATCATGTGAACCCTACCGGAAAGTTTGTAATTGGTGGCCCGCATGGAGACACAGGATTGACTGGCCGCAAGATAATCGTGGATACTTATGGCGGTAAAGGCGCACATGGAGGTGGTGCTTTCAGCGGTAAAGATCCATCTAAAGTAGACCGTTCAGCGGCTTATGCAACCCGTCATATTGCAAAAAACCTTGTAGCTGCAGGAGTGGCAAGTGAAGTACTGGTGCAGGTTTCTTATGCCATAGGGGTAGCGCAACCTACCAGTATTAATGTAAATACATATGGTACTGCCAAAGTCAATTTGACAGATGGTGAAATTGGAAAGATTGTCGAGGGTGTATTTGATATGCGTCCCTACTTTATCGAACAGCGATTAAAACTTCGTAATCCTATATACAGCGAAACAGCAGCATACGGACATATGGGCCGTAGACCAGAAGTTGTGGAAAAGAAATTTACTTCCCCGGATGGAAAAACAGTTATAAAAAAAGTAGAATTGTTTACCTGGGAAAAACTGGATTATGTTTCCAAAGTCAAAAAAGCCTTTGGAATTAAATAACCGGCTTATATTTTATTTAGATAATGGCATACCAGCAGGTATGCCATTCTTTTTTAACCCTATTTTTGACAGGTGAAAAATTTCAGACAACAGCATCGTCCCAGGAAGAGTTCCCTGGTAATTGGCAGAATAGCTGTAATTAAAGCATTAGCTTCCGGTCAGCAATTAGACAGGATATACCTTGATACTAAAGCCATTGGACAGGATATTAATGAAATAAAAAAGCTTGCTTTACAAAATGCTGTTCCAGTCAACTACGTGCCGGTAGCTAAATTGAACGGTTTTAATATAACTGATCATGAAGGTTGTGTAGCTCAAATAGCTAAAGTACAGTATCAAAACCTTCAGGATGTGCTGTCATTTGTAATAGAAAATGGTGACTCCCCTTTATTGCTGATACTTGATGGAATTACTGATATCCGAAATATCGGGGGTATTGCCCGAACAGCCTATTGTACGGGAGTCCATGCGATAATAATACCCGATAAAGGGGTAGGGGCCTTAAATGAGGACGCCATACTTACATCTGCCGGAGCGTTGGAAAAAATCCCAATTTGCCGGGTAAACAGCCTGATGAAAGCAGTTGATGAACTGCATTTAAATGGCATAAAAGTATATGCCAGTGAGATGAACGCTGCAAAAAACATCGCAGAAGTTGATTTCAAAGAACCTTGTGCAATAGTAATGGGAAGCGAAGAAAAAGGTATTTACCCTGCATTGATGAAGATCTGTGATGAAAAAATAAAGATCCCGATGGCGGGTGATTTTGAATCACTCAACGTTTCCGTTGCCACCGGGATCATTTTGTATGAAGCTATGAAACAGCGATTATAACTTTCTCATTGCAGGCTCAGATTGATTATAATTTAATAGTATCTGTTTCATAGCTTTTGTTTTAAAAATATTGTTCAAATTATTTATACAAACCTGGTTGCATTCTTCCCAGGTTCTTTGAAATGTCGTCTTTCACCTCTCTTTTATCTGCATAAGCAGAGTGTCTTATAATTACGTTACCATACATATCCAATGTAATCGGGTTAACGCTTCTGAAACTGTTACTTGCGGCATTATACTCATTCCATTTTCCAACATTTTCCCAGGCGGGTTTATAACAAAGATCGAGGAAAAGTTTTCTTCCGGGAAAACCGGCAACGGCAGCTCTCTTACGAAATAATCCTGGCTTTGTCATTACCCAGCTTTCGCTCCCGTAAACAATAGCCTGCTTAAATATTTCTCCAAGACGTATCATCAGAGAATCTCCGTTCATTCTCGTTGTATCCTTATAGTCAATGGATGGTCTGTGGTATGTGGCTCCTCCATAGCAAGATCCTATCACCAGCTTTGTCTCATTATCAGCATAATCTGCCATCTGGCTGAAGATTGAAACTAATGAAGAGTCTTGCAGGGTTTTATAACTAATCTCATCTTCACCGATGAGGAATAGGGAATATCCTTTTTTATACATTCCGTGAGAATCAAACCATATTGTTCCTATCCGGGCATCATATTTTTTAAGCCTGTACTGAATTTTTGCGCTGGCCTGGTGTGCATCACCAGCCACAATGGCTACAAATCTTTTTTTCCTGAATAAACTTTTGACTTTAGACCGCATTACGTTAAAACGGGTGGCCAGGTCGAGTTTCCCTTTCTTTCTTTTACTCACAATAAAGAAGTTGAGTTTCTTTTTAGAAGAAACGGCCGTTATTTCAGAGCTCACTGATTCAGCAACAAAATTGTCTGATTGTCCATAAACGGCGCTTCCGGCTATAAGCATTGCAATGAATGAGGTGGTAATGTTTGCAGCTCTCATGGTTTTTTGTTTTAAGGTTAACTGATGATTACAAAACAAAAATGCGCCGGCCGTTAAGGGATTTCTAACGGGAATCAGCGACCGCCCAATGAGATTTGGCAAATTTTAGTCAGCAGGTGATAATCACGAAGCAGGACTATTAAGAATTCGTTTTCTGGCAGATATTTTTTTGACATTTCGTATAAAACCATAAAGTAGGTTTACCATTTACGGATTTTCCGTAATTTTCTTACATGATCGAAACCAATGAGCTGCAGCAACAACTTTTCCACCACCTGAAAAGTAACCTGCCACCACATCTGTCTATGGTTGATGAACTTTGTGACCTGTTGGAACTTAGTGCTGATAGTGTTTACCGGCGGATAAGGGGTGAAAAGCCTATTACCCTGCTGGAATTGAAAAGGATATGTGAACATTACCATTTATCATTAGATCAATTGCTGCAATTACAAAATGATTCTGTCCTTTTTGATGCTCCGGGAATGAACAAAACACCAGGCGAATTTGTCGAGTACCTGAAAGCAATGCTGATGCAGTTTAAGTATTTTAATTCCTTTAAATCAAAAGAGATACATTATCTATGTAAAGATTCCACTATCTGGAACTTTTATCTTTTTCCTGAGATGGCGGCTTTCAAAACATTTTTCTGGTCAAAAACAATAAATAATCAAGAAAGTCTTAACAATAAAGTTTTTTCATTTGAAGAGTTTCCTTACTCTGATTGTTTTGCCTTGGGACAACAAGTTTTACAGGAATATAACCAGATACCTTGTGTAGAATTATGGAACCTGGAAAGTATGCACAGCACTATTAACCAGGTGGCTTATTACAGAGACGCCGGCAATTTTAAAACCAGTCATGATTTTGAACTGGTACTTGAATCGTTTCATAAAATGATCGATCATCTGCAGTTGCAGGCAGAGAAAGGTGTTAAGTTCATGCCGGGAGCCGCCGAAGTATCGTACAGGGCCCCCATTCAGTTTTATATGAATGAGCTTATACTTGGAAACAATACTATGGTCATTAACCTTGATGGCAAAGACTTAACTATGGTAACCTATAGTGTATTTCAATATTTATTTACCAAAGACTCAAGATTTGCAGCGAAGGTCATCAGTTCTTTTGATACCCTTTTGAGTCGTTCCACGCTTATTAGTAAAACAGGAGAGAAGGACAGAAATCGTTTTTTTAACGCTTTACGGGAAAAGGTAAACTCCCTGAAAAAATAGAGTCATGCCGCAATTGTACCTTTGACATTTATGAATAATATTCCTATTAAGCTTATCGAATGCCCCCGTGATGCCATGCAGGGATGGAAAGCGATTATTCCAACTCAAAAGAAAATTGAGTATATCAATTCGTTATTAAAAGTAGGCTTTGATACCATTGATTTTGGCAGCTTTGTTTCGTCAAAGGCCATCCCGCAGATGGCAGATACAGCTGATGTACTGAGAGCACTTGAAATAGGGAGTAGTGAAAGCAAACTGCTCGCCATCATTGCAAATTATCGGGGAGCTGAAACTGCTTCCTTATTTGAAGAGATCTCCTATCTCGGTTTCCCTTTTTCAGTTTCAGAAACATTTCAGCAACGCAATACCAATTCGTCTATGGAAGAGTCTGTTGAAAGGGTGGGTGATATACAGAATCTTTGCTTAAAAACCGGTAAACAACTGGTTGTTTATATTTCGATGGGATTTGGTAATCCGTATGGGGATCTGTACGATGAAGAAATTGTATTTGAATGGGTGAATAAGATGGTATCAATGGATATAAATATTATCTCTCTGGCAGATACTGTCGGTCTTGCTACTCCGGAACAGGTCTATTCTGTAACGGGGTATCTTGTAGAATCATTACCAGGCATTGAAATAGGTGTACACCTGCATTCAACCCGGCAAAACTGGAATGAAAAATTGGATGCTGCAATGAAAGCGGGCTGCAGAAGGTTTGATGGCGCATTAAAAGGAATTGGCGGCTGCCCGATGGCAGATGATGAACTGGTAGGCAATATGGATAGTGAGCTTATGATCGGTTACTTTAATAAAAATGGGTTATTAAATGGAATTAATAGAGATGCATTGAAGGAAAGCCTTCGAATTGCAGGAGAAATATTTATTTAATCTTTTATGGACCTGTTGATCAATATTGATTTAAAGAAATTACCGGAACCAATCAGCTACCATGACAGGATCATGCTGATAGGTTCCTGTTTTACAGAACATATAGGAAATGCACTAGGGGATTTGAAATTTGCTATAGTCCAAAATCCAAATGGAATTCTCTTCGGACCGGACAGTGTTTGCAAAAGCCTGCTTTCTTATACCCGAAATAAGAAGTACACAAAAAATGATATTTTCCTTCTTAACGAAGTCTGGAACAGCTGGCATCACCATTCCAGGTTTTCAAATATTAATCCTGATGAATGTCTTCGTCTGATTAATACCTCACAGCAGGCAGCACATGAATTTTTACAAAAAACAGATTGGCTGATTATTACTTTGGGATCATCATTCGCCTACCGTTTGACTCAACAAGCTGAACCTGGATCTGAAATAATCGGAAACGGAGTGGCAAATTGCCACCGGGCTCCGGCAAACTGGTTCACAAAAGAAATGCTGGAGACCGCTGATATTAAGTATATGCTAGAAGATTGTCTGAAACAATTAAAACAATTCAATCCGGCATTAAAATTCATTTTTACTGTTAGCCCTGTACGCCATATAAGGGATGGGGTAGTAGAAAACAATCGGAGTAAAGCCCGGCTGATTGAATCAGTTCATTATATAGTTAATAAGTTTGAGTCCGCTTTTTATTTTCCTGCATATGAACTGGTGATAGATGTATTAAGAGATTATCGGTTTTACGATATTGATCTTGTGCATCCAAACTATGCAGCCACTGAGTTTGTACTGGAAAAGTTTTCAACTACCTGCATAAACGAAGGCTCACAGGAACTGATGCAGGAAATCAAAAAAATAGTAATTGCCCGTAAGCACAAAGCTTTTCAGCCAGACACAAAATCTCATCAGCAATTTCTTATCTCCCATTTTGAGAAAGTAAGAAGCTTAAAGGCTAAGCATTCCTTTCTGAACTTAGATGAAGAACTTATGTATTTTTCTCAAACTTAATTATCCGTTATGTAGTTCATAAACCTGATCTATTGGTTCCAGGCCTTCCTGTCTCCGGTATTACTTTTTGGATTAATAGGATTAGGGATCGGTTCTGAAAAATTATTTTCCATTCTATTGGTAATTGGAGGTGTTATTGGTATTGTGCTGGCTGAGTATATCAGAAGAAAAATTGGGTTAAGTACATTCTTCTCCAGGATATATGGTCCAAATGAAATGGATGAGAAATTTAGAAGTAAGAAAAACTAGGTGAACACTTTGTAAACAGTCTTGGTGAAATAAATTTCTCCTGGCCTTAATACTGTATCAGGAAAATGAGAAATATTAATAGCATTTGGATGCTTGTGTGTTTCAAGACATAATCCTGAAAAAGGGCCATACCTAATGCCCTTCTTCCCGGTTATCACAGGTATCCATTTGCCTGAGTAAAAATGGATAATTGGTTCAGTGGAATAAACCTGCAATAAGACACCCGATATAGCGGATCTTACTTCTGCCATTAATGAAAGAGAAACAGCATTTTTATCCCCAACAAAGCTCTTATCATATTCTGCGATTTTACTCAATCTTTCTCCCATTAGTGTGAATTCATGAAAATCGAATTCAGTATTGGCAACTGGGCTTAAATCACCGTTCGCCACAAGATTGTCGTCCTGGTCAAGTACCGATGATCCGTATATCCTGACTTCATGGTCTTTAATAGTACCAGCCCCATTGTTCAGGTTAAAATAGCTGTGATGGGTGAGATTTACTACAGTTGGCCTGTCACAGTAAGCACTATACTCATAACTTAATTCATTTTCATTGTTTAGTTCAAACCTTATGGTTACATCGAGTTTGCCGGGATAGCCTTCCTCGCCATCCGGACTTATATATTTTAATTCAAGTGAATTTACCGGTGTTTCTTCTGTTTTAATCAATTGCCATACTTTCTTGTCAAACCCATTTACACCTCCATGCAGATGGTCATTGCCATTATTTTTTGACAGTAAATACTCCTTTTCATCAATTACAAATTGTGCATTTTTTATCCTGTTAGCATTTCGTCCTACTGTACATCCAAACCAGGGATAATGTGCCAGATAAGAATCATTGGTATAGTCTTCCACTTTATCAAAGCCAAGCACAATATCATTAACGACCCCCTCCTTATTCGTAATGCAGAAAGAAGTTATAATTGCCCCATAGTTAGTAATAAGAACTTCCGTTCCTGATAAATTGGTCAGCGTAAAGAGATAAATATCCTGCCCGGAATTATCTGTATAGCAATATTTCTTTTTTACTGACATATTGGTTAAAGCAAAACTATTAATTTAAATTTCAGCATATAAAATTATAGTTCTCAGATAAGAAAACCTCCAATTTTTCCAATAAAACAGTTTGATTCAATGCTCTGTCATGATTATGTTCCTTGTAACTAACCTGGTAATACCTGTCATTCTGTAAATAATCAGTTAAGAAACGCAATGCCTGCATATAAATCATCAATAAGCCAGCAGTATGAATGTATTTGTTTTCAGAAGCAGTCAGCTGATCTTTCAGTATTCCGGAGTAAGCTGATACGATTATGTCATAAAATTCTTTCCTGATAAGTATTTTATCAAAATTTGTACTGGTTTCGTTCTCTTTACAGGTCATTGTACGGATCATATCACCAAGGTCTGAGAAAAAATAACCTGGCATCACCGTATCAAAGTCCACGGGACAAACTACTTTTCCCGACCTTTTATCAAACAGAACGTTACTGATCTTTGCATCATGATGTATTATCCTTTTCCTGAACTCACCGGAAATTGTAAATATCTCATATAGCTTAGCATATCTTTCACGCTGCAACAGTTTTTCAAAAAGTACTTTGCTTTTAGCCAGCCTCTCTGCAGAAGCTGTTTTAATAGCCTGTTTTAATTGTTTAAAACGTAACGATACATTATGAAAATCAGGAATGGTAATTTGCAGCTTTTCAATATTAAAATCGCTGAAGCAAGCCGTAAAGATGGCAAAAGTTTCAGCAACGGCTCCGGCCTCTTTGATATTCTCAGCCACAGTCAGCGTTTTTGTGTTTTCAAGAAACTCAAATATTCTCCAGTATCTTTTATTTTGATCGACATACCAGGTTCGCTTATTGATAAAAAATTTAGGTTCAGGAATACGTAAGGAAGTTTTTTTGGAATTAATATATTTCCAGAGAGATTCATAATTCTGCTGAATCTTTTCCGGCTCTTTAAATACATCTTCATTTATTTGCTGGAGCAAAAATGAATTCCTGGTATTTCGGTTCGTTATCTTGTATGACTGGTTTATTAACCCGTTTGTCACTTGTTCTACGCTAAATTCCTGGAAAGGATTTGCAAACGCTTCTAATGCTTCTTTATAGGATGGTTCTTTCATTTACAAAATGAAATTAACTATAGAAAGCAAGAAATTATGCTACAATCGTTTGCGGGAATTTTAATGAATCCGGTCGCCCCGGACCGTTAGATTTTTCATTATCTCAGCTTCATATTCCAACCATTCTGACCATCTGCACCGAACCTTTTCTTTATCAATATATGTTTCTGCCAGTTCAATAAACAAAGTATAATGACCAGCCTCACTCTCCATAAAGCGGCGGTAAAATTTTTGCATATACGTATCATTCAATCCTTCACTAAGCCTTTTAAACCGTTCGCAACTCCGGGCTTCTATCAGTGCCATGGTGAGAAGTTGATCCAGCATTCTACCTTCTCCATCACCCCCTTTTTGTTGAAAATCTATCAAAGCATTAGCATACTCATCTTTCCGTTGTTTACCCAGTTTCAGGTTTCTTTTGTG
>Ga0209573_1003195_pt1 | contig 18658 bp, 21 predicted proteins | sample TNRBio252014_DNA_FD_185870 | JGI IMG/M metagenome (GOLD analysis project Ga0209573, IMG submission 185870) | Wastewater treatment Type I Accumulibacter community from EBPR Bioreactor in Madison, WI, USA - TNR Reactor_6/25/2014_ DNA (SPAdes)... | ecosystem: Engineered > Bioreactor > EBPR >...
CAAGCATCGCCTGAGCAACGCCGCCTTTTCGCTGATGAATTCCGCACCTTGCTGGTTCGCACCTACGCCAGGGCCTTGCTGGAATATTCAGATGAGGACGTTCGCGTGCCACCGCAACCACCGGCCAGTGGTAGCGAAACTACGGTCAGAACCGAAGTCCAGCCGAAAACCGGCCGGCCGATCCAGATCAACTACAGCATGCATCTGGGCAACGAGGGCTGGAAGGTCTATGACGTGACCATCGATGGCGTCAGTCTGGTCACCAACTATCGCAGCACCTTCACCAGCCAGATTCGCAGCAACGGACTGGATGCCGTGATCGCCGATCTCCAGCAGCGCAACGCCCAAGGCGGACGCTGATGGCCGAGGCGAGCGCCGAACGCGATGGCGATACCTTGCACGTCCAGGGCGAACTGGACTTCGATTCTGTGGCGCACTTGTGGGAAACCACCGGATCGTTATTCCGGGCTGAACCGATCCATCGCATTGATCTGAGCGGCGTCCAGCGCTCCAACAGCGCGGGCGTGGCCCTGATGGTGGCGTGGCTGCGTCAAGCCCGCCATCGCCAGTGGCCGCTGGCGTTCGTCAATATTCCAGATCAAATGCGCGCCATTATCGAAGTCGCCGAACTGGAAACTGTATTGCCACTGGCCTGACGTGTGAACAGCGACCTGTTCGCTCAGCCCGAAATCCTGAACCCCAAGAACCCCAAATCATGAGCAAACTGATTATCACCGGCGGCGTACCCCTGTACGGCGAACTGCGTGCTTCTGGCGCCAAGAATGCGGTATTGCCGATCCTGGCCGCCACCCTGTTGGCCGATGCGCCGGTGACGATTCGCAACGTCCCGCACTTGCAGGATGTCACCACGACCATGGAACTGCTAGGCCGGATGGGCGTGGAGTTGGTGGTCGATGAAAAGATGAATATCCAGGTCGATCCCCGCTCCATCCACACTTTCCAGGCGCCGTATGAACTGGTGCGCACCATGCGCGCCTCAATTCTGGTGCTAGGACCGCTGGTGGCCCGTTTTGGCCAAGCGGAAGTGTCGCTGCCGGGCGGTTGCGCTATCGGTTCACGCCCCGTCAATTTGCACATCAAGGGCCTGGAAGCGATGGGCGCGGACATCAAGGTGGAGAACGGCTACATCCGCGCCCGCGCTGGCCGTTTGAAAGGCGCGCATATCGTGCTGGATTTGGTCACCGTGACCGGCACGGAAAATCTGCTGATGGCCGCCACGCTGGCCCAGGGTACGACCATTCTTGAGAACGCCGCCCGTGAACCGGAAGTCGTCGATTTGGCGGACTGTCTGATCGCGATGGGGGCCAAAATCAGCGGCGCAGGCACCGATACGCTGGTGATTGAAGGCGTGGAAAGCCTGCACGGAGCGCATTATCAAGTGTTGCCGGATCGCATCGAAACCGGCACTTATTTATTGGCCGGGGCGATTACTGGCGGGCGCGTCAAGGTGAAAGATACCCGCCCGGACAATCTGGAAGCGGTGTTGCTCAAACTGGAGGAAGCCGGCGCGCAGGTCAACACCGGCCCCGACTGGATCGAAGTGGACATGAGAGGTAACCGGCCCAAGGCGGTTCGGATCCGCACGGCGCCCTATCCGGCGTTCCCCACGGACATGCAGGCGCAGTTCGTCGCACTCAACTCGGTGGCGGAAGGAACCGGCATGATCACTGAAACGGTGTTCGAGAACCGCTTTATGCACGTCCTGGAACTGCAACGCATGGGCGCGCAAATCGAATTGGAAGGCAATACCGCTGTCAGTATCGGCATCCCTCGGCTCACCGGCGCGCCGGTGATGGCGACGGATTTGCGCGCTTCGGCCAGTCTGATTCTGGCGGCGCTGGTCGCCGACGGCGATACCATCGTGGATCGCATCTATCATATCGACCGGGGCTATGACTGCATCGAGGAAAAATTGTCGCACCTGGGCGCGCGCATTCGCCGGACGCCGAGCTGATTCTCCATGACCGCTTCGTTAACCATCGCCCTGTCCAAGGGCCGTATCTTTAAGGAAACCCTGCCGTTGCTGGCGGCGGCGGACATTGTTCCTATTGACGATCCCGAAACCAGCCGCAAGCTGATTCTCGACACGAATCAACCGGACGTGAAACTGGTCATCATCCGCGCCACCGACGTGCCCACTTATGTCCAGTACGGCGCGGCGGATTTGGGCGTGGCCGGTAAGGACGTGCTGCTGGAGCATGGCGGCGAGGGGTTATACGAACCGCTGGATTTGCGCATCGCCCGTTGCCGGCTGATGGTGGCGGGCGATCCTCACCATCAACCCCGGTTAAGCCGGCCCCGCATCGCCACGAAGTACGTTAACACGACCCGCCGCTGGTTCGCCGACCAGGGCCGACAGGTGGAAGTGATCAAGCTATACGGTTCGATGGAGCTGGCTCCGCTGGTAGGACTGGCGGATTACATCGTTGATGTCGTGGACACTGGCAACACGTTAAAAGCCAATGGCCTGGCGCCGCTGGAACACATCGCCGACATCAGTTCCCGGTTGATCATCAACAAGGCCGCGATGAAGATGAAACATGCCCGGATCAAGGCGATCATGGAGCGCATGGCCGCCGCAGTAAGCGCTTGATCCCCTCCTCATTCCCTGCCCTTCTCCCGCAAGCAGAGAGGAGAGGTTTACTTTCAGGACCCTGTTCATGCTCGATCTCCAACGTCTGAATACGGCTGACGCCGACTTCTGGCCCCGCCTGGAAGCGTTGACCGCCTGGGAAGGCGTGGCCGATGAAGCCATCACCGCCATCGTGCGCGAAATTCTCGCTGAGGTGCGTCAGCGCGGCGATGACGCCCTGCTGGAATACACCTACCGTTTCGACCGACTGGACGCGGCTTGCGCCGCCAATCTGGAAATTCCCGCTGACCGCCTGCAAGCTGCGCTGGCCGCCCTGCCCTCGGCGCAGCATGTCGCGTTGATCGCCGCCGCGACTCGAATTCGCGCCTACGCCGAGCGGCAGAAACAGGAATCCTGGACCTTCATTGAAGCGGACGGCACCCTTCTCGGCCAGCAGGTGACGCCACTGGATCGGGTCGGGCTGTATGTGCCGGGCGGCAAGGCGGCCTATCCCTCGTCGGTGCTGATGAACGCGATTCCCGCCAAGGTCGCCGGGGTGCCGGAAGTGGTGATGGTCGCGCCGGCCCCTGGTGGCGAATTGAATGAACTGGTGCTGGCCGCCGCTGCGGTCGCGGGCGTGGATCGGGTGTTCAGCATTGGCGGGGCGCAGGCGGTCGCGGCGCTGGCTTACGGCACATCCACCATTCCCCGCGTGGACAAGATCGTTGGGCCGGGCAACATCTATGTCGCCGCCGCCAAGCGCCAGGTCTTCGGTGCGGTCGGCATCGACATGATCGCCGGCCCCTCGGAAATCCTGGTGGTCTGTGATGGTCTGACCAATCCCGACTGGATCGCCATGGATTTGTTTTCCCAGGCGGAACATGATGAGGACGCCCAACCGATTCTGATCAGCCCGGATGCGGCGTTTCTGGAGCAGGTTCGGCAATCCATCGACCGTTTGCTGCCGGGTATGGAACGGCGCGAGATTATCGAGGCGTCACTCAATCGACGGGCGGCGCTGATTCAGGTGCGGGATTTGGGCGAAGCCGCGCAGGTGGTGAATTTTATTGCCCCGGAGCATCTGGAATTATCGGTGGAGCAACCGGAAGAGTTACTGCCGCTAATTCGCCATGCGGGAGCGATTTTTATGGGCCGCTTTACCGCCGAGGCGCTTGGTGATTATTGCGCCGGCCCCAATCATGTGCTGCCCACATCCAGAACCGCCCGCTTCTCTTCGCCGCTGGGCGTTTACGATTTCCAGAAGCGATCCAGCCTGATTTATTGCTCGCCGACTGGCGCGGCGACCCTGGGCCGCACTGCGTCAATTCTGGCGCGGGGCGAAGGGTTGACCGCTCACGCCCGGTCGGCGGAATTGCGGCTGGAAAGCGGCAGCGGCTAACGGCTGATCAGAAAATATTGCCCGTATCCTGCAGGATGTATTGGATGCGGAAACCATCAACATCAAAACGAGGTTGAGCATTGACGAATTACAACCATTTTGGAGCAAACCGTGAGTAGCCGTTACTGGAGTCCGGTTGTTCACCGCCTCACTCCCTATGTGCCGGGCGAGCAGCCGAAACTGGCTAACTTGGTTAAGCTCAACACCAACGAAAACCCCTACGGACCCTCGCCGCAAGTACTGGACGCTATCCGCGCCGAACTGTCCGGCGCCTTGCGCCTGTACCCGGACCCCAACGCCGAGCGCCTTAAACAGGCCATCGCCGACTACTACCATGTCACCCCGGCGCAGGTCTTCGTCGGCAACGGCTCCGACGAAGTGCTGGCGCATATCTTTCAGGCCCTGTTCCAGCACCCCGCGCCCTTGCTGTTTCCAGACATCACCTACAGCTTCTACCCGGTCTACTGCGGCCTGTACGGCATCGACTTCGCCACCGTCCCGCTGGCCGAAGACTTCACGCTGCGCGTCGCTGACTACCTGCTTCCAAACGGCGGCGTCATCTTCGCCAATCCGAACGCGCCCACGGGCTGTCTGTTGCCGCTGGCCGACATCGAATGGCTGCTGGAGCGCAACCGGGATTCCGTGGTGGCGGTTGACGAAGCGTACATCGACTTCGGCGGCGACACCGCCATTGCGCTGGTGGATCGCTACCCGAACCTGCTGGTCACGCAAACGCTGTCCAAATCGCGCTCGCTGGCCGGATTGCGGATCGGGCTGGCGGTCGGTCATCCCGCGCTGATCGAAGCACTGGAGCGGGTCAAGAACAGCTTCAATTCCTACCCGCTGGATCGGCTGGCCATGGCCGGCGCAGTCGCTGCGTTCGCCGACCGGGAACATTTTGAACACATCCGACAAGCGGTGATCGCCAGTCGCGTGGAACTGGTCGCCGCCTTGCAAAAGCTCGGCTTTGACGTCTTGCCGTCCGCCGCCAACTTCATTTTCGCCCGCCATCCACACCGGGACGCCGCCGCGCTGGCGGCCGCCTTGCGGGAGCGCAGCATCATTGTCCGTCACTTCCGCCAGCCGCGCATCGACCAGTTTCTACGCATCACAGTCGGCGATCCGGCCCAGAACGCCGCACTGCTGGCCGCGCTCAGTCACATTCTGGCGGAACGCTGAACCATGCTGCTCAATGAATTGGTCGCCTATACAAACCGTCTGCTGGCGGTCGAGAACTTCAACGACTACTGCCCGAACGGCTTGCAAGTGCAGGGTCGGCCTGAAGTGCAAACGGTGATCGGCGGCGTCACCGCCTGCCAGGCATTGCTGGACGCCGCCATTGAAAATCAGGCTGATGCCGTGCTGGTTCATCACGGCTGGTTCTGGAAAGGCGAAGACCCGCGCATCGTCGGCATGAAGCAGCGGCGGCTCGCCGCCCTGCTCCGCCATGACATCAGCCTGATCGCCTACCACCTACCGCTAGACGCTCACCCGGAACTGGGCAACAACGCGCAACTGGCCCGGCGGCTGAATTTGACGATGACGGGAACGATTGGCGGCAATGGCCGGACCCCGGGACTGGTCATGCTCGGCGAACTGGAAACGCCTGTCAGTGGAGCCGACTTCGCCGCCCGGATCAAAACCCGGCTCCACCGGAAACCCCTGCATATCCCCGGCGGCGATGCGCCGATTTGTCGGCTGGCCTGGGGTACCGGCGCGGCGCAATCTTCGATTGAGAGCGCCCTTAACGAAGGCGTCGATGCTTTTCTCACCGGCGAGGCTTCAGAACCAACCGTCCATTTCGCCCGCGAGAATGGCCTGCACTTCTTCGCCGCCGGCCATCACGCCACCGAACGCGACGGCGTCCAGGCATTAGGCGCATATCTGGCGCGACAATTCGCACTGCGCTTTATCTTTATTGACATCAACAATCCCGTCTGACCCGCAAGCGCATAGACCCCATACCCGCACTGCGGTAATATTTTGCGCTGTACCGCGAAAACCATAAGACTCCAAGCCCAGGGCGCTCGCGGACTGCCCGACGTCACAATCAACATAAATCCATAAAATCAGGAGACTGCATTATGAGTACGGTAGATGCCGTCGATCTCGGCAGACGCCGCTTTCTGACCGCCACAGCAACCGTGGTCGGTGGTGTGGGCGCAGCGTTCGTCGCAGTACCCTTTCTCAAATCCTGGTCGCCCAGCGAACGCGCTCAAGCCGCCGGCGCCCCAGTGGAAGCCGATATCAGCAAACTGGAAGATGGCTCCATGATGACGGTTGAATGGCGCGGTAAGCCGGTCTGGGTGCTGAAACGCACTGAAAAAATGCTGGCTGAATTGCCCACATTGAACGACCAGTTGCTCGATCCCCGGTCCGAAATGGCCAGCCAGCAACCCAAGTACGCCCAGAACGCCAACCGCTCGATCAATCCTCAAATCCTGGTATTGGTCGGCATCTGCACCCATCTCGGCTGTTCGCCCACTTTCCGGCCCGACGTCGCCCCTGCCGACCTCGGCCCAAACTGGAAGGGCGGCTTCTTCTGCCCCTGCCACGGCTCCCGCTTCGATCTGGCCGGACGGGTCTACAAAAATGTTCCTGCGCCGTCCAACCTGGAAGTGCCCTCCTACCGGTATCTGAGCGACTCCCGCGTGTTGATTGGCGTTGACCCGGAGACTGCATAATGGCGAATACACAAGGCACGACCGGCGTGCTCGGCTGGATTGACGAGCGTTTCCCGCTGACTAAGATGATGCGCGAGCATCTGACTGAATACTACGCGCCGAAAAACTTCAATTTCTGGTACTTCTTCGGCTCCCTAGCGATCCTGGTGTTGGTGAATCAGATTCTGACCGGCATCTGGCTGACCATGAACTATAAACCCGCCGCCGCCGATGCGTTCGCTTCGGTTGAATACATCATGCGCGACGTCGACTGGGGCTGGCTGATCCGTTACATGCACTCGACCGGCGCGTCGGCGTTCTTCGTCGTGGTCTACTTGCACATGTTCCGGGCGCTGATCTACGGCTCCTACAAGAAGCCGCGCGAACTGATCTGGCTCATCGGCGTAGTCATCTTCCTGTGTCTGATGGCCGAAGCCTTCATGGGCTACCTGCTGCCCTGGGGTCAGATGTCCTACTGGGGAGCACAGGTCATCATCAACCTGTTCAGCGCTATTCCGGTGATTGGCCCGGATCTGTCGGTCTGGATTCGCGGCGATTTCGTCGTATCCGACGCGACGTTGAACCGCTTCTTCTCGCTGCACGTCATCGCCCTGCCACTGGTGCTACTGGGTCTGGTCGTGGCGCACATCATCGCTCTGCACGAAGTCGGCTCCAACAATCCCGACGGGGTGGAAATCAAGAAGGTCAAGGGGCCGGATGGCAAGCCGCTGGACGGCATTCCTTTCCATCCTTACTACACGGTCAAGGATTTGCTGGGCGCCGTGGTGTTTCTGCTCTTTTTTGCCCTCATCATCTTCTTCATCCCGGAAATGGGCGGCTATTTCCTCGAGCCGCCGAATTTTGATCCGGCCAACCCGATGGTGACCCCGGCACATATCGCTCCGGTGTGGTACTTCACCCCGTTCTACGCTATTTTGCGCGCCGTACCCTCCTTTGCAGGTACGCAGGTCTGGGGCGTACTGGCCATGGGCGCGGCGATTGTGATGCTGTTCTTCCTGCCCTGGCTGGATCGCAGCCCGGTCAAGTCGATCCGCTATCGCGGCATCCTGTTCAAGCTGACGCTGGCGGCTTTTGTAATCTCGTTCCTGATCCTGGGCTATCTGGGCGCATTGCCGACCACGCCGGAGCGCACTTTACTGGCGCAGGTCTGTTCGATCATCTACTTCGGGTTCTTCTTCGTGCTACCGATCCTGCCGGCGTTTGAAAAAACTAAACCCGTACCGGAAAGGGTGACAAAATGAAAAAAATCATCGTCGCACTCGCCTTCCTGGCCTTACCGGGCCTGACGTTCGCCGCTGGCGCGGGCTATCCACTGATGAAAGCGCCTATCGACCCGCATAATCAGGCTTCCCTGCAAAAAGGCGCCAAGTTGTTTGTCAACTACTGCATGGGTTGCCATTCAATGGACTATCAGCGCTACAATCGCATGGCCCGCGACATCGGCCTGACCGATGAACAGGTCAGGGAACACCTGATCTTCACCGGCGCCAAGGTCGGCGACACCATGAAGAACGCCATGCCCAAGGCGGAAGCCAAGCAATGGTTCGGCGTCACCCCGCCTGATCTGACCGTCATCGCCCGCTCGCGCGGCGTGGACTATCTCTATACCTATCTGCAAACCTTCTACAAGGATCCCACCCGGCCGTTTGGCGTGAACAATGCGGCGTTCCCGAATGCGGGTATGCCGCATGTGCTGTGGGAGTTGCAGGGTATGCAGGAACCGGTCTATGCAACGCACAAAGACGCAGCGGGTCATGAGGTCAAAACCCTCACTGGCTTCAAGCTGACGCAACCAGGCAGCATGAGTCCGCCCGAGTTCAAGGAAGCCATGGTGGATTTAACCAACTTCATGGCTTATGTCGGCGAGCCGATTAAACTGGCGCGCCAGCGCATCGGCGTTTGGGTGCTGCTGTTCCTAGCGCTGGCTACTGTTGTGTTCTACCTGCTCAAGAAAGAGTATTGGAAGGACGTGCATTAAGAGGCAAGTAGGGATGGGCGAGCAGAGATAGGCGAAACCGGATTCGCCGCCTCTCACCTCCCCCAATCCCTACTTCCTGATTTCCTCTCTCTCTACCTTCTCACCGAGCCGCCATGACCTCGACCCGGCCCTATCTAATCCGCGCCCTTTACGAGTGGATTGAAGACAACAGCATGACGCCGCATATTCTGGTCGACGCCGATCAACCGGGCGTGACCGTGCCGAAACAGCATGTACGCGAAGGCCAGATTATCCTCAACATCAACCCGGCAGCGGTGCGCGATTTGCGGTTAGGCAATGACTGGATTGAATTTAACGCTCGATTCGGCGGCGTCGCCCGCAACGTCCAGATTCCGATCTCGGCCGTGCTGGCGATTTACGCTCGCGAGAACGGCCAGGGCATGGCGTTTGGCGAAGAGAAAACCGGCGATGATGAGCCGCCAACAGGCGCTCCACAACCCGATGAACCGCCCGCCAAGCCTACCCGGCGCAAGCCAACGCTAAAGATCGTCAAGTAAGATATGGGAGATAGGAGATAGAGAGGTCTTTCCTATCTCCGGTGCTTTATTGCCTATTTCCTAGCTGATGTATTCAAACAGCGTCACCACCTGCTGTACGCCGCCCACCTGACTGGCTACGTTAGCGGCGGCGTCCGCTTCCACCGGGCGCACCAGCCCCAGCAAATAAACCACGCCCCGATCCGTCAAGACTTTGACCCGAGTGGGGTCAAAATCAGGAATGTTGTTGATCTGGAACAGCGCTGTTTTAACCTTGGTGGTCAGCAAGGCGTCGTTGCTCTGAACCGACAGCGAACTGGGCGGCCCGATGACCAATTCGTTGTGAACCATCCGCACTGGCGGCGTATTGAAATGACGGGCAATCTGCTCCGCCTGCCGCCGCGCTCCTTCCGAAACCGCCTCGCCGCTCAACAATACAGTTCCGTTATAGCTGGTAGTGCTGATCCGATTACCGGGCGGCAATTGCCGGTTGAGTAAATCATAAAGCTTGAGTTCAATCGTTTGGTCATCAATGACCATACCCGTCGTTCGCCGGTCATGGGCCATGCTGACGCCGGTCGCTGCGCCGCCCACCAGTATTCCGGCGCAACCGCTCAAGGAAAAGGCAAGCGCTAACACCCCAGCCCGTTGCATCCCTCTCTTCATATTTTCCCCTTATCACTGAATAGAAGATAATCGATTAGATCGCATAGACAATGGATCACTAAAATATGTACTTCCTGAATGCGTGCAGTGGCCGTTGCGCTCGCCCGGATTTCCAGGTCATTTTCAACCAGGTTCCCGGCTATGCGTCCGCCATCGCGTCCGGTCAATCCGATAGTGACCATACCGATTTCCTGCGCCGCTGTCATGGCCGCCAGCACGTTCGGGGAATCACCGCTGGTGGAAATCGCCAACAGCAGATCGCCAAGACGGCCCAGGGCGCGCACTTGTCGGGCGAAGACCTGTTCGAAGGTGTAATCATTAGCGATAGACGTCAACGCGGAACTGTCAGTCGTCAGGGCAATCGCCGCCAGTCCAGGGCGTTCGATCTCAAAGCGGTTAACCAGTTCGGCGGCGAAATGCTGGGCGTCGGCGGCGGAGCCGCCATTGCCGCAGACCAGAATTTTTCCGCCCTGCCGAAGCCGGTCAACCAATAATTCGGCGGCCTGTGCAATGCGCGGCCCCATCGTTTCCAGAGTACGCTGCTTGGCCTCGATACTGGCGGTGAAGTGTTGTTCGATTCGCTGGAGAGATGGCATAAATATCATTCCGGTCGTGATGGAAATGGGAGCGTTTTGAGTCAGTGATTTTTTGAGTTTAGTGACTAACAAAATTGACTGTAAGGGCTTGGCGGATAAATCGTTCCAGTGAACCCTCAATTTGGGTAACCACAAATGACGGTTACCACATTACGCCCCGCTCTTGACCTGCGCTTTGAAGCAGGACGCTCCCAAAGCGCAGCCGCTACATCCATCGACGGGGGCGTGGCTTTTGATGGAGCCGTCGCCACTTCGACGGGCGTCAAACCCGAAAATTCGGCGCGGCGCGTAAATCCGCAGCAACGCTAACACGGCGATGGCCACGATAAGCAACGCTATTCCATCCTGCCACATGTCAGCCCCCTCCCAGCGCCAGCGCCACCCGGTAAGTGATGAAGGCCGCGACATAGGCCAGCACCATCAGATACACGAACATGAAGATCGGCCAGCGCCACGAATTGGTCTCACGCCGGGCGGCGGCCAGCGTCGCCAGACATTGCGGGGCGAACACATACCAGGCCAGCAACGCCAGCGCGGTCGCCAGCGTCCAGTCATGCGCCAATGTCGTAGCCAGCGCCTCGGTAACCGCGCCTTCATCACCACTCAGGGCGTACACCGTACCCAGCGCCGCCACCGCCACTTCCCGCGCCGCCAGCCCCGGCACCAGGGCAATGGCGATCTGCCAGTTGAAACCAATCGGCGCCAGCAACGGCTCCAGCCCGCGCCCGATCATTCCGGCGAAACTGTGGTAAATCGCCGGTTCCGTCGCGCCCGCCGGCGGAGCGGGAAAGGTCGAGAGAAACCACAGCACCACCAACACGCTCAGAATGATCGTGCCGATCCGCCGGATGAAAATTTTGGCGCGATCCAGCAACCCCAACAGCACATTGGCCGGATTTGGCCATTTGTAGCTGGGCAACTCCATCAGCAATGGCTGCCGGCCACCGCGCAACAAGGTCAGCCGCAGCACGCCCGCCGCGATCAGCGCGCCGACGATGCCGGTTGCGTATAACCCGAACATGACCAACCCCTGCAAGCCAATCCCGCCCCAAACCGTGGCGTTGGGGATGAACGCGGCGATCAGCAGGACATAGACCGGCAATCGCGCCGAACAGGTCATCAATGGCGCGATCAGAATCGTGGTCAGCCGATCCAATGGATGCGCAATGGCGCGGGTCGCCATGATGCCGGGAATCGCGCAGGCAAAGCTGGACAGCAACGGGATGAAGGCGCGTCCGTTCAAACCCACCCCACTCATCAGCCGATCCATCAGGAATGCGGCGCGAGTCATGTAGCCAAAGTCTTCCAGCAACAGGATGAACAGGAACAAAATCAGGATTTGCGGCAGAAAAATGACCACCCCGCCCACCCCGGCGATGATCCCGTCAATCAGCAAACTTTTGAGCAAACTATCGTCCATGTGAGCAGAGAACCACTGTTGCAAACTGGCCATGCCGCCGTCGATCCAGTCCATGGGCGTCGCCGCCCAACTGAACACTGCCTGGAACATCAGAAACAGGATGCCAAGCAGAATCAGCGGCCCGGCTACCGGATGCAGCACAACTCGATCCAATTCCCGGGTCAGCCGTTCCGGCGCGGCTTCCTGAATGACCGCCTCTTTCAGCAGGCGCTCTACTTCCTGGTGATAAGCGCGAATGGCGTCCGGCGAGGGTTCTTCCCAAGCAGCAGCAGCAACGATTCCCGCCGTAGTCGGAGCCTGATTCAGCAGCATATCAATCTCGCCGAGCAGATCCCGCACCCCGTTCTTGCGCATCGCCACGGTGGTCACCACCGGAATCCCCAATTGCCGAGACAGCGTTTCAAGGCTGATCTGACAACCGCGCTTCTGGGCAATATCCATCATGTTGAGCGCCAGAATCAGCGGCCGGCCCAGTTGCCGCAGTTCCAGCAACAACCGCAAATGCTGGCCCAGATTGGTGGCGTCGGTCACGCAAACAATAGCGTCCGGCAACCCTTCCTGCGCCTGCCGCCCCAACACTACATCCCGGGTAATCGCTTCGTCAGGACTGCGGGCGCGCAGGCTGTAACTGCCAGGCAAGTCAAGAATTTCCACCATGTGGCCGACGGGCGTCCGCAACCGCCCGCTTTTCCGCTCGACGGTCACGCCGGGATAGTTGGCGGTCTTTTGTCGCCCGCCGGTCAGGGTGTTGAACAGGGTGGTCTTGCCACTGTTGGGTGGACCTACCAGGGCAATCTGAATCATCCGCGCATTGTCTGCGTTCAGGATTCCGCCCGTCATGAGGGGTTGCTTTCCCGGTTGGAAATTGAAGCAGCGCCCACTGCCGGACTGAGCAACGGCCCGACCAGGACCGCGTTCGCCTCGACTCGCCGCAAGGCTACAGTCATGCTCTGATTGATGCGCACCGCCAGCGGGTCACGGCCCAGCAAGCCATAGTGCAGCACCTCGATACACGCGCCTTCAACGAAGCCCATTTCCAGCAGGCCGCGTTCGACATCCCGGTCGCCCATCCCGCTCACCGCCAGAATGCGCCCGATACTACCCCGTGGCATCTGGCCTAAAGGCTGGGTTAACCCCGCCTTGACCAGGCCCCCTGCTTTGAGGGCCTGGCGTTCCGGTTCAGTACAGGCATTCATCAGAGCTTCTCCGTTGCCGTCCGGGTCTGGCCTGGCGCCCGCAGCATTTTGTCCACCTCATCCAGGTGAGTTTGTTCCTCAGCAATTTGGGTACGGGCGTACTCTTCCAGGCGCACATCCTGATCCCGCACACAGCCCAGCAGTTGGTAATACGCCTTAAGGGCTTCTTTCTCGTGAGCTAGGGATTCGCGCAGGATGTCGCCAATATCGTGTTGATGGGTTTCCAGCAGCGGCCCGATGCCAAGCGAGGGATGACCGCCCAAGCTGGTAATCAGTTCCCCGGCCTGACGGGCGTGCAGCAGGCTTTCATCGGCCTGCGCGTTGAGCCAACTGACGATGGGGATACGGTTGTAGCCGTACACCATCAGTGCATAGTGGGTGTAGCGCACCACACCGGCCAGCTCCAGTTCGAGAATGCGGTTTAACACATCAATAGCGGTGTTCCGGTCAAATTCCTGAGCCATATCGATGCTACCTTTTCATTGAAAAACAAATAATTGAGCGGGTTCTCGTCTTTCGTTTAGCGCGGAATCATGAGTCCCGACGCAGCCGGTCATAGCCGGCTCCGAAATACCTTGGAAACATCATAATGCAAATAAGAATGAATCTCAATATAAAAGCTCACTGAATGTGCTGGAATTTACAGTAGCCCTCCACGCTTTTCATGACTAAACTCATTTACAGTTTTCCAGTTGGATTTTTCATCATTTTGAGATTTCGCCAACATGTTCAAACGGCTGGTCTTGTCTACATTGATCGTGTCTCTAACGCCAATAGCGGGGGCAACCATGGGAATGTTCAGCGAGTTAGTCCTGTTCTCGGAGGTTGAAGGGGTTGTATTGAAAGATGGCGTTCCGGTCGAGGGCGCGGAGATTGTTCAGGAAATCACCTATGAAGAGCCTAGCAAGATTCCGGCCAAAACTGTACAGACGGGGGCGGACGGCCGGTTCGCCCTGGCGCGAGTCACGACCGGCGCCGGACTCAGCCGGGTCATCCCTGGGCAGCCATCCATACTTCAACGGCTGATGATCCGCCACAACGGCGTCGAGTACGAAGGCTGGCGGCACAACAAAAACTCCTACGAACTCAACAGCGAATTGGCCGGGCGTTCACTGCGGCTCATCTGCGAGTTGGCCAATGCTCCGGATTTCGAAGGCAAGCATTACGGCATCTGCCGGGTCGCGCCTGAATAGGCAACCTTTGACAACCTCTGAACTCATCAAGCCCAAGTGGCGAATGAATATGAACCTAACGCGAGGGAAGAACGATGACTTTAGAACTCACCCCTAAACAGGCTGGCGAAATAGCAGACAGCACCTACGCCCTGCGGCTTTCGGATAACATGATTGATGCGGCGGTCGGCGCCGCCTCCGCCCGTAATGATTTTGAGATCGTCAACGGCCAACGTCTGACCGGGATCACTGGGGTCGGGCCGGTCTCCCGCACGACCGGTTTTGGATACGTCGCCTTCGGCAAGTCAGGGTCGCATCAGGGCGAATGTCTGGTTGCTATCCGGGGAACCGAAAAGAGCAGCGCGCACGACTGGATGACCAATGTGCGTATGGCGGGCGTCTCGGGGCCTGGCGGATACACCGTGCATGCCGGATTCTGGAACCTGGCGTCGGGCCTTTTACCTCAGATTCAGAGAACCCTTCGTGGGCGCAATCCCTCCCTCATCCATGTTGTCGGGCATAGCCTGGGCGGGGCCACGGCGACCCTGATCGCGGACGCACTGCATCGCAGCAGCATCGCAGCCGTCAAGCTCTATACCTTCGGCGCGCCACGGGCGGGCGTCGAACTGCACGCCAGCGCATTGACCCGCAACCTCGGCCGACGAAACATCTATCGCGCCTATCACCACACGGACCCGGTCCCCATGGTCCCGGTCTTTCCCTACGCCCATGTTCCCTACCAGGATGAAGCCTGTTGGCTGCAAGGTTGCGGCAAGCTGCTCTCCGTCAACGACCACCTGATGCCGACGTACCTAAGCTCCGTAGGCGATCAGAGTTGGGGACAATTACGCTCGGCGCAACCGCCCACGCTCGACACCTTCGAGGCCGCCGACCGCTGGCTTGCCGCAGCGGCCCGCGTCAATAGCATCCCGATTATCCTCTCGGCAAGCGCGTTGCGCATGATCCTCTGGGCGCTCCGCTGGATACTGCGCAAGGCGGGCGAGATAATAGGCTATGCGCTGCTCGGCGGGGCCACGATCATCGATTATCTGGCCAAGCTACTCTACCGCAGCGTCCTCCAATCGATTGCCATTGCCCGCGCCGTTGAAAACATGATTGCCGCTATCCTGCGCTTCACCGGAAGAACTCTGGCCATCGGCGCACGGATCACCGAAGCGTTCATTCAATATGTACTGGAACTACTCTTCCGGATGGTCACTGCGGTTGCGGTTCGGGCGATCAATCAGTTGCCTTGACAATCTGGCGCGAAAAAGACGCTGAAAGCGATAGGTCTGGTATATGTGGGTGATGCCAGCCACCCCAGACGAGCGCCACATGAAACCTGACCACATCGACTCCGACCCACTGAAACAAGTCATCGCCTACCACCAGGCCAGCAAGCACCACCTAGACTGCTACGCGCCCGGTCCGGGTGGATTGGATTGGGCCAACCAACCCGATCCCTTTCGTCGCTACGCCGGCGCGCCGCGCATCGAGCTGCCCTTGCAGGCTGATTTGCTGGCCACGCCTTTCGAGTTCGTGCGCCAGGGTCAGCGACCGGCAGCGCGTCCTGTGGATCGCGGCGCCCTGGCGACGCTATTTGAGCTGTCGCTGGGACTTTCGGCCTGGAAGCAGCACGGCGGCTCGCGCTGGGCGCTGCGCTGCAATCCGTCGAGCGGCAACCTGCATCCGACCGAGGGCTATCTGATCTGCCCTGCTCTGCCCGGTCTGAGCGCAGGCGTCTATCACTACCTGAGCCACGATCATGTTCTCGAACAGCGCGCCGCGCCGGGTTCCACAAGCTGGGGCAACGAACTGCGCGGCGGCGCGGTGCTGGCGCTAACCGGCATTCACTGGCGCGAAGCCTGGAAATACGGCCTGCGCGCCTACCGTTATTGCCAACACGACTGCGGCCATGCCATTGCCGCCGTCGCCTACGCCGCCGCCGCGCTGGGCTGGCGGGCGCAACTGATCCCCGGCTGGGGCGATGATGAACTCGCGGCGCTGTTGGGACTGGATCGGGCGGAAGATTTCACCGATGCTGAATCCGAAAGGCCGGAGGTCGCCCTGTGGGTAGGACCCGAACTGCCGCCCATGGATTTAGCGGCACATAGCCTGACGCACGGTCTTTCCTATACCGGTCGCGCCAATCGCCTGAGCTATTCCCAAGTCGAATGGGCCGGCATTGAAGAAGTTGACCGCGCCGCCCACCGGCCCCCTGCGATCCCCTCGTCTCCCTTACAACCTCCCCAGCGACCGCCCCTGACTGAGTCTGGCGGCCAGGCCAGCGCCGCGACACTGATCCGCCAACGGCGCAGCGCGGTGGCTTTCGACGGCGTCACTACCCTTCCCGCCGAACGCTGGTTCGCTATGCTAGACGCCTTGTTGCCGCGCCCGGATGCGCCGCCGCTGGATAGCTGGCCGTGGCCGCCAAGGGTACATCCACTGCTGTTCGCGCACCGAATCGACGGGGTAGCGCCCGGCATCTATCTGCTGGTGCGGAAAGCGGAGGCGCGGGCGGAATTGCGCAAGGCGCTGCACGGCGAATGGACCTGGTCGCGGGTCGAGCTCGCGCCGGAGCATCTGCCGCTTTACCAACTGACCCTAGGCGATGCCCGCGACGCGGCGCGGGTGATTTCCTGCCATCAGGACATCGCCGCCGATTCCTGCTTCGCGGTCGGCTTTCTGACCGAGTTCGCCGGTCCGCTCCAGAGCGCGCCGTGGATCTACCGGACGCTGTTCTGGGAAACGGGATTGCTGGGGCAGGTTCTCTATCTGGAAGCAGAAGCCGCCGGGATTCGCGCCACCGGCATCGGCTGCTTCTTCGATGATGCCCTGCACCAGCTACTCGGTCTCGACGGTTTGGTGTGGCAATCGCTCTACCATTTCACCATCGGCGGTCCGGTCGAGGATCGGCGCGTGCAGAGCTTGCCGCCCTACGCCCATTTGCGCCGGGGATGAAGATCGCTATTGGCGCCCGCACATTCTTCCGCTGGCGAAGCGGCGGTGGCTGGATTGGCGCCGCCATCTGGGCCACACCGCGTGGTTCCCAAATCACCTAAGATTGCAAGCGAAAGATTGAAAAATGATGCGCTGGTTATTTGCACCCTATGCGCCGACTCAAGGCCCGATTGAGAACACTTGGCTACAATTTCCGCAAAGGACGGTCTTTTTACCTTTATCCCTGATTCTGGAGGCGTTGTACGATGTGGCGAAGCTCGATTAAGGACTATCGGTTGGCTCTGGAGGTGGTGATCGTCGTCGCCCTGCTGGTGGGGCTTCGCGCCCTGCTCTTCTCCTTCGGCGTCGAGGGAATAAAACCGACGGCGCTGGTTTCCAGCATCACCGGCGGCGGCGTGTTCGTCATGGGTCTCGTGGTGGCCGGCACCCTGACCGATTATAAGGAGACGGAGCGCGCGCCCGCCCAACTTGCGTCCAGCCTGTACGCCATCCTGCGCGAGGCCGAGTCCATGCGCCATGTATGGGGAAAACCTGACCTGACCCGGCTGCGTGAACGGATCGTCGCACTGCGCCGTAACATCAGCAATGGCAATGCCCGCGAGTGCTAGTGTAGGGTGGATAAGGCGCTCCGCGCCGCATCCACCCGTTGCCTGACTGGTCAGCTCCGCCGATGCCCCGGTTCCGCTGTTCGACACCACCGCCCTGCATGCCCGTTTTGCGGCGGAATGGGCGCTAGACGACCCATCATGAAAAGAAGCCTGTGGTTCCTGATGTTATGGCTGGTCGGTTGCACCATCGCGCCGCCGCCCGGCGTAACGCCGATTACGAGGTTCGAGTTGAACCGCTATCTCGGTCGCTGGTACGAGATCGCTCGGCTGGATCATGCCTTCGAGCGCGGCTTGAGCCAGGTCAGCGCCACTTATCACCGGCGCGATGATGGCGGCGTGCAAGTGCTCAATCGCGGCTATGACGAACGAACCGGCGCTTGGAGAGAAGCCGAGGGCCGCGCCTATTTCATCGGTGAGCCAACGGTGGGTTCGCTGAAAGTCTCGTTCTTCGGGCCGTTCTATGGTGGGTACCACCTTATTGCCTTGGATCAGGAGCGCTATGCCTGGGCCATGATCAGCGGTCCTAGCCGGGATTATCTGTGGATTCTCGCTCGAACCCGGCAGTTGCCGCCGGCGGTGCTGGAGCATTTACTGGTGCAGGCAAAGGCGTTGGGCTTCGCCACGGAGGAGTTGATCTGGGTGAAGCAGGATCGCGAAGACCCTTGAAGTAGAGGAGACTACTTAACTATGAACGCCTCGACGAAATACCCGCAGATCTAAAGGATCAAAACCTGTCAGAATTTATGCGGTAATCCACTAGTGGGCTGCCGCAAAAGTTTTGATAGGTTAAGCCTCGGCTGACGTAGCCAAGTTTTGGGTAGACTCCACGGCAGGATAGAGGCGTTTAAGTTTGGTCCGAGCCATAGTCTGTGCTGAACTGCCAGTTGA
>Ga0209573_1003196_pt1 | contig 18651 bp, 17 predicted proteins | sample TNRBio252014_DNA_FD_185870 | JGI IMG/M metagenome (GOLD analysis project Ga0209573, IMG submission 185870) | Wastewater treatment Type I Accumulibacter community from EBPR Bioreactor in Madison, WI, USA - TNR Reactor_6/25/2014_ DNA (SPAdes)... | ecosystem: Engineered > Bioreactor > EBPR >...
ACAGCGGCACGCTGCACTCCCAGCTCAGCTCCTGCTACTTGTACAAAGTGGACGACAGCATCGAGTCCATCATGATCCGTGGCATCGCGGAGAATGCCTTCCTCTCCAAGTGGGCTGGCGGTCTCGGCGGCTCCTGGACCAGCGTGCGCGGCACCGGCGGTTACATCAAAGGCACCAACGGCGAGTCCCAGGGCGTCATTCCCTTCCTCAAGCTGCACAACGACCAGCTCATCGCCGTCAATCAAGGTGGCAAGCGCCGTGGCTCCGGCTGCGCCTACCTGGAAGTCTGGCACAACGACATCGAGGACTTCCTCCAGCTCCGTGTGAACACCGGCGACGAGCGCCGCCGCACCCACGACCTCAACACCGCCAACTGGATTCCCGACCTCTTCATGAAGCGCATGGAGGCCCGTGAAACCTGGACCCTCTTCCGCGCCAACGAAGTCCCCGACCTCCACAACCTCTACGGCAGCGCCTTTGAAAAACGCTACTGCGAGTACGAGGCCATCGCCAAGACCGGCAAGATCTTCGGCAAGGAAGTCGAGGCGCTCGATCTCTGGAAAAAGATGCTCAAGTCCATCTTCGAGACCGGCCATCCCTGGATCACCTTCAAAGATCCCTGCAACGTCCGCAGCCCGCAGGACCACGTCGGCGTCATCCACAGCTCCAATCTCTGCACCGAGATCACGCTGAACACCTCCGCGGACGAGACCGCCGTCTGCAACCTCGGCTCCGTCCTCATCGACAACCACCTCGACGACTCCGGCGGCATTGATCACAGCAAGCTGCGCGAGACCATCCGCGTCGCCGTCCGTGCGCTCGACAACGTCATCGACATCAACTTCTACCCCACCGAGGCCGCCAAGACCTCGAACACCCGCCACCGCCCCATCGGCCTCGGCGTCATGGGCCTGCAATACGCCCTTTACCGCAAAGGCATCCCCTTCGCCTCGAAGGAAGCCGTCGAGTTCAACGACGAGTTCATGGAAGCCGTCGCCTACTACGCCTATGAGGCCAGCAGCGACCTCGCCGCCGAGCGCGGTCAGTACTCCAGCTACAAAGGCAGCAAGTGGGACCGCGGACTTCTGCCGCAGGACACCGTCGATCTCCTCGAAAACGAGCGCGGCGTCCCTGTCGAGGTGCCACGCGGCGGCAAGATGGACTGGAGCGCCCTCCGCGCCAAGATCGCCAAGCAGGGCATGCGGAACAGCAACGTCATCGCCATCGCGCCCACGGCCACCATCTCGAACATCATGGGCTCCAGCCCCTGCATCGAGCCCCTGCTCAGCAACATGCTCGTGAAGGCCAATCTCTCCGGCGACTTCATGCTCCTCAATCCCTACCTCATCCGCGACCTCAAAAAGCGCGGCCTGTGGACCGCCGACATCCAGAACAAGCTCAAGTACATGGACGGCGAGATCGAGGCCATCGAGGAAATCCCCGTCGATTTGAAGCGCCGCTACGCCACCGCCTTCAGCATCGACTGGGCCTGGCTCGTGGACGCCGCCGCCCGTCGTCAGAAGTGGATTGATCAGAGTCAGAGCGTGAACCTCTTCTTCGGCAGCACCGAGATGAGCACCCTCAGCCACATGTACCGTGGCGCGTGGAGAAAAGGCCTCAAGACCACCTACTACCTCCGCACCCGCAGCGCTTCCAATATTGAGAAAAGCACCGCCGAGTTCCAAAAGGAAATCAGCAGCGCCGTCATCAACGGAGCCGTCGGCGCCAAACGCTACACCGCCGAGGAAGTGCAAGCCTGCTCCATCGAAGCCATGCGCAATGGCGGGACGTGCGAGGCGTGCCAGTAGTACTCTCATAACAAATCCAACAAAAGGCTAACATGCAGTCACCTCTTCTCACCTTGAAGCACTCAACAGACACTTGGCGTCTATTGAGAAACTGTTTGGCCTTTAACAATTTCGTCAAAGAAGGTTATGACTACATAGTGAATCTCCAGGGAGGCGAACTTCACAAAGCAGTGGGTGGGAATTTTTTTGGATCACACAATTTGCGAACCGCAAATTTCGACTCATTCGTCGGATTGAAGAACCTCCAAAAAGGAATTCCAATCCATCTAAATGCAGATGGTGTTCGGATTCCTGTTTTCGACATTCAGACTGGCTATTATGTCTGTGAGTATGAGATCAACAAATGTCTCCATTGCTTCCCAAGGCATACACTGCCCCTGTTGAGTTCAATACGAGTGGCTGCGGCCCGTCAAAAGGTATTTATCCCGTTTTTGTGTTCTTAGCTGCCATGAAAAAAGATGCCTGGCATCTAGGCTTTCAATGAATGGTATGTTGAAGACACAAACCTGCCTGATAAAACCTTGACCTGCTTGCAAGAGCAAGATTTAATAAATTAGATATGAAGCGTTTCACACTGATTTTTGTGCTTCTTGCACTCAGCGTTCTGACCATTCAATGTCGTAAGAATGTCGAGCTGAGTCAGGCGTCAAACATGCCAACAGAAAACTTTGCATATGATGCCGCGTTGGCGAAACAAGCGGAAGCGGGTGATGCACGCGCCCAATGTTTATTGGGTCTCTGCTACCAAAATGGTGCGGGAGTGCCGAAAAACATGATCGAGGCACTCAAATGGTTCCGCAAAGCTGCCGAACAGAATGAAAAAGAAGCCCAATTCTATCTGGGATTTGCGCATGACTCTGGCAATGGGGCCGGCAGGGATATTGCAGAGGCAATGAAATGGTACAGAATGTCTGCAGACCAAGGTTTTATGACGGCACAAGTTTTTCTCGGGACGTGTTATGAATATGGAAAGGGCGGCGTAAAAAATCCTATAGAAGCTGTCAGTTGGTATCGAAAAGCAGCCGCGCAAGGTAACTCGGGGGCTCAAACCGCAATGGGACGTTGCTATGCTTACGGAACAGGAGTTCCGCAGGATTATGCAGAAGCAGTGAAATGGTACCAAAAAGCTGCCGATCAAAATGATTGCATGGCTCAATTTAACCTTGGTATTTGTTATTTGGCTGGGAATGGCATCAGCAAAGATATAAATCAGGCAACGAATTGGTTTTTAAAAGCTGCGGAAAGGAATGACCCAAATGCGCAAGCATTTTTAGGGGCGCTGTATTACCGGGGAGATGCGATCAAAAAGGATTTGGTCCAATCTTACAAGTGGATCAATCTGGCAGCTGCTCAAGGCCAGCATGACGCAGAACAGTTACGAAATGCTGTTGGGGCGGAGATGACCCAGCAGCAGATTGCGGAGGCACAGAAGCTTTCTAGTGAGTTCAGGCCGATCCCAATTGATGTCTCAGAGCTTAAATAAAGTGTCTGTCCCGAATGGCACTCGGTTAAGCAGCAGCATGGTAGCGCTCGCGGTGGCTGAGAAAATTCGGCTCTTTGGGGGAAGTTGGTGCGTATTCCGTATCCCTGCAGGGATGCGCCTTGGGCGTTGGATTAGGATGGCGCTCAATCCAGGGGGGCTATGCTCGTGCCTCGCTCCCCCCTGGCTAATGGCTGCGATCCCTGCGGGATCAGCAGATGCTTAACTACATTTTCGGATCAGCAAGATCGTGGAAACACGCGCCAACATTCTGGATGAACCTGAAAAACTCTAACGAAGTAAAGTTAGCCACGCTTAAAGACGAGTGCATACCTCCTCGATACAGGAACGCCGCTTAGATGACGATCACTAGGAATAGAAATCAGCAGATCGTTTTTTCGGAACAAGGTGTAAGTCCCAACGCCATGAACAGAAATGTAGAACCCGTCTTCAAATTGTGTTTTCTTTAGCATTGCCAAAGCTTTGAATAGAGCCTCGTCCGATTTTTTGGCACTAGGGTTAGCATATCTATTGGGGTCATTTTGACGATTTTCTTCCAGGCGCTTTTTGTAACCATCGAACCAACTCGCAGGATCAGGAATGTAGGTTACTTCGCCTCGGAAACTAAGTTCATTTGTGCCAAATCTGTCGATAATGGCGGTTGAGTTCGCATTGATACTAATCTTGACGAAAGAATTGATGCTAATCTTGACGGAAGAATTGCTCTCAGCTCGCACATCAACTCCATCTTCATCAATAATTTTCGCGAATACATATGTCCCTGGATTCGGGATGTCCGCAAAACAAACGCTAGCCAGCAAGAATAAGTTCAACACTGTGATTTGGGTGATTTTCATAACAATTCGACACTAGCCAACATCGTCATGTTTGCCACTGGAAAAGTGACCTGCTAAGTAGCGATTCCATACCTTAACCGAGTGCCATTCCGGACGGACACTTTGTTCTCTTGATTCCACTCATGGTTCCTGCGTTTGTGACTTTTTAACGGACGTCACGCCCTCCGTCGAATTTGACGGAGGGCGACCAACCATGTGGCTACGTCCATAACGTGTTCAGGCATTTCTACCAGAACAACAGAACCATCATTAAACGCCAATCGATGTAAATGACGATTTCTAGTCGGCTCGGCTTTTGTGTAGTGCTCAAAAACAAAGCCAATTTTTTCCCGACCTTGATGCTCAACGCTGTCTCGGTTCTCCTGCTAACGAAACCCTCCGTCAGTTTTGTTTCATATTTTATGATGAATTTCACCTACCTTTTGATTCACAACTTTCACACTCTCGAATGGCAAACATGCCGCCTTACAAGTCGTCAAAGACCCCAACGACTTACCCATCACACGCACAACCAAGTTGTGCTTTACTCCAAGCTCCATGAGTGCGGCGACTGCCGTAGCCGCACGCGGCGGACGTTTCGGTGTTTTTGGCACACCTCCCAAGAAGCCCTTAATTGGTGAAAGGTAGGCATAATGCCAAAATATCCACCTTTTTTATCAAACAGGGTCAGAAAACAAAGTGTCCGTCCCTCTATTGAACAAAGTGTCTGTCCCGTGTCTGTCCCTCTATGCCAAAAGCCCAAGGGGCTTTCGTCAGGCAGCCCAGGGTGCCGAGCGCTAGCGAGCGCTCTCCTGGGAACCGCGCCACCCACGCACCCCGCCGGAGCACGAACCGCCACGCGGTTCCGTCACCCGAACGTCCCAGCGGCACCGCATCGCCCGTGACGGGACCGCGTGGCGGTCCGGGAACGTGATGAGGGCGGTGGGGCACGCGAATCCCAAGGGAGCGCTCGCCCAAGGCTCGGCACCCGTGGGCTGCAAGACGGAACCGCGTGGCGGCTCAGCACGACGTGAAGCCACGCCAGGGGCCAAAAAGGAAAGCAGCGCCGGGAATACCGGGAGTTTTGCCGGTGGAGCGCGATCTTCTGCCGGAACCGTGCCCACTTCCGCCGGAACCCAGCGATTTCCCTCCGGAACCACGGGCACTTCCGCCCGAAGAACACGATTTTCTGCCCGAGAAATGCATTCTTCTGCCGGAACCACGCGAACTTCTGCCGGTGGAACGTGATCTTCCGCCGGAAAAACGCGCCGTTCCGCCGGTGGAACGCGATCTACTGCCGGAAGAACCCGCGCTTCTGCCGGAACCACGGGCCATTCCGCCCGAAGAACGCGCTTTTCAGCCGCTACCTCGTGCAGTTGCGCTGCAAACACGGGCATTTGCGGCGCTACCTCGCGCACTTGCGCTGCAAACACGGGCATTTGCGCCGCTACCTCGTGCATTTGCGCTGCAAACACGGGCATTTGCGCCGCTACCTCGCGCAGTTGCGCTGCAAACGCGGGCACTTGCGCCGCTACCTCGCGTAGTTGCGCTGCAAACACGGGCATTTGTGCTATTACCTCGCGCATTGGGAAACAAAGTGTCCGCCCCTCTATGGCCCAAAGCCCAGGGGGCTCTCGTCAGGCAGCCCAGGAGTGCCGGAGCGGTAGCAAGCGCTCTCCTGGGAGCCGCCACGCGGTTCGGGCACCGAACTTCTCTGCGGCATCGTCGCAAAGGAGCGCGGACCTCCGAGTCCGCAGCCATTGGCTGACAGCCCACGTCCACCTCAACCCATCCGATGACTTCGAGCCGAAGGTCTGAGATCGAACAACGCTCTCATCTCATCTCCACATGCTCCGTGCGTTCGACATGCTGCGGGCTCGGAGGCCCGCGCTCCAGTGCCGATCCCGCGATGCGAGAGAGCGCTCTCCTGGGAACCGCGCCACCCACGCACCCCCGCCGGAGCACGAACCGCCACGCGGTTCCGTCATCCGAACGACCTCGCGACGCTGATGGGACCGCGATGCGGTCCGCAAACCCAGACGCAAGACTGTTCGCTGAAGCCCTCCTCGGCACATCACTCGAACAACGCGGGGAGACTCCTCGCCCCGTGGAGAATGCGCAGGACTTCGACCTCATCAGGCAGCTCGCGATAGAAAAGCAGATCGTTCGGATAGGGCGTGGCGGGCAGAAAGCGGATGCCTGCGAAGCGCGGTGCGCTGAATTGCGGACGCACACCCAAGTCCGGGTGCTCGCCAAGCCCCTCGGCGGTGTCGAGAACAGCCCGCCGAACGTCCTCTGCGGCCATCGCATTGTCCCGGGCGATGTAGTTCACGATCTCCTCCAAATCATCCACTGCCACCGGATTGAAGGTGACCGGTTTCATGCCGTCTTCCGGCGCAGTTGGGAGAGGGGGATTCGTTCACCGGAATGCGACAGCGCCTCGTCGAGCAAGGATTCCAGCGCAGGCGAGGCACGTCGGCCAAAGACCGTCTGAACCGCTGTTTCCAAAGCCAGGTCAATGCTCTGAAAATGGCCGTTGGCGACCTGCTCGCGGAGCAAGGCCTCGACCGGGGTGGTGAGGGTGGCTGTCATGCGACCAATCGTATGCTTTGGCTCACACGGAGCAAGCTTCATCTGCCTTTGAACCGTGTCCGTTACTCGAACGCCCCCGTGGCGTCGCATCGCCCGTGACGGGACCGCGTGGCGGTCCGGGACGTGATGGAGGCGGTGGGACACGCGAATCCCAAGGGAGCGCTCGCCCAAGGCTCGGCACCCGTGGGCTGCATGCCGGAACCGCGTTGCGGTTCAGCACGATGTGATGAATCTAACCGCTGATCGGACGCTGATTTGACGCTCATGGATGAATCCGATCATCAGCGTCTTGTGAGCGTCGCATCAACGGTAAAAACTCCGACTCAAAGCTGCCCCGGTGGGGGATGACGGCCACGGAGCGATTCTTCGCGCCGTATGCTCACCACAATCGGCCGGTTCATGGCGAGCGCAGACACCGTGGCACGCCCAGTGGCGGAGATTCCTGCCAGTTCGCAGCCATTCCTGCGGAAGTGCAGATTCCACCGATCCCGGCGCGGATGAAACAACGGCACGAAGTCTCCGCCGACCGGATCTTCCGCGCTCACCCGCGCCCCTTTGCGCAACGAGCAGGACACACAGGCCAGCGCCAGATTTTCCAGCTCCGTCTGCCCGGCCAGTTTCACCGGGTGGATGTGATCCACATGAAACACCGCCTCCTGACCCTCCTGCGACAAGCCACAGTACTCGCAGCGGTTTCCCGCCCTCTCGATCACCTGCCAGCGCAAGGAATCCGGAAGGCTCATGCGGCAGCTTTGGCTTTGAGACCGAGATAGGTCAGCGTGTCTGCCAGATCGACCAAACCCTCCGCCTCGCGCCGTTCCTGGGCCGTGAGTTCCTCCCCGGCGTCCTGCTTGTCCAGCAACGCCGACAGCCGCTCGTTCACTCCCGCCGGCAGTTTGAACCGCGCGAGGTCGCCGGGCAGTTCCAGATCAAGATGAATAGCCTGTGACATGAGCGGATTCTATTCTTTGCGCCTCTGCGTTGCAACGCCTCAATTCCCGACGCGCCCGTCATGAAGCCCAGGAGTGCCGAGCGATAGCGAGCATTCTTCACCACCTCCCAACGCCGTATCGCGGGTGCCTTTTCTCATGACGCAGGCAGAGAACACGGACTCGCCCGGGCCGGATCTCATAGAGCACATCGAAGGGGAATCGTTTCAGCTTCACCCGGCGGATGGTTTTTGAGGCCAGCCAAAAACTGAAACTCTCAGGCCGTGCTTCGATCTGTGCCAAGGCCTCCTTCAGCTTGGCGAAGAAGTCGTCTCCCAGGCCGGTGCTCTGCTCTTCATACCAATCCACCGCCTCATCAACCTCCGCCTGAACCCGCCGGTGATAGCTCAGCTTCATCGACGATCACGATTGATCTTGAGCCCGGCCATGAACGCCTCGTGCGATAATTCCACACTCGGATCAGCATCCATTTCCTCCGAACGCCTGGCCGCCTCCTCCAGCCAGGCCTGATCAACGGTCTTCTGCCAGTCCTCGGGCACGCTCGCATAAAGCCTGTCCGCCAGCGCCACGCGCTCGGCGACAGGCAACGAAAACAAGCTCTGGGTCAAGGCTGCCGTGCTCATGGTTCTGATCATCCTCAATTCCTCCACAAAATCCACCCCGGAATTTCCCCGCCTCGGTAGGGCTTGCCAAGACGGTGGGGCACGGTCCCCCAAAGCCCAACGGGACGTTCGTCATGCAGCCCAGGAGTGCCGAGCGATAGCGAGCGCTCTCCTGGGAACCGTGCCACCCACACGCCCCGCCGGAGCACGAACCGCCACGCGGTTCCGTCACCCGAACGTCCCTGCAGCACCGCATCGCCCGTGACGGGAACGTGATGGGGGCGGTGGTGGCCTGGCTAGGGATTGATTCTTGACGATCCGGGGCATTGAGGCTCCTTTGTTCGCAGGAACTCCCCAACGGGATTCCGAAGATTATCCGCCCTTCGGCAGTAAGCGCCCTCGATCATTCCAGGGTTGCCGAGCCCGAGGGGCTTTTCTTTTCCCACCACGGCCTGCGCCCCATGAAAACCACCCGTCAGGAAGTCGAGTTTGATCCCCAGGCGCTCGTCGAGCGCGTGCAAGCCTTTGCCGAGCAAGCCAAGACTAAAAAGCAAAGCGCTCTCCTGGGAACCGCGCGACCCAGGCACCCCGCCGGAGCACGAACCTCAACGAGGTTCCGTCATTCGAACGTCCCTGCGGCAGCGCATCGCTCGTGAGGGTCCGCGTTGTGGGTCAACACTCCCTGAGGCGCGTCCCAGATCTGATTCGGCTAAGGTGTTTGTGCGACCTCAACGGCGGAGTCCTCCCGCATATTGGGAACCTCCCATGCCCCGATTGCACCTGAGCGCAGGTAAAATGATGGGGGGGTAAAATGATGTCCAAACCACTCTGCTGAACCATCATTTTACCCGTCATCATTCGACCCAAAGAAATGGCAAAAGCTGAGGCGCAGATGCCTGGCAAAACAAGCTGACAGAAAAAGAGGGCAGCCAGTCCAAGCTCCCCCTTTTTTCTGCCCCCATCTGCTGTCAGCCCTTGGTGGGAACGGGTTCAGGGTTCTAAAAATCAACAAGAAGGCTGTGGAACCGTGTTTGAAGCGCACGCGCCTGTTCCACCTGAACTCAGGTAAATGATGGGGGGTGAAATGATGTCCCAAACCTCTCTGCTGAACCATCATTTTACCCGTCACGGAACAAAACTCACGCTGCGTTCAGAAGCGGTAGGTGATACCGGCGCTGAGGTAATGAAAGAGGGCGGAGGTGTAGGTGCTGTCGCTGTCCACACCGCCTTCAAGTATGCGGTAGCCCAGACGCAGGGCGATATTCTCCGTGGCATGATACTGCACGGCGGCCAGTACATCCTCGGCACGGCCATTGGGCCCGACGAGGGCGTCGCCCTCCAGTAGGAGGCTGAAGCGCGGTGCGAAACGCCAGTCGAGGCGGAAATTGATCAGCGGCACGAAGCCGAGATTGGAGTCCCGGGCGGAAAGACCGCCCTGATTCACCTGGATGGAGGCATCGCGAATCTTCCCCGTCAGACCCATGCCGAAGGTGAGGGTGTCGGTGGTGATGAAATTGTAGCGGTAGGTGATCCGGTAGGAGTCGAAGCGGTAGCGCGCCGTGGTGGGCGTGTTCGCGGCGAAGACCGTGCCAGCAAAGTTGACCGGAGTGGCGAAGGCACCTTCCGACTCGGTGCGCAGCGGGGCGGCGAGCACGGAGAAGTCGTGGCGTGTGCCCATGTGCCAGGTGGCGCGGCCCCGGAAGAAGACCGCCGGTTCCGCATTCAAGTCGCTGGCCAGGGAGAACAAGGTGCCCGTGTCTGCCGGGATGCGGACATCATTGGTGCCGGTCCAAACAGCGCCGGATTCAAAGTCCAGGCTCAGTTCAGCGTGTGAGGTGGAGGAAAACAGACAGGGCAGGAGGGCGACAAGGAGAAGAGGTTTCATCATGGCGCGTTAAAAACGGCTGTGCCTCCTCCTCGGACTCCCCCATTCTGAAAACTGGTGCGATTTAGCGCCTATGCTCGATATCGTCATGCCGTCGTGCTTGCGAGGGAGATGATGTCAGACTGCAACAGCGAGTTTCGCCCCTCAATGATCTCAATCGCGCTCATGACATGAATGGAGCTGAATGCCCCGAAAAAGCATTCAGTTTACCAAAGGAAACACTGATTTACACCGCAGAGTCGGGAACGCCGCAGAGAATACCCTTCTGAATCAAGCCTCTGCGGCGTGGAATTAATCAGCGGTTCCCCAATGTAACCGAGGCGCCTTACAGCAGACACTCCGCGATTTGCACCGCGTTCAGCGCCGCGCCTTTGAGGAGCTGGTCACCGACGACCCAGAAAGCGAGGCCGTTGTCGAGGGCGCAGTCCATGCGGAGGCGGCCCACGGCGCAGTTGTCACGGCCCGCGATGTCGAGGGCGAGCGGATAGACCTTGTTCGCGGGATCGTCGAGAATGTCGAGGCCGGGGGCCTTGCTGAGCACCTCACGGGCGGCTTCGACCGTGACGGGCTTTTCAAATTCGGCGCTGATAGCGATGCTGTGGGCGCGGAAGACGGGGATGCGCACACAGGTCACGGAAGCGCGGAACTTGTCGTGGTGCATGATCTTGCGGCCTTCGTTCTCCATCTTCATCTCTTCCTTCGTGTAACCGCTGTCGAGGAACGAATCGACCTGCGGGATCGCATTGAAGGCGATCTGATGCGGATAGACGTGCGGCTTGCTGTCGAGCTTCGCAGCGTCCCAGGCGCGGTTTTGAGATGCCCACTCGCGGGACTGGTTCGCCAGCTCTTCGATCGCCTGCGCTCCGGTGCCGGAGACGGCCTGGTAGCTGCTGGCAAAGATGCGCTTCACGCCAAAGGCCTGATGCAGCGGATACAGCGCCATCAGCGAGATCGCGGTGGTGCAGTTCGGGTTCGCGATGATGCCCTTGTGCAGCTTCACGTCGGCGGCGTTGATTTCCGGCACGACGAGCGGCGTGTTCGGGTCCTGGCGGAAGTAGGAGGAGTTATCCACGACCACGGCACCGGCTTTGACCGCATGCGGCGCAAAATCACGCGAGATGCCGCCACCGGCGCTGAACAGCGCGATGTCGATGCCTTGGAACGAATCCGGCGTGAGTTCCTGAATCGTGATGTCTTCACCCTTGAACTTCAGCTTCTTCCCGGCGCTGCGTGCGGAGGCGAGGAGGGTAAGCTGGCCGACGGGGAACTGGCGCTGTTCGAGGCAGCGGATCATCTCCGCGCCCACAGCGCCGGTGGCTCCGACGATGGCGACGTTCTTGAGGGTGCTCATGGTATCAGGGTTGGGGGTGGTTGAAAAAGGGCCGCGATACTACGGGCCTGCGTGCCGGATGCAAGGACGGGAAAGGCGCTTGCCTGAAAGCCTTTCACCGGCTGAAATCAGCCTCCATGACCACCCTGGAGTCCATCCGCGCGGACATCACTACGCTCGACGTGGATGCCATCGTCAATGCCGCCAACACTTCGCTGATGGGCGGTGGAGGTGTGGACGGGGCGATTCATCGGGCCGCCGGGCATGAACTGGTCGCGGAATGCATGACTTTAGACGGCTGCCGCACTGGCGAGGCGAAGATCACCAAGGGCCATCGGCTGAAGGCGAGGCATATCATCCACACCGTGGGGCCTGTCTGGCATGGTGGCGGCAATGGGGAGCCGGAGTTGTTGCGGTCGTGCTATCGGAACTCGCTGAAGCTTGCCGCAGAACATAGGCTGCAAAGCATCGCCTTTCCGTGCATCTCGACCGGTGTGTATGGTTACCCGGCAGATGACGCGGCGGCCCTTGCCGTGAAGACAGTGGTTCAGTTCTTGGAAAATGCTTCATCCATCCAACGCGTGATCTTCTGCTGCTTCTCGGACCAGGACCAGCGGCGGTATGAGACCCTGATCGGAGGCAGCACGACCCCGCCATGACTCACGCGCCTCCACCGCCTCGCCGTCACGGGTTCCGTGTGTCCCTCTGGGATGCTTTGATCCTGCTGCTGAGCCTCGGTCTCACGTTCTGGCTCAGGGCGGAGGATTTTCCGCTGTGGTGGATCGTTCCGATGGTCGTGGGGCATTTCTTCCTCTTTTGCAATGTGTTCCGGGTGTGGTGGCGGCTGGAGCTGTCCTGGGCGGTGGCTTTTGTGATGATCGTTGGAATTCATCTGGCCGCAGGCCACACCGGCTGGCTTTCGCCCCTGATCATGCAGACGCCCGTGACTCTGTTCGTGGTGTGGCTGCAAATGCGCTCGCCCTGGTATCACGGCATCTTGGCCCGGCGTGTGAATCCACGATTGGATGAGTATTTGGACGGCGCGCCCTGATTTCCTGCGTCACATCCCACGCCTCTCGCTCGAAGCGCTGGAGCTTTCGTTGCTGCAGGGAGCTGAACACGAAGATCGTCTTGGAGAAAAGCGAAACGGTCGGTTCAAGAGACGCGGATGTTTTCCTCAGCGCGGAAGAAACCGATGCAGCACCTCGAAATGGCCGGTGGCAGCGCTGACGTCCGCGTTTAGATCCTCCATCCGGATTTTGTAAGGCGAATCGACAGGCGTGATGAAGGGCACTCGGCTGACGCGGGCAAAAATCATGCCGTGATAACGGCCCGTGATGACGAACCGCGAACGTGCGATGGCTGCAAAGGCCGCCTGCGGCCCTGGCCGGGCGATGATCTGCGATTGGGGAAACTGTGCGGTGACCTCAAGGAGCAGCTTGTCATCGTCCACCGGTGCTCCCATGCCCAGCCAGCGAGTGGGTGCATCGCTGGCGGCAAACTGCCGGATATAGTGATTGATCAGCACGTTCCGTGCATTGACGAGACCGGCGGGAACCAGTGTGACGACTCGCGGCACCTCCTCGTTCGATTCGACCTTCGGTTGATACAGATAGGCCGCATCTGGAAAAAACCGCACGTCATTCCGCCCACTCAGTTCCTGTGCGATGCGCACGCAGTTCGGTGAGCGCAGCGTGATGAAGGCCGCCTGCTTCAAATAGGGCACCCATGGTTTCAGCGCGGCGGCGTACTCGGCCTCGCGGTTGACCTGAAATTGAAAACCGCAGGACAAGATGCCCCATGGAATGCCACGCGCGATGGCGGCATCCATGTAGAACTTCATGGCACGGAAGTGCGGCGATTCCGCGTCCGCCTGGCCGTCCTTCGGGTTATTGTAGAGAATGCCACCACCACCGAGCACAAGCAGCGTGAGATCTTCCGGGAGGGCGGCAGGCAGGTCGGAATTGTAGATCACCAACTCGTGCCCCGGCAATTGCTGCGCGAAGACGAGCGGATAGGTGTCGTCACCGACGTTACCGTAACCGGATGCGCCGACAAAGGCGATTTTCATGGCCACAAGCAAACGCAGGATTCGGCATGCCGCCAGTCTTCAAGAGACTCAAGTGCTGAGAAAATGACCATGCGGCTGTCCAAAGTGCTTTTGCCTCTCGGCTCAGGAAATCGTGCTCAAGCGTGAGATGCGGCGAGGTGAATGTGGCTCGGTGCCATCTGCAAAGCCTCCAGGCCCGTGACGCAAGCCTGATGGAGCAGGTTTAGAGGTGCTTCGGGCTGCTCACCACGATGCCCGAAAACTAAACCCCATCCCAACCGATGTCGGCTGAGGTGGGGTTCAGTGGGGGTTTTGGGGTTTCAGATCACTTCTTCAAATCGAAGCGGTCCAAATTCATGACCTTGGTCCAGGCGGCGACGAAGTCGGTGACGAACTTCGCTTTGGCATCCTCGCTGGCATAGACCTCGGCGGTGGCGCGGAGCTGGGAGTTCGAACCGAAGACGAGATCGACAGACGTGGCCATCCACTTCATCGCGCCGGTTTCGCGGTCGGTGCCCTCGTAGAAGTGCTCGCAGCGGGGCGAAACCTTCCATTCGTTGTCCATGCTGAGTAGGTTCACGAAGAAGTCATTGGTGAGAGCACCACGATTTTTCGTGAGCACGCCGAGATCAGGATGACCCGTGTTTGTGCCAAGTGCTCTCAGGCCGCCGATGAGCACGGTCATCTCAGGAACGGAGAGCGTGAGGAGCTGGGCGCGGTCCACGAGGTTCTCGGGCGCGGGGCGATCAAGCTCATGGCCGAGGTAGTTGCGGAAGCCGTCGTGCTTCGGTTCGAGCACAGCGAAGGATTCGACATCGGTCTGATCCTGCGTGGCGTCCACGCGACCGGCTCTGAAGGGCACCTTCACGTCATGACCGGCTTTCTTTGCCGCAGCTTCGACAGCGGCGCTGCCACCGAGGACGATCAAGTCCGCGAGCGAAACCTTCTTGCCGGACTGGGCACTGTTGAACTCGGTTTGGATCTTCTGCAGCGCGGCGAGAACCTTGACGAGCTGCGTCGGGTTATTCACTTCCCAATCCTTCTGCGGAGCGAGACGGATGCGGGCACCATTGGCCCCGCCGCGCTTGTCACTGCCACGGAAGGTGGAAGCGGAAGCCCAGGCGGTGGAGACGAGTTCGGAGGTGGTGAGACCGGAGTCGAGAAGCTTGCCCTTGAGCTGGGCGATGTCCTGCTCGTTGACGAGTTCATGATCCAGCTCAGGAAGCGGGTCCTGCCAGATGAGTTTTTCCTTTGGCACTTCAGGGCCGAGGTAGCGAGCAAGAGGCCCCATGTCGCGATGGGTGAGCTTGAACCAAGCCTTGGCGAAAGCGTCAGCGAATTCACCGGGGTTCTCCAGGAAGCGCTTCGAGATCTTGTGGTAGATCGGGTCTTCACGCAGCGCGATGTCGGTGGTGAACATCATCGGCGCGTGTGATTTGCCTGCGACGTGCGCATCCGGCACGGTGCCTTTGCCAGCGCCGCCTTTCGGTGTCCACTGCTGTGCACCTGCGGGGCTTTTCGTCACTTCCCATTCATAGGCGAAGAGGTTGGTGAAGTAACCATGCGACCAGGCTCGCGGCGTGGTCGTCCACGCACCTTCCAGGCCGCTGGTGATGGTGTCTTCCGCGTTGCCTTTGCCGAACTTGTTTTTCCAACCGAGGCCCATTTCCTCCAGCGGCGCGGCTTCGGGTTCGGGGCCGACATTGTCCGCAGGGCCAGCACCGTGAGCTTTGCCGAAGGTGTGACCACCGGCGATGAGCGCGACGGTTTCCTCATCATTCATCGCCATGCGGGCAAAGGTATCGCGGATGTCTTTGGCAGCGGCGAGTGGGTCGGCTTTGCCATTCGGGCCTTCGGGATTCACATAGATGAGGCCCATCTGCACAGCGGCGAGTGGCTTCTCCAGCGTGCGCTCGTCCTTGTAGCGTTTGTCGCCCAGCCAGGTGCTCTCTGGTCCCCAGTAGATGTCCTCCTGCGGCTCCCACACATCGGCACGACCACCGGCAAAGCCGAAGGTCTTGAAGCCCATGGATTCGAGCGCAACGTTGCCGGTGAGGATCATCAAATCAGCCCAGGAGATCTTGTTGCCGTATTTCTGCTTGATGGGCCAGAGGAGGCGGCGCGTCTTGTCCAGGTTCGCGTTGTCCGGCCAACTGTTCAGCGGTGCGAAGCGCTGCGTGCCGTAACCAGCTCCGCCGCGGCCATCGCTCACGCGGTAGGTGCCGGCGCTGTGCCAGGCCATGCGGATCATGAAGGGGCCGTAGTGGCCGTAGTCGGCGGGCCACCACTTCTGGGAGGTGGTCATGAGATTGTTGATATCCTTTTTCAAAGCAGCGAGATCGAGTTTCTTGAACTCCTCGGCGTAGTTGAAGTCCTCGCCCATCGGATTGCCTTTCGGCGAGTTTTGGTGAAGGATTTTGAGGTTGAGCTGGTTCGGCCACCAGTCGCTGTTCGTCATGGCTCCGGCGGCGGTGTGACGACCAGGGGCGGCGGGTGCGCCCATCACGGGGCACTTGCTGATGTCATTCATGGGTTTGTCGGTTTGGGGTTGGGCGGGCTTGTCCTCTGCTGATGCAAAGACTGCCGGAGTCAGCATCAGCGAGGCAAGCAAGGCCTTGTGTTTGGAGGGTTTCATGGCGTCAGGTCGGTTGTGTGTTGGGGTTGCGGACCAGGTTTGGAGGTCAACAGGGCGAATGGTTGATGGATGATGACGAATGCATCCAATGCATTGTCTGAATGCTTGCCATGCACGCGGCGCATCGGTATGGGGCAGCATGCGGAACGAACTGAATCTTCACCTGCTCGAACAATTCGTGGCCCTGGCCCGCACGAAGAACTTCACCCGTGCGGCGGAAGAGCTGAATCTCTCGCAGCCCGCTCTGAGCCGCGCCATCCAGAAACTCGAAGAAAAGCTCGGTCAGCCGCTCTTTGAGCGCAAGCCGCGCGAGGTCGTGCTCACAGATCACGGTGAACTGCTGCTCGAACGCGCCCAGCACATTTTGAAGCTCATGGAAGACACGTTTGCCGAGCTTTCCGAGGCCGGACGCCGTGGCCGCATCCGGCTCGGTGCCATTCCGACCATCGCGCCCTACTTTCTGCCTGGCCTGCTGAGCAGATTCGCCAAAGCGCACCCGGAGATCTCAGTCGTCGTGCAGGAGGACACGACCGAGAACCTCATCAAACGTTGCAGCCACGGCGAGATCGACCTCGCCATCCTCGCCCTGCCCGTCATCGCGAAGTATCTGGAGGTCGAGCCGCTCTTTGACGAGGAACTGCTGCTCGTGCTGCCTGTTGGTCATCCGCTGGCCGCCTCGAAGTCCATCGCTATCGATGCCGTCGAAGGCTACCCCTTTGTCATGCTCAGCGAGGCGCACTGCCTGTCCGACAACATCGCCACCTTCTGCCGTCGGAAATCCGTGCAGCCCGTCACCGTCGAGCGCACCAGCCAGCTCACCACTTTGCAGGAACTCGTCACGCTGAACCACGGCGTGTCCATCGTCCCCGAAATGGCCCGCAAGACCGACACCAGCGACCGCCGCCTCTACCGCTCCTTCAGCGGCGAAAAGCCCGTGCGCACCGTGGCGATGATGTGGAACTCCTATCGCTTTCAAAGCAAGGCGGTCAAAACGCTGATGGAGTGCCTGCGGCTTCGACCCGCGCCGCCTTCATTGTCGGCCAAGCGCAGCAAATAATCGCCAGGTCGAGGCATGCGCATCTTCGCGTTGATCCTTCATCGCCCCAAGCTAACGAAGAAGCATGACTCTCACTCTCCCCCGCTGGTTCGACCTCCACACACACTTCCGCCAAGGTCCGGCGATGGCTTCCTATGTGAAGGCTCAACTCGACATGGGCTGCGCAGGCGCTTTGGCGATGCCGAACACGCAGCCACCGGTGTCGAGGGTCTCCGGTACGGCTCAAAGCGATGGCTGGAGCATTGAGAGCTACTCGGCGGAGCTGCGAGCGGCGGGGGCGGAGGCGTTTGAGCAGCTCATCGTGCCGCTTTACCTCACGCGGCAGACCACGGCGGCGATGATTCGCGAAGGAGCGGCATCGGCGCTGCTACGGGCGTGTAAATACTACCCGCCGCACGGCACGACGAACTCGGAGCATGGCATGCCGATGGATGACCTCATCGGCGGCGAGGTGCTGCGGGCGATGGAGGAGTGCGGCATCGTTCTCTGCATCCATGGCGAGCAGCATGCGCTGAGCGGGCCGGATTACATCGACGCGCAGCAGAATGCCGAGACGCGATTCTACACCGAGCGCATGCCGCGTCTCCTCGCTGCTCATCCGAAACTGCGCATTGTGTGCGAGCACATCACCACGCGCACGGCGGCGGAGTTTGTGACGAGCGCTCCCGAGCATGTCGGGGCGACGATCACGCCGCAGCATCTGCTCTACACGCTGGGGCATCTGATTCAGGGGCTGAAGTATCACCTCTACTGCCTGCCCATCGTGAAGTTTCAGGATGATCGCGCAGCGCTGCGTGCGGCGGTCACGACAGCAGGCCAATTCAAATTCTTTGCGGGCACCGACAGCGCCCCGCACACAACCAAGGCGACGTCCTGCGGCTGCGCGGCCGGTTGTTTCACCGGCGGCTGTGCTCCGCAGCTTTATGCGATGGCCTTTGAAGAAGCGGGCGTCGATCTCGGCACCACCGACGGCCAGTCGCTGTTTGAGCGCTTCCTCAGTCTCAACGGCCCCGCCTTCTACCGCTTCCCGGCCTCGCAGAAACACTTCCAGATGGAAAAAGCCCCGTCGCAAACTGCGATCCTCGAAACACCTGCCGGTCCTGTGACGCCACTGCCGCTTGGCATGGGTATTGAGCTGACGTGGCGGATCGTTGGGTGAGAAAAGTGCGTTGAAGCTGCGAAGAATCCTGATGCGGACAGGAGTGTCCTATTACAAATTAGCTTTTAAGCCCTTTTTTACCTGTATATTTGAGAGTTGCGCCGGTTCTCCTTGCGGTTTTATACACTTGTTTTATACTCGCTCCGCCGCCCCTCTCCGTGGGTAACAGCGGCTTCTTATGAGCGCTTCAAAGACTTGGACTTTCTCCGGCATCCCTCATCTCTACCGCCACCAGAAGGGCACGTATTACGCCCGTCTCTCCATCGG
>Ga0209573_1003197_pt1 | contig 18649 bp, 13 predicted proteins | sample TNRBio252014_DNA_FD_185870 | JGI IMG/M metagenome (GOLD analysis project Ga0209573, IMG submission 185870) | Wastewater treatment Type I Accumulibacter community from EBPR Bioreactor in Madison, WI, USA - TNR Reactor_6/25/2014_ DNA (SPAdes)... | ecosystem: Engineered > Bioreactor > EBPR >...
AATACATTGCAACTAGACCTGAGTAAGGTAGCTAAAGGAGCGTACATGCTGAATGTACAAACCAATGGCAGCAACAATCAGGTGAGAGTGGTAGTGGAGTAATACAGTATGAGATAAGTAATTTTAGTTATTATTAATTGCAAACAGGCTACCTGAAAAGGTAGCCTGTTTTGTTTTTATATCATTTTAAGTAAAACCTTTTTAGAAAACAGATTTAGGAGAAGATAGACAAATTGAGCTAAACAATCATGAGCTATAAACGATGAATATCTGAAAACAAAACCTCGTTCATGTTAGGGTAAATTTGAGTAATCAATAAATAATTGTTAATATTGAAGTCTGATTGGTGCAATAAGCAATACAATATCTCTAAACACTAAAAGCTCTTTTAAAATCATAGGAAATTTAAACTTAAAAATTATGATAACTAAGATTTTTACTGCAAAAAGAAAATTTATTGTAAATGTATCACTAAGCTTAACAGTTCTTTTAACGCTAGTCTTTACAGGAGCACAAGCACAAATTACAGTGTCAATCGGTAGTGCCGGTACGGGAACAAGTAACTATTGGCCCAATTACTATCTATATGGATACTCCTATTCGCAGCAAATAGTTGAAGCGACAGAGATTAATAGTGGCGGCTGGGGAGGCGGTGCGGCATTAATCTCTAAAATTAGATTTAAACCTACTATGTCTGCTCCTACTGTATTATGGCAAGATTGGGTAGTGTATTTTGGAAATACATCAAAAACCTCGTTCTCATCAACTACCGATTGGATTCCAGTTGCTTCAATGACGCAGGTTTTTGCCGGTACGATACCTGCTAATGTTACAGCCAATGTTTGGATGGAACTAACTTTACCAACGCCCTTTCTATGGGATGGAATATCTAATTTAGTAATTGCAGTTGATGAAAACACACCTAATTGGGGTAATACTCCAGCATGGGCAGGCTATACAACAACAGCAAATAAGGGCATTTACTATTACAATGATACTACAAATCCCGACCCCTTAGCACCACCGGTAGCCAACGGCAGAAACACCTCAAATATGGGTTTAGCACAAATACAGTTTGAGTTTACCGGAGCAACACCATGTAGTGGTACACCATCACCGGGCAATACAGAAGCAAGTGCTGTTTCTGTATGTGCCGATTCTGCAGTTGTACTATCGTTACAAAATAATCCTCCTGTTAGCGGATTGACATATCAATGGCAATCATCACCCGATGGTATTACATGGACTAACTTTGGTACCAACTATCCGATACAGAACCAGACACAAATGACTAATACCTGGTATCAATGTATAGTGACATGTACCAATAGCAGCCAGAGTGATACATCAGCACCGATTCAGGTTTTAATGAATTTATTTACCTCCTGCTACTGTGCATCTAGTGCAAATTCTGCAGCGGATGAAGATATTTTCAATGTGACATTTGGTACATTAAATAATACTTCTGATTGTAATACAACTGCATCGGGGGTGGGGTCAATTAAAAACAGATACAGCAATTATATGAGTGGAGCAGGTGCACCGACACCACCGAGTGTACTACGTGGAACTTTAGTTCCTTTCTCTATTCAGATAAATTCTTGTGCAAGTTACTACTTCTACATGTCAAAAATATTTATTGATTATAATCAGAATGGATTGTTCAGTGATCCTGGAGAAGAAGTATATGTTTCACCATCCTACACTTCGGGGCCACGAACAGAAAGCGGAACCATTTTAATACCGATGTCGGCCGTTTCCGGATTAACAGCAATGCGTGTGATAACACAAGAAACAGCAGTAGCATCGGCAATAATACCTTGCGGATCGTATAGTTTAGGAGAGACAGAAGATTATATGATTAACATAGGCCCGACTGTAGGCTTTCAGAACAACTTTCAATCAAAAGTCAATATTCTCAATGCTTATCCACAACCAACATCAGATATGTTAAACGTAGAATACACAGCAGAAAAAGGACTGACACTAATAACGCTTTCAGAAATCAGCGGTCGTGTATTAATCAGACAGACACATGCGAATGTTACAGGTAAAAATTCCTTACAACTTGATTTGAGCAAAGTGGCCAGAGGAGTGTACTTGCTGAATGTACAAACCAATGGCAGCAACAATCAGATGAGTATAGTAGTGGAATGATATTTATTAATATTAAGTAATAAGAGGCTGTTTCATAATTCGAAGCAGCCTCTTATTATTTATTCACTTTATAAAGTTCTTTAAGATAAAAACATAACAATTATTTTCCATCTTGTTGTGGTGTAAAGTTTCCCCATTTTATAACATAAATCAAATCATTTTCTATTGGTAAATAGCCGTAATCATAACACAATTTATATACACTCCCTTTTAGGGTCTGATGCTGATGTGTGTGATACTTAAAATTAAATCCTTTATCCGATAATTTTTGCTTACTGATTTTTACTTTTCCATCAGCACCAATAACTGATTCCAAAATGCGTCTGTTTTTTCTTAAAATATTATTGATGTTTCGCACTTCTGCAGTTACATCACTATTGGCTTTGTTGTTGTAATTGCTGCGGCATTGATCATCACAAAACTTTTTATCGGCACGGCCAACCAATGTTTCACCACATTCTAAACAGGTCTTTTCATTTTTCATTTTCAGAGTATAATTTGAAGAATACAAAGATAAAACAATCCGATTACAAACGGTTACATTCGATTGTTTTCGGAACTAACTGCTTATCATCCGACTTAGAATCCGGGGCTGCTGCACTTTTGCATCGTCAATCGGAAACAACAAACGATTCAAACAAAATAAATAATATAAACAATTAAAAACAAAGTACAATGAACACATTAAGAAACAGCGTAAGACTCATCGGAAATCTTGGAGCAGCACCAGAAGTAAAAAATCTTGACAACGGCAACAAAGTAGCGCGTATTAATCTTGCTACAAACGAAACCTATGTGAATGCCAAAGGTGACAAGGTAACAGAAACCAACTGGCACAATCTGGTGGCATGGGGTAAGACAGCAGAAATTGCAGAGAAGTTTTTGGACAAAGGCAAAGAAGTTGCTGTAGAAGGTAAGTTGACTTCAAGAAGTTACACAGACAAAGAAGGTAACAAGAAGTACATAACCGAAGTAGTGATTAATGAAATTCTGATGTTAGATAAAAAAGATTAATCAGTTTCATTTTTCTAAAGACAGGAGCCGCAGCAATGCGGCTTTTGTTTTTTATGGAAAAATTGAAGTACTTTCATCCTTTAAACTATATGGTACGACTTTTAACTTTAAATATTTTACTTATTTTTTTAGCAGGATGTGTAAATAATTCTGATGAAAAATTAGTCCAAAAAATTGATTCGCTGCAGAAGAGTTTACAAACATTAGAGCAAAAGATTGCAGGACAAAATAATCAGGACACTATTAAGAATGATGAGCAGAAAGAAATGGATACTTCTTTAACCCATCAGACAGTATCAAAAAAGATTTTGCACGCAGTCGAGCCTAAGAATATTCAAGATACATTAAAATCGAAGAAGCAAATACAAATTACCACTCCTTCAACAAAGCAAACAGATAAAAGCACAAGAGCTGAAACATCTGTTTTCTATTATTATCAATCAACACCTAAGAGGGTATCAGTAGAAATAACACCCTGGCATGATGGTAAACGTGAACTGATTTTTTTCGATCCGTTCGGTAATAAAACTTATACTATAAACGATATCAGAAGAAGTTTTTCTTCTACAACAGAACTCAAAAGGTTTCATAAAAATGGTGCATGTTCACAGGCAAAAATTTCTATAAATCCTGATGCAAGCATGTATTGGCATGAAACAGAAATTAATTTTGATGAAAACAATAACCCACAATGGAAAAAAGAATTGCAGTTTCCACAGGAGTCAACAGAACAAAATCTGAATAACAGATGGTGGTGGAATGCAAAGTCAAAAAATTGGGTAAGGCAGCAAATTATAGAAGAGCAGCCGGTACCACAAAAGTAGGTTTACCTTAATTTTTATTTTTTTTTGAAGCCGAATGAATACTGTTGTTATTTTTACAGTTGATAAATAACAGAAACTATTATGCTGAGTTTTATTGCAAAACTCAAGTTATGATACGTTTAAAAACATCAACCAATGGTAAATCGCATAATTTACATTTTAGTATTCTTATTGATTTCAATAAATCAGAATATACTTTCACAGAGTAATGCAACAAGATTATTCCCTCAGGAAAAAATCAATGAAGCATTAAATAAATTTATTGCCTCAGCACAATGGAGCAATCAGAACAAGCACGCAAGTCAATCACCAACCGGTTTTGTTTCATCACCTGCATCGGTTCTTTTCAAAAAAGTGTTTGATAATAATGAACAAGACCTTATGGTAGCTGATACCATAATAGTAGGCGCACAGATAAACGATACTTTAGTGATTACAGGAAACTTTACACATACAGGCCCCATTTTGGTTTTTAATAACGGGGTTTTAATTTTTAATCAGGCAACAGTTGTTGATACAGGTGAAATTTATGTTTTTGGTAATGGAAAACTTTTTGCAGACTCCACACTATTTACTTTTCCGCAACAATATATTTATGAGCGAAGCCTTATTGTAGCACAAAATGGTTTTGTTCAGATAAAAAATTCATCTTTTAACTATAGCGGCATGTCACACAATTTGTATTTAGCCGACTCTGCAGTAGTTGAATTTACAAATATTCATCAAAATGATTTTACCACATGTGGTTTGTATGGTAATGCTAATATTAACATCAATGGTTGTAACATAACAGGTGAATATATTTTAACAGATAAATGTCAGGCAACTTTTAAGAATGCAGATACTTTAATTCTCTGGCACCATTTTCCGGATACTGCTGTAGTAAACTATTCCTTTCCTCCCGGTGATACGGTTTACAATTATGTATGCAACAACAGCACTCCGGGAATAAGTGGAATAGGATATCAGGTTAGTGCAGACAGTTGTCATAATGTAATGTGGGCTTTGATGCCTGTTAATGGTTCTGATGTTACTATATCAAATTCAAACCTGCGTTTAATTGGTTGTTGGTTTGAACGAGGTGATGTAGCTTCTGTCTCTGGTATTTTCAATAATTCAAATTATAGCAATTATACAGCACCATTAGCAGACAGAAACCTACATTTGATAAACACTAATGTACAGACATGGAGTTTTTATGTTTTTGATTCATCACAGGTTGATATAGATAGTTGTCAGTTAGGCGAAGTGGGTACACAACAAAGTGCATTTGTAAATGCGAACAACTTATTGCTTGATGGAAGTGGCGGATATTTTTGGGCAACAGACAGCAGTGGTATTCTTGCTTTAGGAACAACTATTTATACAATGGCAAGAAGTGAGAAAAAAGGAATTTTTATTCTCGCATATGGTTGGCAACCTTTTATGGCACCAACTGCATTAAGCAATAGTTTGATGGTTTGTGTTCAAAGTACTTTAGGGCAAGACCCTGTGCCGTATGATGGAGCAGTAGCATGGATGCAAAATATTTCATCACCTGATACAGCAATAATCAATACCATTGTTCCGATTAATGGATCAGCATGGATTGATCAGGGGCCATCAGGCGCTGTGATGGACTTTGATAATTATAGTTTGTATTGGAGCGTCATGACTTCAAATTGGGCACCAATAGTTTCTAATGTAATTGCTGAAGTTCACAACAATGGATTACTAGGTAGTTGGAATACTAATGGATTGGTGTCAGGAAATTATTTTTTGCGTTTGGTGATGAAGAATAATTTGGGTGATAGCCTTGAAGCAATTAAACCTGTTTACTTAAAACAATTAGTTTCAGTTAACGAACTAACCGGACAATCATTAGTGATTTACCCAAACCCTGCTCAAAATAAAATCAGTATAAGTGATTTGCCAGAAAGTAGAAAATACATTGTTGAAGTTTTAAGTGCAACCGGTATTAAAGCCTATACAAGCACAATTACCAATTCAGGCAATAACATTAATCTTGATGTTAGTAATTTACATCAAGGATTATATTATGTTCTTATCAAAGAAGATAATGGCATTCTAAAAAAATCGAAGTTGGTTATTGTGAAATAGTTTGTGTTGAATTGAAATTATTTTTCAATCATTTTATAGACAGATTCTTCAAAATTCATTTCAGACTAGTTTAACTTTACATACAGGATTCAGGATAACAGTTAAAATTTTCTGTAAAAAGTTGTTTCAGAGCTCTTAATCACATTTTCAAAGTGTAATTTTTTCCGGTGTAACGTTTCAATGGTGTAACCTTACTTCAAAGAGAAAGTATAAAAGGGAGTTCACTTTTGAAGAAAAACGAATGATAAGAGCCGGAATAGCAATATGGGCTGTCATGTTATGCATGTTAACAGCCAATGCTCAGAATGTAGTTACACTGGCAGGGCAGAATGGTGTTTCGGGTGCTGCCAATGGCTCAGGTACTTCAGCATCATTCAACAATCCACATGGTATGGTTTGCGATCAGGCGGGAAACCTATTTGTTGCAGACAGAAATAATCACCTTATCAGAAAAATTACACCCGCAGGTGTAGTATCCACATTTGCAGGATCAGGAAGTGCAGGAAGCTCTGATGGAATAGGAGCTGCAGCATCGTTTTTTGAACCTTGGGGAATAGCAATTGATCAATCCGGAAATCTTTATGTAGCCGACACAAAAAATTATTTAATAAGAAAGATTACGCCAACAGCAGTTGTAACAACAATTGCAGGGGTGGGTACTTCAGGAGTTACAGATGGGCCTGCAAGCAGTGCACAGTTTGGATTTCCAACAGGTATTGCAGTAGATGCTTCAGGTAATATATATGTGAGTGAGTTTATGACTCATGTTATCCGTAAGATAAGTAACGGAAATGTTACAACTTTTGCAGGAACTGCTTTTCAGAGTGGCGATGCTAATGGCACAGGAAATAATGCAAAGTTTGATCATCCTCATAGTTTAGCTATTGGACAGTCAGGAAATTTATTTGTTACAGATACCTGGAATAATAAAATCAGAAAAATTACTCCTTCAGGTGTAGTGAGTACCTATGCAGGAAGTACTGCAGGATATGTTGATGGTGCAGCTTCAGTGAGTAAGTTTGATAACCCTTTGGGCATTTGCGCAGATGCATCAGGTGATATTTTTGTTGGTGATGTAAATAATTTCTGTATCCGTAAAATCAGCAATGGCACAGTAACAACCTTTGCAGGAACAGCAGGAACAGCAGGTTCGGCTAATGGCCCACTACTTCAGGCATCATTCAATTCGCCATCATGTATGGCTTATCATTCATCAGACAAATATTTTATTGGTGATGAAGGAAATGAATTGATCCGACTCATCAACATGAATCAGAGCAGCAATCCACTAACACTTTCAACATTAAATAATGTGAGTGTGTTTTGTCCAAGTTCAACTTCGGTAATTACAGCTTCGCCACAAGGGCTAAGCAGCTATACCTTTAAAGAAGGAAGTACAGTATTAGCAACAAATACAACAGGGATATTATCTTTAGGAACACTTTCGGCAGGTACACATCTTATCAGTTGTACTGCAACAGGACCATTAGGAAATTATGCAACAACAACTGCATTAAGTATTACTATTGTTGATGCAAGTACACCGGTAATTTCACCTACGGGACCTATTTCAATCTGTTCAGGTGGAAGTGCTACATTAACTGCTTCACCGGGAATAGCATATCTATGGACAAATGGAGCAACAACATCATCAATCAATGCCACCCTACCCGGCACTTACGCAGTGAGTATAACATATACAGGAGGTTGTAGCTACCAAAGCAATTCGGTGATCATAAACCTTAACGGTTCTTTCAGTGCAACAATATCCCCCTCCACAGCACAGGTTATTTGCCCCGGTGACTCGGTAAAATTAACTGCTACAGCAGGAACATCATACTTATGGTCTAATGGAAAAACCACACAAAGCATTTATGCCAAGACAGCTGCAAACTACACAGTAGCAGTGACAAGTAGTTTTGGGTGTACTTCTGTTTCTCCACCGGTTAATGTTTCGTTGAAAGCAATGCCTGCATCAATTGAAGCAAGCAGTGATTCATCATGCAGTGGTGAAGGTGTTTTGTTAACAATAACTCAGCTAAGTAATACAACCTATAGTTGGTTCGATCAGGCAACAGGAGGCACAGCACTTGCAACAGGCAGCAGCTATGCTACAGCACCTCTTGCAGAGAGCACTACATTTTATGTTCAGCTTAGTTCTAATGGCTGCACAAGTGTTTCAAGATTTCCTGTGCTTGCATATATCTACCCTATATTACATGTTGATTTTACAGAAAGTCAGGCTGTGAAAGCAGATGGTGGTTATGCTGTTTCATTTCAAAACAATACTCCAACAGGGAATAACACCTATACATGGAATTTTGGTGATGGTTCTGTCAATGCAATATCAAATGAAGAAAACCCACAACATATTTTTTCTTCAGAAGGCGATTACAGTGTAACACTTTCAGTAAAAGATGAGTTTGGCTGTGAGAATAGTTTTACAAAAAATATTTCAGTTACCGTTGCACACGACTTGTTTTTACCTTCTGCATTTACACCTAACAGTGATGGCATTAACGATATCTTCAGATTAAAAGGTTCAGGATTTGTTTCAGCAGACATGTTGATACTTGATCAATGGGGACAATTAATTTTCAGAACAAACAATGCAGTTGTAGGATGGGATGGCTCTGTAAAAGGAAATCTCGCACCCAATGGAACTTACAGTTACATCGTTAAGATTAAATTGAATAATGGCAGTGATAAAGTGCTGAAAGGAAATATTTCAATCATTAAATAACCGGCAGACATGAAAAAAATAATCATCATAGCTACATTTTGCATGTTGTCGGGAATTGTTAATGCACAAGACCCACACATATCACAATATTTTAATGTGCCTGTATTTTATAATCCGGCTTTATCGGGTAATGGTATTCAGAATATGCGCATTGCTGTTGATTATCGCAATCAGTGGCTTGCTCCGGGATTAAGCAACAAAACACAAACAATAGCATTAGATAAAATTGTCAATAAGGTTGGTTTTGGTTTAATGGTTAGTAAAAACAGTGCAGGTAAAGATGGCTTCAGCAGATTAAGTGTATTGGGTGGCATCAGCTATCATGCAAAATTTGGTTATCAGAAAAGACATCAGTTATCATCAGGTTTCCAAGTTGGCATTCTTCAGAAATCTTTCGACCCCAACAAACTTACATTTGAAAGTCAGTACACACCTGATATCGGTTATGACCCTTCAGCATCTAATGGAGAAACATTTGCCAATACAAAAGTCACACGTCCTGATATTAATATTGGCATTGCCTATCATTATGCACAGGGCAATAAAGAAATACTGATAAAACCCTTTGCAGGTGTTTCATTTTCTCACATCAACAAACCTAAAGAATCATTTATTGAAGAACAGAATGTAAATCCTATCAGAATGAATTTTCATGGAGGTGCATCAATTACTTGTTCAAAAACTATTGAGCTGAAACCTCTTGTTTATTTTATGAAACAAGATGGCTTTCAGGAAATGAGTGCGGGCATGATTTCTGAATTGTCATTAAGCAATAACAGTTTAGTGAAATTAGGATTGCTTTACAGAAATAACGATGCTATGGTTGCTTATGCCGGCTATCAGTTTAATAAAGTTTTTCTTGGAACAAGCTATGACTTTAATATATCGAAGTACAAGCCTGGAGGTAGTGGAGCTTATGAAATTTCACTTGTTTACACACCACAAGGTCGTGCAAAAGGTAAACGTAATGAAGATAGAAAACCTGAGCCTGTCAATAAGAAAAAATTACCTGAGCAAAGAGTTACTCCTCCACAAGCACTGACACCTACACCGGTTATAGTCCCGTCAATAATTGAGCAGAATCCAATAGTTGTATCTCTTGCAGAAATGCCAATGAAAGGTGAGAGTAAAATAAAAGAGAACACAGAACTTTCTAATTACAATTATCAAACAATAGGCTATGTAGTGTTTCAGGACTATTCACTAAAATATGATATCAACAACCGCTTTGATGTAATAGAAGCTACAATTGATTATTTATATAAAAATATCAACAGAAAAATTATTGTTTCAGGAAATGCTTCGGAAATTGAATTGAAGAAGAGTAGCAATATTGGAAAACAAAGAGCAGAAGCAGTTAAAGTTTATATGGTAGGCAAAGGAATTGATGCTGACAGAATCATTACTGTTGATGTTAAAGACAAAATGCCTGCGTTAAAGACCGAAGACGGAGTACAAATAGAAAGATTATCACGAACAGATATATTATTGATTAAATAAACCACCTGTATGAATCAGATTATTCAACTGTTTTTTCCATTTATTTCTTCTCTTATTATTGCATCACTCATCATTCCATCGTGGATTCAGCTTTGCTCCAAGTGGAATTTGTTTGATCGCCCTGACACACGCAAACATCATACAGCTATTATTCCTTCATTAGGGGGCATAGGAATTTTTATAGCTATAATGATTTCAATTTTTTTATTTGGATACAACAGTCAGGATACAAGCTTTCATTCTATTGCAGCAGCAATGCTCATTTTATTTATTACCGGATTTTTTGATGATCTTACTGATTTAAAAGCCAGGGTTAAATTAAATATTCAACTCTTAGCAGCTTTAATAGTCACTTATTCAGGATTACGCATTCAAACATTGAATGGTTTTGCAGGCGTACATGAACTGCCCATCTTGACACAGTATGGTATCAGTATTTTTATTATTTTATTTTTAGTGAATGCCTACAATTTTATTGATGGTTTAGATGGCTTAGCAGCAACAATTGGACTCATCATATTCAGCATTTTTACGGTATTGTTTCATATTCACGGGGAACAGGCTTATGCTGTTTTATGTGTCAGTGTTATAGGTGCCTTGTTGTCTTTTCTGTATTTTAATTTTAATCCGGCAAGAGTATTTATGGGTGACACCGGTTCATTGGTAGTTGGCTTTCTTATCGCTATTTGTACTATAAAACTTTTTAATATTTGGTTAGCATCACCAGTAGTATCTTTTGGTCCTTCCTTGACCATTGCAACAATTTTTATTCTGATATTTGACTTAACAAGAGTTGTTTTTATCAGACTATCAAACGGTATTTCACCTTTTAAAGCAGACAGAAGTCATTTACATCACATGATTTGCCGTCAGCAATTCGGACATCGTGGAGGTACTTTTATTATGGCAGCTTTCAACATCTTATTTATTGTTTTGGTTCTTCCCCTAAGCAAACTGCGGTTTATCACATTTCTTATTTTTTGTTTCTGTTTAGCTATTCTACTGATGAATTCTAAAGTCATGTCGTATGTTGCATTGTTAAGAAATAAAATTACCGGAGCTCCCGAAAGTAAAATGGGTGTTGACAGAGGTTAATTAACCCTGTATAAAAGAAAGAAAGCCTTCCATTTTATTGTATCTGTTAAAAACGTGTTCACTACTTTTTTAGAATCATAAGCAATAGAAATCTTTTTTGATTTTTTTTGCTTTATGAGCGATACAAAATTTTCACCTGCCGAATTTGAAGAGTTGCTAAAGACATCAAATGGTTTTCGTAATTTTTGTTTTTTAAACAGCAACAGTGCTGCAGAAGGCAGCTACAGTGGTCTGACAAAATATGATTTTCTTGCCGGCATTAATGCTCTGGATACAGTTGAAGCTACATCAAAATCGTTAGAGAAACTGGAGGCATTCATTCAGAAAAATAAGGGTAAGTGGATGTTTGGTTTTATGTCATACGAACTAAAAAATGAAATCGAACAACTAAAATCATCACATACTGACCGTTTGAATTTTCCTGTTTTACATTTTTTTGTACCGCAAGTTGTTTTAGTTTCTGAAGGTGGAAAGCTGCGTATGATAGATCAGCTTGAGCAAACAACAAAGCAGTTTGTGGCTGATGATGTAGAGCTTAGACAAATGCATGCATCCGGCAATGTGGCATTAACACCACGTTTCAGCAATAGTGATTATATTCAAACTGTAGAAAAATTAAAAGAGCAACTACAACAGGGAAATATATATGAGGTAACTTTTTGTCAGGAATTTTATAATGATTCAGCAAACATCAACCCGTTCGAGACTTATATAAAACTCAATGCAAATACACGTGCTCCCATGTCGTGTTTTTATAAGAAAGAAAATCAGTTTATAATTTCATCAAGCCCTGAGCGGTTTATGTGCAGAAGGGAAAATAAAATCTATTCGCAACCAATAAAGGGAACAGCACCTCGCAGTTCTTCACGTGAGGAAGATGAATGGCTTAAAGATAATCTGCAGAACAGCGAAAAAGAGCGTTCAGAAAATATTATGATAGTTGATTTGGTACGTAACGACCTTTCACGAATTGCAAAGCCAGGTACAGTTGAGGTGAATGAATTGCTTGGTGTCTATACTTTTAAAACAGTTCATCAATTGATTTCTACAGTAAGCTGCGAGGTAGAGCCCAATATTAGTTTTTCAGAAATCATACGTGCAGCATTTCCTATGGGAAGTATGACCGGTGCACCAAAAATAAGTGCTATGACATTGATTGATGCGCATGAAAAATCAAACAGAGGCTTGTTTTCCGGTAGTGTCGGTTATATAGATCCTGCAGGAGATTTTGACTTCAATGTTATCATACGTACCATCTTATACAATGCTCAACGCAACTATGTTTCAGTACAAACAGGTGGGGCAATTACCATTCAGTCTGACCCGGCTGCCGAGTATGAGGAGTGTATGTTAAAAGCCAAAGCATTGATGGATGTTTTAGGATAGCATACATTAGCAGAAAATTAAGCAAAGCTTGTTATTACGATTTCAAAAGTTTGTAAAAGAAAAAAAACTCTTCAGCAAGGAGCAGACAATTCTTGTAGCTGTAAGTGGAGGTATTGATTCAATGGTTTTATTGCAACTACTGCAGCAATCAGGATACAAAATAGCTGTGGCACATTGTAATTTTAAATTACGTGGTCAGGAGTCGGATGATGATGCACAATTTGTTCATTCATTTTGTCTGGAGAATAAAATTGTGATTCATGCCACTGAATTTGAAACTGAAAAGTTGTCAGAACAATATCAAAAATCCATTCAGGTTACTGCACGCGAATTAAGATATAATTTTTTTCAGGAGTTATGTAGTCGTTTTCATTATGATTTTATTGCTACTGCACACCAAGCTGATGATGTTGCAGAGACCATTTTAATTAACCTGAGTCGGGGTGGTGGTATGGCTGCATGGCATGGTATTGAGGTAAAAAGAGAAAATATTGTCAGACCAATATTGTTCGCACAAAAGCATGAGATAGAAAAATATGCAAAGGAGAATAAAATTCAATGGCGTACCGACAGTTCTAATCAGAAAGAAGATTATACAAGAAATTTTATCAGACATCAGATTATTCCTATCTTAAAAAAGATTAACCCTTCTGTTGTTCAGACATTGTTTCATCATGCAGAAATAATGACAGAAGCCGAAAAAATTATTCTTGAACAGATTGAAAAATTCAGAGCTGTATCAGTAGTTAGTAATGGAAATAAATCCATTGTACCGATTTCAGATTTGCTGAAAGCAACAGCACCTCATACGGTCCTGTTTTATCTGCTTCAGCCATTTGGATTTAATGCTACACATGTAGTTGATATATTTAATACTTTGAATCACTCCGAAAGCAAGACATTTCATTCAGATAAATTTCAATTGATTAAAGAACGGGATCAACTTATTATAGTACCTCTTGAAGAGAAGAAGACAAGTATCTATTTTGAAATCCCAACAACAGGAACGTATGCTATTGCTGATTCTCAAATAAGTGTAGAATTATTGGAGAACACAGCAGACTGTTATAATAGTATAGTAAAGAACAACAACAATGCAATCTGTTATTTTGATACAGAAAAATTAGAATTTCCAATTGTTGTAAGGACATGGCAGTATGGCGATTATTTTTATCCATTAGGTATGCATGGAAAAAAGTTGGTATCAGATTTTTTTACGGATGAAAAAATGAGTCAATCGGAAAAGCAAATGCAATTGTTGTTTTTAAGTAATAGTGAAGTGATGTGGCTTGAAGGAAGGCGTATCAGTGAAAAGTTTAAAGTGGAGAAAAACAGTAAGTCTGTTTTGAAAATTAGTGTAAAAGCTAAAGTTTAAAACAAACATGTTAAAATTACTTTAAACAATGATTTTTTAAATAGTTTTGTTATTGCAAAAGCCATATTAATAATTCAACAAAAAAATTTATTCAATTAAAATGAAATCAATAATTACAATTGTATTGGTGCTATTAATAAATGCCAATGTATTTGCACAGTCAGAGAAATATCATAAAGTGCGTATCTGGCTTGAAGGTAAAGCAGTTTCATCACTTGCTCAAACAGGAATAGACCTTAGTGAGGCACATTACCGCAAAGGGCTTTATTTTGAAACAGATTTGAGCGCTTCAGAATTAAATCGTGTCAGCAATGCCGGCTTTAGAACAGAATTATTAATTGATGATGTAAAACAATTTTATAAGCAACGTAATGAACAGCAGAATCAGAAAACTACTGCAGCAGTAAATTCATGCATCACTGCACCTGATTATCCACAACCTGCACATTTTGGTTACGGCAGCATGGGTGGGTTTTTTACTTATCAGGAGTTGTTAAACAATCTTGATTCAATGGCATCGCTTTATCCTAATTTAATTACTGTAAAACAACCCTTAAGCAATACATTAACAACGGTTGAAGGTCGCCCGATTTATTATGTAAAAATTTCTGATAACCCCAATCTTTCTGAGCCGGAACCTGAAGTACTGTACACTGCATTGCATCATTGCCGTGAGCCTAATGGCATGGCAGCAGTGATATATTACATGTGGTATCTGCTCGAAAACTATGCTACCAACACCGATATTCAACAGTTAGTGAATAATACTGAAATGTATTTTGTGCCTTGTGTTAATCCTGATGGCTATGTGTTTAATGAAATGACTGACCCCAATGGTGGAGGTATGTGGCGTAAAAACAGACAACAGTTTCCGGGTGGAGAATATGGTGTTGATCTTAATCGTAACTACGGTGTTCAGTGGGGATTTGATGATGTTGGTTCATCACCTGATCCGGCAGAGGACACATATCGCGGCCCTTCGGCTTTCAGTGAAAATGAAACACAAATGATAAGTGCATTTTGCCAGCAACATAATTTTAAGCTTGCATTAAATTATCACACCTATAGTAATTTATTGATTTATCCATGGGGATATATTCCCGACTACTACACACCTGACAGTGCTTTGTATAAAAACTATGGTGATATTTTGACAACATACAATAAATATGCAGCAGGCACAGCCAATCAAACGGTAGGCTACATGGTTAACGGAAGTTCTGACGACTGGATGTATGGTGAGCAAACATTGAAACCAAAAACATTTGCAATGACACCTGAAATTGGCAGTGCAGATGATGGCTTCTGGCCACAACAATCACGCATTGTTGATTTGTGCAAAGAAAATATGTATGCCAACATTATGCTTGCTCGTCTGGCAGGTAAATATGGAGAGGCTACCGATAAAAGCAAGTGGAATATTCCTGCACTTACCTCCTATATACCATTCGATTTTAAATTACTTGGATTGGATACTGTTGGATCATTTACTGTTACGTTAACGCCACTCTCTGCTAACATCCAAACAACAGGTGCAGCAAAAACATTCAGTGGTTTAAATTTTAATCAATCAGTTGCAGATTCAATAAGCATCACAGTCAATTCAACTACATTACCGGGTGATGAAGTAAAATTTCTGTTATCCGTAAACAATGGTTTGTATGATATTTCCGATACCATTACAAAATATTATGGTCCTGCTGTGACACCATTTTTTGAAAACGGAAATACTGCAGCAGCATGGAATACACAATTCTGGGGAGCAGCTACATCATCCTTTGTATCGGCACCATCAAGCATAGCAGATTCACCTATTGGCGATTATCAATCTTCTTCAAATAATGAAATCACAACAATCAGTAGTATTAATTTATTGAATGCTGCTGCTGCACGACTTACATTTTTTGCAAAGTGGGCAACAGAACCGCAGTATGATTATGCACAATTGCAAATTTCCGATAACAATGGTAGCACATGGACTCCACTTTGTGGCAAATATACAGTACCGGGAAGTCCTTTTCAGGATTTAGGTAATCCTGTTTATCAGGGTGTGAATTTAAATTGGGTAAAAGAGGATATTAACCTCAATACCTACATAGGCAAAAATGTGAAGTTGAAATTTATTATGGTAAGTGATGGCTTTGTTGAATATGATGGTATTTATATTGATGATTTAAGTGTTGAAAAAATTATAGCTTCAGGAGTTGGAATTAACAATCATGAAAACAACACATTCAATATTTACCCTAATCCTGCAACAGATTTTGCAAGAATAGAAACAGCAGCTAATGCAGCGCATATTTTTATTACCAATGCAATAGGACAAATGGTATTTTCTGAAAGCCTAAACAAAGAACAGCAACATTATGATTTAAACATTGCTGACTTTGCTGCCGGTGTTTATGTTGTTAAAGTTAAATACAACAGTGGTGCTGTTGCACAGAAACGTTTGATGATTTATAAAAAGTAGGATACAGATTGATGGGGGTCTAATGAGATTATGCAGATACAAATTCTGCAAATCTCCATCTCAGCGTAAATTAATACTGCTGATATAAAAATTCATTCTACTTATGTTGAAGAATAACTGTGTACACCAAAATAAAATGGGAAAGCTACTGACAAAAATTCTTCAAATCTGGAATTCAACAAATCTCTTATTTAAAAAACCGCTATCATGAATCCCCGATTACAATCAGGAACATAACAGCGGTTTTATATTTAATCTAAAAATTAAAGTATATTGGAATTATCTCAACCTTCAAGTTTAATGGCCACCACCACTCATTTTCATGAGCTCTTCTTTTGTCATTGGTTTATAGTCTGATGGTACTTCAAATACTTTGTCATCAACTTTATCAGCTTTAATCTCTGTACAAGTCATTTTCATGGTAAACATTTTTTGTGGTATCGTATATTCCAACATCATACCATCAATACCGTCATAACCTTGACTAAAACCGTTGTTAATGGCCAAGTCTTTTGTAAACCAGATTTCTGCAGGTTCTGCACCTTCTGCTTTTACAATTGCTTTAGTACAGTTGTAGCCTGCAATAGTTTTTGTTTCGTTGGTAATTTCAACTTTAGGTTTAGTTCCTTTGTTTTTTTCTTTCTCAATATCAGCCTTGGTAATTTTTACTGCCACTTTATTTCCCATCATATCCATAAGCAAGATTGACTCTTGTTTTTTAGAGTCGGAAATTGTTTTCTGATCAAACATACCACCTGTAGTTTCCACCATAAACATATCGCCCTTAAACGACATATTGGCATCTGTAGGCAGCATACCTTTCATACCTCCTTCGTCAGACTCCATGTTGTAGTCTATTTTATAATGTGCAGTACCTTCTTTTAGTTTTTGTGCATTGATGCTGATGCTGCTCACAACGAGCAATGCAAGGATGAATAATTTTTTCATTTGTATAGATTTATAGAATGAGAAAGCGAAAGTAATAAAAGAAAGAGAAGAATTTACTTTAATGAAAAAAAATCTTTTAATCATACTGTAAAAGGAATACCCTACCACGTTCATACAATTTACAGCATGAAACAAGGTTAAAAAAAATTATGGTTTTGGTTAGTTCTTAAACGACTTTATCTTCCAATACAAAATATATGAAGAAGCTAAAATGAAAGTTAACTTTCCACCGAGATTTTCTTTAAAATTTTCTCGAATCATTTCATCAATTAGTTCTACCATCACCCTAAATAGGTTAAAGCAACGAGGACATGAAAGTTTGTTGGACGTTTACAAAACACTAAATCCATCTATCTGTGAACCGCTAAGTAAGCAACTGAAATTGAATAATTAATTATTATTTAGTTGTTTATTTTTCGACAAGTTTTTTTAATCCGTCTATTACTATCGCCCAATTTTCAGAAGAATGTTTTGCTTTTTCTTCATCGTAGTTTGATTGCGTGATAAACAATTCTGTTCCGCTTTCTGTTTGGGCTACTTCATAAGAAATTAATAGGTAATTTTCGGGTTTATCGTCCAGTCCACTCCAACTACTCAAATAACTATAAGAAAGTTTCTTGTTGGGAAAAAATTCCAAAACCACACCTTTGTCCACATACTTAGTACCTTCATACTCGCCTGTCCACAAGATTTTACTGCCAATATTCCAATCTGTTTCTTGATTTGAACCAAAGAAATATTGTTTTATCAATTCCGGATTAATTAATGCTTCCCAAACTTTTTCTATTGGGGCTTTAATTAATGTCTGATACTTTGATTGATGATTTGTTTGCATTGTAATTGTATTTCGTTTTTTTTATTCTTTTTGTTTTAGTGTGTCGTTTTACAATGACCACCAACGGCAGTCTCCCGAGCAGTCGGGACAAGTCGTAAAAAAATAATTCAAAAGCATTTACAAATATAAATTAATTTCAATAGTTTTAATGAGCAAAACAGCAATTAAAAATGCCACAAATACAAGGTGTCAACCGCGAGCA
>Ga0209573_1003199_pt1 | contig 18642 bp, 13 predicted proteins | sample TNRBio252014_DNA_FD_185870 | JGI IMG/M metagenome (GOLD analysis project Ga0209573, IMG submission 185870) | Wastewater treatment Type I Accumulibacter community from EBPR Bioreactor in Madison, WI, USA - TNR Reactor_6/25/2014_ DNA (SPAdes)... | ecosystem: Engineered > Bioreactor > EBPR >...
CCCGCAGAGCCCGCAGATCTTCGGCAGCGCGGACGCGCGTCAGCGGAAGGTTCTCACCTGATCGGTCCGTATCGCGCCGGCGCTGTCGCGGCAAGGGGCAGTCGCCAGAGCTGACGTGCCTGGATCGGGGTCGGCGCTGACCAGGATGCTGTTGCCACTTGCGGCCGTGGGGTACGCGGCCGTCTGAAGAAGCAGGTGCGAAGGAGACGACGATGTCGCAGACCACGATTCTCGACCTGACGGCCAGCCCGCAGGATCAGGCACCCTTGCCGGCACTGCTGCGCAACGTCCGGCGCGCCGCCGATGCCGGCGATGATCCGTTCATGCCGGCGGGCTACCTGCAGCCGCGCGCCTGCTTCGAGATCGGCGCGACGGCGCGCGGCGCCACCGCCGTCAGCCAGAAGTACGTGGCGCAGGCGGACGAGGTGCTGGTCATCGAACTGGCTGACGGCGGCGTGCTGATCACCAGCGCCAGCGAACTGCAGGCGTCGCTGGCACGCAGCCGTCCCGACCTCCTCGGCAGCGAGGGCGAGATCCTGTTCGATCGCCTGCGCAGCGACGGCGCGGCGACGCGCGGGCTCGCCGGCGATCTCGTCGGCGGCCTGATCAGCCGCGTTTTCGCGCTGGCGGTCGGCGTCAGTGAAGACGCGATCATCACCGACGCCAGGAAGCGGCTTGCCGAGCTGACACGGGGCAGGGGTTCCGATGCCGTCGAACTGGGCGTTTCCTGGCTCGGTACCAAGGCGCTGATGTGGGCCATCGAGCAGCGGCTGGAGCGGCAGCCGGGAGTCTACTGCTGGCAGCCGTTGCGCGGCGCTGCGCCGGCCGCGGAGTCGGACGAGCAGGCGCGGGCGCGGGCGCAGCGGGAGCTTCTGGCGGCCGCTGCCGCGGCTGAGCCGGTCCTCGTCTTCATCCACGGCACGGGGTCGAGCACGCGCGGCAGCTTCGGCGACCTGCAGCTCGACGAGCGCGAGTTGTGGAGCGTTCTCGAGCGGCAGTTCAACGGTCGCATCTACGCCTTCGAGCACCGGACGCTGTCCGAGAGCCCGATCGAGAACGCGCGGCAGTTGCTGGCGGCGCTGCCGGACGGCCTGCAGCTCAGTCTGGTCTCGCACTCGCGTGGCGGCCTGGTCGGCGATCTCCTCTGTTTGGAGAATTTCGATCACCTGATCGAGCACTACCGCAGCGACCTGCCGGCCACCGGCGAGACCGACGCCGCTGCCGCGCAGGTCGTGCAGCGCGAGATCGGCGACGCGCATGGCGAACAGCGGCAGCTCTTGCGGGCGCTGGCCAGCGAGCTGGCGGCGAAGAAGCTGGTCGTGCGGCGCTACGTGCGGGTTGCCAGCCCGGCGCAGGGAACGCGGCTGGCCAGCGGCAACCTCGATGTCTTTCTCTCCGGGCTGTTGACGCTGCTCGGACAGATTCCGTTCTTCTTCGGCAATCCGCTCTATTCGGCCTTCAAGCGTGTCGTGCTCGAGATCGCCCGGCGACGGACGAGTGCCCACCTGGTGCCGGGCATCGAGGCGATGCTGCCCGAGTCACCGATGGCGCGCCTGCTGCGCGAGGCGCCGGTACGTTCGGGCATCGAGATGGCGGTGATCGCCGGCGACATCGAGGGCGGCGGCGTGCTGCAGCGCCTGGGGGTGTTGCTGACCGACTTCCTGCTGTTCGACAACCTCGACAACGATCTGGTCGTCGATACCGATTCTATGTACGCCGGCATCGCGCCACAGGCGCGGGCGCGGGCCCTGTTCGACCGTGGCGCCGCGGTATCGCACTTCGCCTATTTCAGCAACATCGACACGCGGGCAGCCCTGCGGGACTGGCTGGTGAGCGGCGATGTCGGCTCGCTGGCGGCTTTCCAGCCGTTGCCGGGGCCTTTCGCCGACGCCGCCATGCCCGGCGCCCGGCTGCGGCGTGGTGGCGAAGCGGCGGTCGCCGATCTGCCGGTGGTCGTCGTCCTGCCCGGCGTCATGGGGTCGCACCTGCAGGTCAGGCGCCGCGACCGGGTCTGGTTCGATCCCCTCGACATTGCCGGTGGCAGCCTCGACAAGATCGCCTGGGGGCAGCCCGACGTCGAGGCGGAGGAACTGTTCGGCATGTTCTATGGCGATCTCTGCAGGTTTCTCGCCGCCAGCCACCGTGTCGAGAGCTTTGCCTACGACTGGCGGCAGCCGCTCGACGTGCTGGGCGAACGCCTGGCTGCGCTGCTCGATCGGCTGCTGCTGGAGACGCAACAGCCGATCCGGCTGCTGGCGCACAGCATGGGCGGTCTCGTCGTGCGTGCCTGCATCCATCGGCGGCGGCCGGTGATGGATGCGCTGATGGCGCGGCCGGGCGCCCGTCTGGTGATGCTCGGCACGCCGAACCAGGGCGCCTACTCGATGGTCGAGAACCTGCTCGGCAAGGGTGACACGCTGCGCTCGCTGGTGCGACTCGATGTCCGGCACGACATGCGCGAAGTGCTGCAGATCGTCTCCGGTTTCCGTGGCGCCCTGCAGTTGCTGCCAAAGCCGGGTTTCGTCGACTGCTTTCAGGGGCAGCCGGACGGTGGCCTGGGCGGGCAGAGCTTCGAGCGCGCCGAGACCTGGCAGGACTACCGGCAGAAGGTGAAGGATTTCTGGTTTGGCGACGGCCAGTCGGCGACGCCGAGCCAGGCGGAACTCGATGAGGGCAGCTGGCTCTGGCGGCAGGATGGCGAGCCGACGCCCGCCCTGCCGAAGGAATACGAGCAGCAGTCGGTCTATGTCTTCGGCGTTGCGCGCAACACGCCGTGCGGCATCCGCGAGGAGAAGGGGCGGCTGAAGCTGGTCGGCACGACGCAGGGTGACGGCACGGTGACGTGGGCCTCGGGGCGGATCGGGAACATCGGCAGTTACTACTACATGCCGGCGCAGCACGGCGATCTGCCGTCGACCAGCGAGTACCATCCGGCGCTCGCCGAACTGCTGCACAGCGGCGCCACCGGTGCCCTGCTGCGCAGTCCGCCGGCAGTGCGCGGCGATGGCGAGGCGCGGCCGGTCGTCTATGACGCAGGACCGCCGATGCTGGCGAGCGGCGAAGCAGTGGCCGTCGGCCTGCTCGGAGGCGCGCCGCGCAACCGCGTCGCACCGCGCTCGAAGCGCCGGCTGGAAGTGGCGGTACGGGCGATGGACCTGCGTTTCCTCGAGCAGCCGATCCTGCTCGGTCACTACGAGCAGGATCCGATTTCCGGCGCCGAGGCGCTGATCGACCGCGAACTGCTCGACGGCGATCTCGGCGAACGCTACAACCTGGGCCTCTATGCCGGGCCGCGGGGCAGCGCGACGGTCGTGCTGCGATTGCCGAACGCACAGGAGCGGCGGCGCGGGTCGCTGCGCGGCGCCGTCGTCTGTGGTTTGGGGAGCTACGACGGCAGCCTGAACGTCGAGGATCTGACGGCCGCGGTGCGGGCGGGTGTGCTGCGCTATCTGCTGCAGGCGATCGACGTGCTCGGCGACGAGGATCGTGACCTGCCACTGGCGACGCTGCTCCTCGGCTACAACTCGTCGGCCAGCGTTTCGGTCGCGGCTTCGGTCGAAGCGCTGGTGCGCGGGGTCATCGAGGCCAACGCGCGCTTCCACGAGGCAACCCGGCGCCACATCCGGGTCAGTCGGGTCGACATCGTCGAGCTGTACCAGGACACGGCGATCACCGCCGCTTATGCCTTGCGGCGGGTACCCGAGCGCCTCGCCGGACTGCTCGGCCGCCATGGCGTCGCGCTGGTCTGCCGGCCACAACTGCAGCAGGGCGAAGGCTGGCGGCGGCGCCTGTTCGACCGCAGCGGGTCTGCCTACTGGCCGCGCCTGATGATCACCGACGCCGCTCGGCAGGAGCCGGTGGAGGTGGCTGCGACGGCGCCGGCTGCCGTCGGCGCGGCGCCCGCCGACGTCGCCGGGCGGCCGTTGCGGGCGGCGCGCACGGCGGTCACCGATCGCCTGCGTTTCCTCTATGTCGGCCAGCGGGCGCGCGCCGAGTCGATCGTTCATCAGCGCCAGCCGGGACTGGTCGAGATGCTGGTCCGGCAGCAGATCCACAGCACGGTCTGGCAGGAGAGCTTCGGCCGCGCGCTCTTCCAGCTGCTGGTGCCAAACGATTTCAAGGACGCTGCCCGGCAGCTCGAGCGGATCGTCCTGGTGGTCGACGAGTACACGGCGAACTTGCCGTGGGAGCTGATGTTCGCCGACTCGCCGGGCGGCGGTGGCGAGAAGCTGCCGCTGGCGCTGCGGACGCCGGTGGTCCGGCAGTTTGCCACCAGCGAGTTCCGGCGGCAGGTACGGCAGGGATTCGAGCGCCGGGCTTTCGTCGTCGGCAATCCCTCGGTCGAAGGCTTCACCCGCGCCTTTCCCGACCCGCGGCGGCCGGATGCCGCCAATCCGCCGCCCTTGCCCGGCGCCGAGAGCGAGGCGAACGAGGTGGCTGCCGTACTGCAGGCGATGGGCTATCAGGTGCTGTCGGCGATCGGTGCCGATTGGCGTGCCTGCGACGTGCTGACGCGGCTGTACCAGGAGAACTACCGGCTGCTGCACATCTCGGCGCATGGTGTCTTCGACCAGTTGCACGCCGATGGCCGGCGGCGCAGCGGCGTCGTCCTCTCCGACGGGCTGCTGCTGACGGCGGCCGAGATCAGGGCGATGGAGACGGTTCCCGAGCTGGTCTTCCTGAGTTGCTGTCATCTCGGCAAGATCGACAGCGTCGCCGCTGCCGACACAGCGGCGACGGTGCGTGACGGCAACCTGCTTGCCGCCAGCGTCGCACGCGAGCTGATCGACTGCGGTGTACGCTGCGTCGTCGTTGCCGGCTGGGCGGTCGACGATCAGGGGGCGCTGGTTTTCGGCAATGCCTTCTACCGCCACCTGCTGGTCGAGCGACTGCCCTTTGGCGAGGCGGTGTACGCGGCGCGCAAGGCGGTCTGGAGGAGCAACGCGCAGGACATCACCTGGGGTGCCTTCCAGGCCTACGGCGATCCCGGCTGGCGGGCCGAGCCGCGCCTCGAGGGCCGTGGCAACGACGATTCGGGCTACGCGTCGGTCGACGAACTGCTCGATGAACTGGTGAGCTGGCGGGCCGGGCTGGCGCGAGCGAGCCGTCAGCAGACGCGACGCGAGATCGAGGCCAGCGTCAGGAACCTCCGTCGCCTGCTCAAGGAACGCTGCCCCGCCGGCTGGCGGCGCCTGCCGGCGGTACAGTTCGCCGTCGGCGCGCTGTGGGCCGATCTCGGTCAGTTTGCCGATGCGCGTGACTGCTATCTCGATGCGCTGCAGGACGACGATGACGCCGGCCAGGTGCCGATCGGCGCCATCGAGCAACTGGCGAACATCGAGGCTCGCCTCGGTGAGGCCAGCGCCGATCCGGGCCTGATCGAGCGGGCTCTCGCACGCCTCGCCGATCTCGACCAGGTCGTTGCCGCGGCAGGCCGGCAGCCGGACGGGGCGGTGCCAGCGACGGTGGGTGGCGAGCGCAGTGCCTTGCGCGGTGGTGCCGCCAAGCGCCTCGCCAGTCTCCACGCGACGCGCCTGCTCGCCGCCTGGAACGGCAGTGCGGCGCAGCAGCGGGCGGTGGACGGCGACGCGGCGGCGGCAATGGACCGCGCGCTGCTTGACAGCGCACGTTTCTACGCCGCCGGTGAGGGCAGCCCGGGTGAGCGTTCGTTCCGCGCCTACAATGCGCTCAATCGCCTTGCCCTGGAGGCACTGCTGCCCGACGATGGGCAGCGCGCCGCGGCGATTGCGCTCGCCGGCCACTGCCGGCAGGGCGTCGGCGGTGGCAGCGCGAGCGGCGCCGGCGTCTGGGATGCGCTCATCGCCGCCGACGCGTTGCTGATCGAGCGCCTGCTCGACCAGCAACTGCTGCAGGCTGGCGAGGCCGGCGAGCGGGCGTATGAGGAAGTCGCCCGTGCCTACGCCGAGACGCTGGCGAGCCTCGCTTTGCGGCCGCGCGATCTCGACTCGATCGTCAGCCAGATTGGCATGCTGTCACGCTTCTGCGATGCCCGCCGGGTCACCAGTGGCGAGACGGGGTGGCAGCTCGCGGCCGACCGTCTGGTCGCGCTCATCGAACAGGTCTGGCCGGGTGCGGGCGAGCGCGTCGACCGCCCGCTGGCGGGCGGCGATGCTCCGCGCCGCTCCGGCCGGCCGCGCCGTGCCCGGTCGGCAACCGATGAGTAGCCGCGCTGTGCCGGTTGCTGCCGCTGCCAACGCAGCGCCGCGCTGAGGAGAGGCCGATGTCGCCACACGCCTTCGTCGCCATGCCCTTCGGCAGCAAGCCCGGAGCCGACGGTCAGCTGATCGATTTCAACCGCGTCTATGCCGAGTACATCCGGCCGGCGCTCGAGGCGGCGGGAATGGACGTCTTTCGCGCCGACGAGGAGCAGCGTGCCGGCGACATCCGCACCGACATGTTCCAGGAGTTGCTGATCGCCGATCTCGTCGTTGCCGATCTGACCCTCGACAACCCGAACGTCTGGTACGAACTCGGCGTACGGCATGCCCTGCGCGCACGCGGGGTGGTGCTGGTGCAGGGGCCGCGGCCGAACCAGCCCTTCGACATCTACACCGACCGCAAGCTGCGCTACTCGCTGCGCGACGGCGCGCCGGACCCGGCGACCGTCGAGCAGGATCGCGCGGCGCTGACGGCGATGGTCTGCGCCAGCATGGCCAGTTCGACGCGGCGCAAGGTGAGCCCCGTCTTCCAACTGATGCCGCAGCTCGAGCAACCGGAGTGGCGCCGGCTCCTGCTCGCCGAACGCAACGAGTTCTCCGACGCCTATGAAAGCTGGGCGAGCCGGATGGAGGTGTCGCGGCAGAAAAACCGGCCGGGCGACATCCTCGTCCTCGCCGGGGAGACGCCGGTGCGCGCGCTGCAGCTCGAGGCCAGGCGCACCGCCGGACAGGCGCTGCTGAAGCTCAAGCAGTACGAACTGGCGCTCGAGCAGTTCGAACAGGCGTTGACGATCGACGCCGACGACAAGCCGAGCCGGGAGAGGAAGTCGGTCTGCCTGGGCCGCCTCGGCCGTTTCGAGGAAGCGCGCGAGCTGGTGCACCGGCTGACCGCCGATCATCCCCGCGACGCCGAATGCTGGGCGCTTGCCGGGCGCATCGAGAAGGAGCGCTGGGTGGCGCTCTGGCGCCAGCCCGGGCTGTCGCCGCTGCAGATGCGCGAGGCAGCCAGTTTCGAGAACGCTGCCCTGGGCGAGGCGATCGAGCCCTATCATCAGGCGTTCGTCGCCGACCCCGCGCACCATTACTCCGGCATCAATGCCCTGACGCTGTTGCTGCTGCGGCAGCATCTGGGTGGCGACAGCGATCCCCGGCTGATCGAGAACCTCGGCGGCGGCGTGCGCTGGGCCAGCCTGACGGCGCAGGAGCGCGATCGCAAGGACTACTGGGCGCGTGCCAGCCATGCCGAGGCGTGCCTGCTGCTGGCGCCGGTCGAATCGGTGCGCCGGGAGTTCAGCCACATGGTCGCCGCGGCCAACCGGGACTGGTTCGCCCTCGAATCGAGCCGGCAGACCTTGTGCCTGTTGCGCGACATCGATTTTCGCCCGGCGGAGACGGCCGCTGCCCTGAGCATCGTCGAGCGCGAGATCGCGCGCAGCACGCCACCCTTTGCACCGCGGCAGGTGCTGCTGTTCAGCGGCCACAGGATTGATGCCGCCGATCGCCTGCCGCCGCGCTTTCCTGCTGACCGGGAAGGGCTGGCAGCGGAACAGGTTGCCCGGGTTCTCGACCAGCTCGGCGTCGGAGCCGGTGATCTGGCCTTGTCGCAGGCGGCCAGCGGTGGTGATCTGCTGTTCCTCGAGGCCTGCCAGGCGCGTGGCGTTCGCCTGCAAGTGATGCTGCCGTTCGCCGAACCGGAGTTCATCGAGCGCTCCATCCTGCCGGCAAGCAATGGCGAGCAGTGGCGCGAGCGCTACTTCGCCGTCACCGCGACTCTGGCCGACGAGCCGCGGATCATGCCCGAGGAAATCGGGCCGCTGCCTGCGGGAGGCCGCGGCAGGACGATCAGCGCCTTCGAGCGCTGCAATCTCTGGCTGCTCCATACCGCGCTCGCCTGGGGTGTCGACAAGGTCCGCTTCATCTGCCTGTGGAACGGCGGCGGCGGCGACGGTCCCGGCGGTACCAGCCACATGTACAACGAAGTCAAGCGGCGCACCGGGCGGGTGAGCTGGATCGATACGCGCCGGCTGTGGTGACGCCCGCTTGCCGTGTCTGCCATGGTCGCTGCATGAGGAGACGCCTGCCGCCGAATTGCCGTGTCGCGAGATCTCGCCCATGCTTGCAGGCCGCCGCATCCAGGCGATTGTCGTGAGATTGACGCTGCTTCAAGCAAGCTCATATACTTGGGTCGTTGCCGTTGGATTTCTCGTGCTCGTGCATTCTTGGTGCAGGCGTCGCCGTCGCGCCAGTCGTCGAGCAGCTTGGTTGCCGAAAAATGGGCGGTTGCGGGCGGGGTCGGCGACGCGGTCGATGAATTTGCTGACCTGAGAGCGAGGAACGGACCAATGTGCCGACGCGAAGGCCGAGACGATGGGAAGGTCGGCGACGTTTCCTCGCCGCAACGACGAAGGGAGGAGCAGATGAGCACGGACCAGGAAACGCTTCCGATTCTGGTGCAGATCCCGGCGAAGGGCGGCAGGGCGGTCGGCGTTGCCGCGATTCCGGTTGCGACGATGCGCGCAAACCTGCAGTCGGCGACGGCGTTGCTCGCCGAGGTCTTCAGCGACGTTCGGCAGGTCGGCAACTACGAGCTTTCGGAGGTCGAGGTCGGTGTCGAGATCACCGCCGAAGGCGGTGTGCAGTTCATCGGGACAGCCACAGTCAGCGGCTCGGGTTCGATCACGCTGAAGTTCAAGAAGCCGTAGTGTGGCGAGACGCGCACTGCTGATCGGTGCTGCCGAGTACGGGGACGGCTTCACGAATCTCCCCGCCGCTGAGCAGGATGTCCTGCTCATGGAGCGGACGCTGACGACATGTGGGTTCGCGGTCGAAGTCGTGTCGGCCGACACGGTGAGGAATGCCAGCCTGCTCGAAAGTGCGATCAGCGATTTCTGCGCGAAGGTGACCAGCGACGTCGGCATTGTCTACTTCAGCGGCCACGGCGTCTCGATTGATGGCCAGGAATGGATCCTCCCCGCCGGCGTCAGCCGTGCTGAGGCAGCTCGCAGCGCCACGCACCGCGTTTCGACCGACCTGAGTCCCTCGGTCGTGGATCCGGACGCGCTGGTGATCTTCATCATCGATGCGTGCCGCGACGATTGCGACCACGGGACGGAGAAAGGGGGGCGACCGTGGACAAAGGGCAGTCAGGCATTTCCGGACAAGAACTTCATCCGCATCTTCGGCTGCGCAGAGAAAGAGCTTTGCCACGTCTGGCGATGCGGCAGTGATGGCAAGGATGTCAGCGTTTTTACGGCTGCACTGGCGCGAGCCCTCGCCCCGGACTCCCGCAACGAAACGCTCCAGGAGGTACTGAACGCGACGGGCGGCCAATGCGAAGAGATCGCGGCAGCGGCCCTTCCCCGGCTCCCGCCGCAAAGACCTTCGATTGGCAGCATGGGCGATATCAACACGGACACTCTGGAACAGCTCAGTCGTCAGCCGATCTTCCGGCGGACCGCGATGGCCGCCGGATCGTCCGACGGCGCGCTCTGGGAGAACTTCGATCCGCGGCGGCTGCACTGCCTCGTCGTCGAGTCCGAGCATGCGGGCTTCTCATCCGACGATCCATTGCGTGAGAAGGTGAATGACGTGTTCCTGCAGGCCGGCGATAGCGTCTGGCAGCGCTTCCGCCGCTCTTGGCTGGGTCGGTCGTCGGTGGCTGGAACCCGTCGGGACTTGCCGGAGGACTTCGATGCCGGATGCGTCACGACCGTGGTCTTTCGCGTTCACGACGCCTTCAGGAACCGATCCTCACTCAAGAACACGATCCGGGCCGTCGTCCAGGCCGACCTGGCCTTTTTCGATCTGACGCGCTTCGAGCCGGGCGTGATGTTCCTGCTCGGCATCCGCGCGGCGACCCGGCGCGGAGTGACCCTGTGCAGCCACGGCTACGGCTGGCGCGAAGGCCGCCAGTTGGAGACGCCGTTCAACCTGAGCGATCTGCAGGTCTTCTCGCACAGTGAGACCGAGACGACTGTGGCCGAGGACCCCGTTGTCCGTCGCTTCATCGAGGGTACGGCGAGGGGTTTTGATCAGCTCCTGCTGCAGCCGCGCTACCTCGACCTGCCAGCGTACGATTCGCTGCGCCAGCTCGGCTCCGATGTCGAGTCGTGGGGCACGATTCCGTTGGATCGACTGGTGCTCGCACTGTGCTCCTTTCGTCCTGAACATCGGGAAGCATGGCTATACGTGCGCCGCGGGCTGGAAAAGGCTCTCCAGCAGCGGGGGGTGCGCCAGCCCCGTGTCCGTCGCCTGATCGACCTGGGGTCATCGCAGCTCGTTTCGCAGGCACTGTACGAGCACATCCGCCGGGTAGCCGGATGCGTCATGGACTGGAGCCTCTTCAGTCCGTCCTCGTTCCTCGAACTCGGAGTCCGGCTCGCGGTGAGCCCTTGGGGCGCGCTGCAGATCGTCGATGAACGCTACCTGCCCGGGGCGGACTTGGCGGCTCGCGTCCGGAGAGCAGACGGCCAGTCGGGACCCGAGCTCCAGCAGGTGGCGCTGATGAACGCCCAACTCGAGCCCCGCCGATACCAGAAGGGCGCCGCAAGAACCTTCGACGACTTGGCCGACGCACTGGTGAAGAGAAGGCCGTTCGACGAACTCGATCCGAGCTACAACTGGGTGCATCAGGTCGTCCGCGAAGCGATCGAGCCGGTCAGCGTCGCCTATCCTGAGGTGCACGATCTGCTGGATCGCTCCGCCGAGTCGTTGAGCAGCACCGAGAAGGATCGGGTCGAGGCAACGCAGACGTTGTTCGCTGCCAGCAGGCCGATCAAACGCGATGCTGAACGCGCGGCGGTGGAGCAGCGCATCGCGGCCTGGCTCTATCTTGAGTACCGGGTCAAACCGCGCGGGTTTCCCGAGGCGGCGAAAGCGCTTCACCAGAAGCTCGGCGAGGACGTTGCGGCAGCGCTGTACGACAGCGATGTGGCGGAAGACTTCGCCCTGGCAGAGACGATCCTCAAGAGGCTGAAAGGAGACGCACCATGACGGCGAGCCGCTGGCAGGATGAGGTGGCCGAGAGGCATCGCCAGGCGAAGCTCCTGCGCAAGCGTGGCGAGGCGTTTGGCAGGGCAGGCGACGCGAGCAGAGCGGTGGCCGAATTCCGTGCCGGCGCGGGTGTATTGGACGAGATCATCAGGTTCCTGCTTGCCCTTCCCGAGTGGCCCCGCGAGCAGCGTGTGCCCGCCGGGGATCCGACCCCGGAGGTGGCCGCGATCGCGCGCGAACTCGTCGAAGCCTACGGCAGTCGCGGGGGAATGTTGCGTCGCCTTGGCGATTCGCGTGCCGCTCTCGACAGCTACCGCAAGGGCGCGGAGTTGGAGGAGAGCTTCGTTCACCAGAGCACGTACAATCGGGTCAACGCCGTGAAGTTGGCCCTGCTCTCGGGCGCGAGCTCCCTCGACGACCTTGCCACGGACATCGAAACGCTGGAAAAGCTGCTCACCAAGCACTTGGCGGAACAGCAGGAACTCAGCGACAGCGGCTGGGCGTGGGCCGACCTCGGCGACTGCCGCGCATTGCTTGGAGTGGACGTACCGGGCGCCGAGCGAGCCTACCGCGCCTTCGTCGACAAGGCTGGCAGCAGTGCGCCGAACGCGACGCTCGAGGTTCTGCGGGCGATCTGCGACAAACTCGACGAGGTTGGGGACGCGAGGGCTGCCACCGTTCGCGCATCGCTGCGCAAGCTGGAGGCGAGGCTGGCTTAGGATCGCATGCCCCGATGCTGCCCCCCGCGAGCCGGCAGCCGGGAACGTGAATGCTGGCAGCCAGAAAGGGTGGCTTCGCCTGCAAGCCTTCGACAACAGGGGTGGCGAGACCGCGAATGCGCGGAAGTGATTGCCCGTGAAGCCGCAGCAGCGCTATAATCGCCGGCTTTTCACCTTGCTCCACCGCTCGCATGGCGGGGGGCTTCAGCCACAAGGAGTGTTCATGCGCCATTACGAAATCGTCCTGATCATCCATCCCGACCAGAGTGAGCAGGTGCCGGCGATGGTCGAGCGCTACAAGGGGCTCATCGCCTCGCGTGGCGGACAGATCCACCGCCTCGAGGACTGGGGTCGCCGCCAGCTCGCCTATCCGATCCAGAAGCTGCACAAGGCCCACTACCTGCTGCTGAACATCGAGTGCGACAGCGCGACGCTGACCGAACTGGAGCACGGCTTCAAGTTCAACGATGCGATTCTTCGTCATCTGACGATCAAGGCCAAGCGCGCGGTCACTGCGCCGTCGCCGATGATGAAGGATGAGAAGTCCAAGTCGCTGCTGGAAGTCCGTGACCCGGCTGCCGCCGGCGAGCAGCCAGCAGCCTGAGTCGGCGGCGCTGCTGAACCGTGTCGAGCTCAGCGGAGTCCTGATCGAGCGCAAGGCGCTGCGTTTCACCCCGGCCGGAGTGCCGGTCACGGAGTGCCTGATCGGTCACCAGTCGGAGCAGCTCGAGGCAGGCAGCAACCGCCGCGTCGAATGTGAGGTGCCGGCGATCGCCCTCGGCGATACGGCACACTGGCTGCAGGCGGCGAGTCCCGGGACACGGCTGCAGCTGAGCGGATTTCTCGCCGCGCGCAGCCGCCACAGCAGGCAGCCGCGACTGCATGTAACCAAGATCGAATTTGTCGAAGGAAATCAAGATGCCAAGGTTCTTCAAGAAGAAGGATGACAAGAACGTCAAGAAGCGGGGTAGTGGTCTCTTCAAGCGGCGCAAGTTCTGCCGCTTCACTGCCGAGAAGATGGAAGAGATCGACTACAAGGATGTCGATCTGTTCAAGGAGTACATCGCCGAGAACGCCAAGATCATGCCGGCCCGCCTGACGGGCACCAAGGCGGGCTATCAGCGGATGCTGTCGGTGGCGATCAAGCGCGCGCGTTTCCTCGCGCTGTTGCCCTACACCGACAATCACCAGTAAGCGAGGAGACGACGATGCAAATCATTCTGATGGAGAAGGTCGCCAACCTCGGCAATCTCGGTGACCTGCTCAAGGTGAAGGACGGCTACGCGCGCAACTTCCTGATCCCGACCGGCAAGGCCAGGCGCGCGACGCCGGCGGCGCTGCAGGAGTTCGAAGCGAAGCGGGCCGAACTCGAGCAGGCGGCGGCGGCGAAGCTGGCCGATGCGCAGGCCTATGCCGAGAAACTGGCGGGTGTCGTCGTGCGCATCGCGCGCAAGGCTGGTGTCGATGGTCGCCTGTTTGGTTCAGTGACCAATTTCGACGTTGCCGACGGCCTGCGCGCACAGGGCTTCGACATCGAGAAGTCGGCCGTGCGCATGCCTGGCGGACCACTGAAGACGATTGGCGAGACACAACTGGAAGTGGCGCTGCATGGCGACGTTCTGGCGACGATCACGGTCGCCGTGGTCATCGAACAGGCGAAGATCTAGGGCAGTCCGGCAGGCTGGGTTGCCTCTGGTCGACAAGGAGCCTTGCCTGATGGCAAGGCTCTTCTGCTTTTGGGCACTGGATCGCACGCCAGCGCGCTAGACTGGTGGCCCTGCTCCTTCCTTTCGTTGCGGATTCCCGATGGCCAGTTCGTCCGACCCAATCAGCCCCGATGATGGGCAACGCCGCCCGGCCGGGCGCAACCCGCGGCGGGGGAGCGGCCCGCAGCCCGACTCCGTGCTGTCCGAGCTGCGTGTGCCGCCCCATTCGCTGGAAGCCGAGCAATCGGTCCTCGGCGGCCTGTTGCTCGACAACGCGGCCTTCGACCGCATCGCTGACCTGGTTGGCGAAGGCGATTTCTACCGCGACGAGCACCGGCGCATCTATCGCCAGATGCGCAAGCTGCTCGAAGGTGGCAAGCCGGCCGACGCGGTAACGGTCGCCGAGAGCCTCGATCTGGCCGGCGAGGGCAAGGCGACCGGTGGCCTGGCCTACCTCGGCGAACTGGCGGCGAACACGCCGTCGGCGGCAAACATCCGCCGCTATGCCGAGATCGTCCGCGAGCGCGCGATCCTGCGCCAACTGGTCACCGCCGGCGACGAGATTGCCGGCAGCGCGCTCAACCCGCTCGGCCGCGACGCGAAAACACTGCTCGACGAAGCCGAGGCGAAGGTGTTTGCCATCGCCGAGGGCGGCTTTCGCCACCAGACCGGCTTCGTCCATATCAATCCTCTGCTGACGCAGGTCGTCGAGCGGATCCAGGAACTGCACGATCGCGACAACCCGTCCGACATCACCGGTGTGCCCACCGGTTACCACGACCTCGACGGCAAGACCTCCGGCCTGCAGAGCGGCGATCTGCTGATCGTCGCCGGCCGGCCGTCGATGGGCAAGACCTCGTTCGCGATGAACATTGCCGAGCATGTGGCGCTCGAGGTCGGGCTGCCGGTGGCCATTTTCTCGATGGAGATGGGCGGCACCCAACTGGCGATGCGCATGCTCTGCTCGGTCGGTCGTCTCGACGCGCACCGCGTCCGTACCGGGCGCCTGAACGACGATGAATGGTCGCGCCTGTCCTTTGCCCTCGGCCGCATGCACGAGGCGCCGATCTACATCGACGAGACACCGGCGCTGAATCCGATCGACCTGCGGGCGCGTGCCCGCCGCCTTTACCGGCAGTGCGGACAGCTCGGGCTGATCGTCATCGACTACCTGCAGTTGATGTCGGCGACCTCGCATGGCGAGAACCGGGCGACCGAGATCTCCGAGATCTCGCGCTCGCTGAAGGGTCTGGCGAAGGAACTCGGCGTGCCGCTGATGGCGCTGTCGCAGCTCAATCGCTCGCTCGAACAGCGGCCGAACAAGCGTCCGGTGATGTCCGACCTGCGCGAATCGGGAGCCATCGAGCAGGATGCCGACGTGATCATGTTCATCTACCGCGACGAGGTCTACAACCCGGACACACCGGAAAAGGGCGTCGCCGAGATCATCATCGGCAAGCAGCGCAACGGTCCGATCGGCACCGTGCGCCTGACCTTCCTCGGCGAGTACACGCGTTTCGAGAGCTTTGCCAGCCCGGGATCGTACTGAGCGTCGGCAGCGCTAACGTCACATCAGCCGTCGACGCGGTTGGAGGTGACCGTGTAGCTGCAGCGCTGGCTGTCGCTGCTGTCGAAGCGCTGGCCGCCCGCCTCGATCTGCGGCAGCACCAGGAAGGGCAGGGGACCGCCGCTGGCGCCCTGCAGTTGGACATCCTGCGCGGTATTGAGCGCCAGCCAGTTCCTCTCCCAGAAACCGAACAGCAGCTTGCGCAGGACGAGCAGCTTCGGGTCGCTGTAGCCCAGGTTCTCGTCGCGGATGGCTTTGCGCACATCACCAGGGTCGACCGGGATCCAGCCATAACCCGGGGTGTAGAACTCGGCGCGGCAGTGCTGTCCGGTACCGAGGTTGCCGGTTGCGCCCAGCCCGGAAAAGAGTCGCGAACCGTCGATGCGCAGCCCGAAGACCGGCCGCGCCGGGATGCCGATCGAACGGCACAGGGCAACGAAGAGCAGGGCGATGTCGGCACTGCCGCCACTCAGCCGCCCGCTGTCGAGCATCGCCTCGACGTCGCCGCGGCCGATGCCGGCCGGCACCGGGTCGTAGGTGGTGTTCTCGATCACCCAGTCGTAGATCGCCTTGCCCTGGGCCACCGGATCCTTGATTCGACCCACTGCCGTCTCGGCGGTACGCCGTACGAGTCCGTCGGTCGGTACCAGGTTGCTCGACTGCAGGCAGCGGCGCAACACCTCGCCGCGCTCGGCGACGCCGCCGCGGCGGGTGATGTCGAAGTTCCGGTCCCGCTTGGCCACCTGACTGACCAGCTGCAGCCTCGGTGTCGCGGCAACATGGTTCCAGTCGGCGTAGAAGACTTCCAGATCGGCCACCGGGTCGCGGTAGACGCCTGCACTGTCGAAGTTGCCCCGCCAGTCATGCCCCAGTGCCCGCTGCCAGGGGTTGTCGCGGTATTGTGCCAGCGGCAGCCAGAGGCGCAGCTTGCCCTTGACGTGGTTGAGCGTGATCAGCGAGGTGACGTCGTAGGTTCGCCACTGCGGCTGCGGCTCGTCCGGCAGTGCGATGGCGTTGTAGGTCTGCTCGTTGGTCGTCGCCGGCGAGCTGGCAACGGCCGCCGGGGCGGCGGCCGGCTGTTCGGTGACCGGGCGGTAGGTCTGTCTGCCGCGCGCGCGACTCCGGTTGTCCGTTCTCGCCTCGCGCCTGCTGCGGCCGGTCGACCCACTCGCCGGTTTGCTGCCGCCCGGCTTGCTGCTCTTTTCCTTCTTCTTGGCGGCCAGCGCCGGCGCCGGCGCCAGCAGTGCAATCAGCGCGGAAGCAGCAAGGAAATCGCGTCGTTTCAATCGACTCTCCGGCAGGCGCCGGACCGCTGCCGGCAGCACCCGGCGGCAGCGATCGGTGGCCACAAACGGCTGGGCCGTGTCATGAGACACGGCCCGATTCGCCGGCGATTATAGCACTTCACCCGCGTAATCGGCGAGACGCGAGCGCTCGCCGCGCTGCAGGGTGACGTGGCCGGCATGTTGCCAGCCCTTGAACCGGTCGACGACGTAGCTCAGGCCGGAACTGCCTTCGCTGAGGTATGGCGTGTCGATCTGCGCGATGTTGCCGAGGCAGATCACCTTGGTTCCAGGGCCGGCACGGGTGATCAGTGTCTTCATCTGCTTCGGCGTCAGGTTCTGCGCTTCGTCGATGATCAGGTACCGGTTGAGGAAGGTGCGGCCGCGCATGAAGTTGAGCGACTTGATCCGGATGCGGTGGCGGATCAGGTCGCGGGTGGCTGCCCGGCCCCAGTCGCCGGCCTGTTCGTCGCCCCGGTTGAGCACCTCGAGATTGTCCTCGAGGGCGCCCATCCACGGTCCCATCTTCTCTTCCTCGGTGCCCGGCAGGAAACCGATGTCCTCGCCGACCGGCACCGTCACGCGGGTGACGATGATTTCACCGTAGCGCTTGTCGTCGAGCACCTGCGTCAGACCGGCCGCCAGCGTCAGCAGCGTCTTGCCGGTGCCGGCCTGGCCGAGCAGGGTGACGAAATCCACGTCCGGGTTCATCAGCGCATTGAGGGCGAAGTTCTGCTCGCGATTGCGCGCCGTGATTCCCCAGACGCTGTTTCTGGCATGGCTGTAGTCGATCAGCGTCTCGAGTTCGGCGGTCGTCCCGGCGAGCGAGCGGACGATCGCCTGCAGCGGGCGTTCGCCTTCCTGGTACAGGAACTGGTTGACCAGAAACTGCGGGCACAGCGGACCACTGATGCGGTACCGCGTCCGCCCGTCCCGGCTGCGCGACACCATGTCCTGGCCGTGCTCGTCCCAGAAGTCTGCCGGCAGTTCGCGCGTGCCGGTGTACAGCAGGTCGGTGTCTTCGAGCACCTTGTCGTTGAAGTAGTCCTGCGCCTGCAATCCCAGCGTCCGCGCCTTGATGCGCATGTTGATGTCCTTGGAGACGAGGATCACCGGTCGTTCGGGATGGCGCTTCTGGAGGTGGATGACGACGGCCAGGATCTGGTTGTCGGCCTTCGCTGTCGGCAGTCCCGCCGGCAGTTCGCCGGTGATCGCTTCCGTCTGCAGGAAGAGGCGGCCACTGGCCAACTGCCGCGAAGCACCGTCGAGAGCGATGCCCAGTTCGATCGCGGCGGCCGTACCGTTGACGATTTCGTCGAGCGTGCGCGTCACCTGGCGTGCATTGCGGGCGATCTCCGACATTCCCTTCTTGTGGCTGTCGAGTTCCTCGAGGGTCATGATCGGCAGAAACAGGTCATGCTCCTGGAAGCGGTACAGACAGGTTGGGTCGTGCATCAGCACATTGGTGTCGAGGACGAAGAGCTTCCTCGCTGCCGCAGTCACTGGACTGCTGTCGACGGCGTTCCTGTGGAGCATGTCGGGAACCTCTTCCGGAGTGATCGCAGCGCTGGTCTGGCGCTTCAGAGGTGGCTGACGAAGTCGAGCACTTCCTGCGCGTGCCCGGCCACCCGGACGCCGCGCCACTCGCGCCGCAGGACTCCGTTGCCATCGATGACGAAGGTGCTGCGCTCTATGCCGCGCACCTGCTTGCCGTACATCGACTTCATCCGGATCACCGCGAAGCGGTTGCACAGCACCTCGTCGCTGTCGCTGATGAGGGCGAAAGGCAGTTCCTGTTTCGCCGTGAAGTTGTCGTGCGACCTGAGGCCGTCGCGCGACACACCGGCGATGATCGCGCCGGCGGCGACGAACTGCGGGTGCAGGTCACGAAAGTCCCGCGCCTCGCTGGTACAGCCGGGAGTGCTGTCCTTGGGGTAGAAGTAGAGGACCACGGTGCTGCCGCGGCAGGCGGAAAGGCTGAAGGTCCGGCCGCCGCTGGCGGGCAGGCTGAAGTCTTCGACAGGCTGGTCGATCATGGCGGGCCTCGGAGGGCGGGAGTGGAGGAGGCGATTGTGGTAACAAAGGGGAGCCCGGGTCAAGCGCCAGGCTGCATCCCTTCGTCCTGCCGTCACGCTTGCTTTTTTCCTCTTGCTGTACAAAAATACAGTCACGCCAACGGAGGGTGCCGGTCATGCT
>Ga0209573_1003200_pt1 | contig 18635 bp, 14 predicted proteins | sample TNRBio252014_DNA_FD_185870 | JGI IMG/M metagenome (GOLD analysis project Ga0209573, IMG submission 185870) | Wastewater treatment Type I Accumulibacter community from EBPR Bioreactor in Madison, WI, USA - TNR Reactor_6/25/2014_ DNA (SPAdes)... | ecosystem: Engineered > Bioreactor > EBPR >...
CCAACCTGCGCGAGCGCTGCGAGAGGCTGGAGCGCGAGATCGTGGGCCGGCGAGAGCATGCGCGAAGCGACCTGCTGGTCTTGCTCAGCGACTTGAACACCGGACACGGCGAGGCTGCCGCACGCGCACTCTCTGCGTGCCTGGATCTCGCGTTTGGACCCTGCCAGGCCTCGGTGTCGCTGCGAGCCGCCGAGGAACTGCGCGTCATCGTGCGGCACAGGTGGACAGCCGACGCGACGTGGAAGCAGAGTTTCGGGACAACCGATCCTCTCTACGGGGCCATGACGAACGGGTCCGGGCCGGTGACGGTGCTCAGGCCCGGCGACGAAGCCAAGCTTGGTGAGCAAGGATTGGCCGCCACCCCGATCCTGGCCCGGTCAGACAAACGTGTGATCGGGATGTTGAAGCTCGAGGCCGCACAACCGTCTGAGCTTGGAGCGACGCTCGAGGCGCGCATTACCGCGCTTGCCGACCTTATCTCTCCGGCGATCGAGGCCGGTCAGCTGCAAGCCGCTCGGGCGAGCGGCCCTGCTGCCTTTCCTGTCGTTCGACCAACACAGCCCGCCGAGCGGCCGCAGCTGTGGCGTCACGTGCGCTGGCGGCGCGGTGCCACGACCGGTGCCGACGCGACGTGCACCACGCGTGCGAGGTAAGGCGATGCCGGCCGCAATACGCAATGCCGAGACCGCGACGACTTCCGTCCCCGCCAGGGCGACGGGCGAGGCCGGCGCGCAGGCATGGTGGCTGATTGCGGCTTTGGCGGTGGAAGCACTGGGGCTTGCGGTGCTCGTGAGACTCGGACGCGAGTCACTCTGGCTTTTTGTCCCGCTGCATCTTCTGGTGACCCTGGCGCTGGCATGGAACGTCGCCCGCGTCAGGCGCGCGCGGCACGACACGACGCTGGCGATGCTCGGTTGCGTGGCCGTCGCGGCGATCGGACCGGCTGGCGCGCTTGGTGTCCTCGTTCTCACCGGGCTCGATCGCCACGCGGGGGACCGCCGACTGCTCACGGCCTGGTATGAACGTATCGCGCTGTCCGTCGCGGTCGATCCCGTGACGCGGTTCTGCGACGACGTCGGCAGCGGCCGAATGATCGATCTCGGCGCACCGCCGCCGCCGTCGTATGCCGCCGTCATGGCGGCAGGAACCCTGGTCGAGCGGCAAGCCGTGCTCGGCAACGTTGCGCGTCGTTTCCATCCGGACTACTTGCCGGTGCTGGCGCAGGCCCTCAACAATCCGGAGCCGGTCATTCGCGTCCAAGCCGCAGCCGTCGCGGCGCAGATCCGGCCCGAGGTCGCCCGCGCCTACCGGACTGCTATTGAGAGCATTCCGCAGAATGTGCTTTCTTCGTTTGACGCGCTGGTACTGCTTCAAACGTTTGAGAAGCTGATTGCCTCCGGCCTGCTCGACGAGGGTGACAGGCGGCACGGCCTCGACATCGTCCTCACTGGCGTTGCTCGCGGTGAAGCCGTGCTGCCCCGGCGCGTGGCCTTCGAAACCGCAGCCCCCCTCGAGAAGACGCTCGAGCAGTTATTGATCCGGCGCCGCCGGTTTGCCGCACTCAGGCAGCACAGAAGCGAACGAGCGGTGCTCGCCGTGCGGCCTCGCGCCAATATCCGCCGCATGTCCATGGCGTCCCACGCACCGAGGGCCGGCGAATGACCGATCGCCGCGTCGAGGCCCGCCGTGGCCGTGCTACGGACGTGTGCATCATCGTCGAGGGCTGCTACCCCTACGTCCCCGGTGGCGTCTCGGCATGGATCGACTGGCTGGTCCGCTCGCAGTCCGATACGAGCTTTTCGATCGTGTCGCTGTGGCCGATGCCGACGAAGCAGCAGCCACGCTACGCCCTGCCGCCCAACGTCGTGTCGCTGCAGCACCTTTATCTGCAGAGCTTTGGCGAGCCTGCCTCGAAGTCATTCGTAATACCCGACGGCGTCGACGAACTCGGCATTGCGCTTGGCGAACTCTCGGCAAAAGGCGGATCGGCTGCCTTGCGGCGGGCGCTTCGTGCTGTGATGTCGCTGGAAGGACAGAGCTCGCTGTCGCGGCTTTTCAACTCTCCGATGGCGTGGGAAATCGCGCGGACCGCCTATGAGCGGGAGATGCCGTTCGGATCGTTCCTGCATTTCTTCTGGGCCTGGCGCGCGCTTCTCGGCGGTCTCTTCGCGACGCTCGAGTTTCCGCTGCCGGACGCGAAGGCATACCACACCATCTCGACCGGATACGCTGGCGTACTGGCAGCCCGAGCAGCACTTCAGACCGGACGTCCGGCGGTTCTAACAGAGCATGGCATCTACACCAACGAGCGCCGCGTCGAGCTGTTGATGGCGGACTGGGTTGCCGACACGGTCGACAAAGGCCACCGGCTCGACGATCCGCGTTTCGACCTTCGTGACATGTGGATCCGCGCCTTCGAGGCCTACGCCCGCACATGCTATGAGTGCTGCGACGAGGTGCTGACGCTCTACGAGGACAACCAGCGGGCGCAGCGGGCGCTCGGCGCGCCGCCCGAGCGGATGCACGTCATTGCCAATGGTATCGATCTCAACCGCTTCCAGGCCGTTCGACCGGCGACACCTGACGATCGGCCGACCGTGGCGCTGATCGGCCGTGTGGTGCCGATCAAGGACGTGAAGACTTTCATCACGGCCGCGGGCATCCTGCGCGAGACGATCCCCGACCTCGAAGCGCTGGTGCTCGGACCGCTGGACGAGGATCCAGAGTACGCGGCCAGCTGCCGCGCCCTGGTGACGGAATTGGGCCTCGATGACTGCGTGACCTTCACCGGCACCGTCAACATCCTCGACTATCTGTCGCGCATCCATGTTGTGGCACTGACGTCGCTCAGCGAGTCGCAACCGCTCGTGGTGCTCGAAGCTGGTGCGGCCGGCATTCCCTTCGTCGCAACGAACGTCGGATCATGCCGCGAAATCCTGGAGGGGCGAGCGGACGAAACGCCGGCCCTCGGTCCCGGTGGCATCATCACCAATCTCGTTGCGCCCGGCGAGATCGCGGCGGCCATCGGCGAACTGCTCGCATCCGGCGACAAGCGGCGTCGCTACGGCGAGGCCCTTCGCGAGCGGATGCGGCGCTACTATACGGCGGAGCAGGCGGCTAGCAGCTATCGCGACCTCTATCGACGCCTGATCGAGGCGCCGTCGCGACCGCACGACCAGACCGCGCCATGAGGAGGGATCTGCCATGGCCGGAATAGGCTTTCAGCTCAGAAAGCTCAGTCGAGAGGACACGCTGTCCTCCATGGTCGCCGCCGCCGGCCACGCCGCCGTGATCGCCGCTGGCCCCTGGCTGTTCACGATCCTCAGTCTCGCCGCGATCACGTTGACGACGGAACGAGTCGTCGGTCTCGACACGCTCGCGACCTTCCGCATCGTCATCATCTATGCCTTCGCCGCCTCGCTGGTGTTGACGGCACCCGTGACGATGGTAGCGACGCGACTGGTTGCCGATGCGCTTTGGCTGAAGAAGCCGGAGGCTATCCCGTCGCTGCTGCTCGGTGCCTTCGCGTTGGCCATCGGCTCGGTCGGGATCGGCGCGACGCTGCTGATCGGTGTATTCCAGCCACCGCCGGGAACCGCAATCGTACTGGCGGCGGCGTCGCTGCTCGTCGGCCTGATCTGGGTCGTGCTGTCGTTCTGCGGGGCCGTGCGCGACTATCGCGGCGTGACACTGGCGTTCCTGTTCGGCCTGGTGGTGTCGATGATGGCCAGCGTGTCGGCAGCCATCATTGGATTTGGCGCCACAGGCATTACGCTGGGATTTCTGTCCGGGCTCTGCGTGACGCTGTTCGGCCTGACGTGGCGCGTGCTCACCACTTTTCCGCAACCCGTCATGGAACCGCTGGCGGGACTGCGCGAGATCATCGGATGCCTCGACTCCTACTGGCGGCTGGCACTCGGGGCGCTGCTCGGCGCGCTGACGGTGTGGATCGACAAATGGATCTTCTGGTTCTCACCGGAGGGGGAGCGGCTCAGCGTCGGGCTTTATCACGCACCGCTCTATGACAGCGCGATGTTCATTGCGTCGCTCGGCATCATTCCGGCCTTGTCGGCGTTCGTGCTGCGGCTCGAGACCGACTTCTTCGAGCGCTATCAGCAGTATTACGCCACGATTTCATCGCACGGAACCTACGCGCAGATCGAAGGCGCGCGGGAGCGGATGCACCTCTATACGCTCGACAACCTGACGCTCATCAGTGTTCTCCAGATCGGCATTTGCGCGGTGATGCTGCTGACGGCGCCGCTCATCATCGAATCGCTCGGCCTGCAGTTCCGCCAGATCTCGATCCTGCGCTATGGCTCGCTCGGTGCGGTGTTTCAGTTCATTTTCATCGCCTGCTCTGCCATCCTGCTGTTCTTCGACCGGAGGCGCATGTTCCTTCGGTTGCAGATGATGATGCTCGGCCTGATGTCGGCGTTTACTCTGCTTTCGCTCCGGCTCGGCAGCGAGTTCTATGGGGTCGGCTACTTCGTCGCCTGCCTGATCGGCGGCTTCGTCGCCTATCAGCTCGCCGACCGGACGTTCGCCAATCTCAACTTCCTGACCTTCATCGGCAACAATCCCTCGATCGAGCCAGCCTCGACCGTCGCGCCGGAAGATCGCCGAGCGGGCCTCTTCGAAAAACTGGCGCGCTGGCGGGCGTAGCGCGTCGCCATCTTCAAGACAAACTCGGCCGCATTTGATCCCAGGGGCGCGCCGCCTCGATCATCGCCGCGATGCGCAGCAAGCGCGCATCCTCGCCGCGCCGTCCAACAAGCTGCACCGCAATCGGGAGCCCGTCGCTGTGGAAGCCGGCCGGAAGCGTAATGGCGGGATTGCCCGAGAGGTTGAACGGATGCGTGTAGGGATACCAGGCGCGGCGCACGGTTCCGACCTTCTTGCCTTCGATCTCGATCGGATCGAACAGCGCCTCGTCGATACCGAGTGCCGTGCGCGAAAGGGTCGGCATGACGATGACGTCGAAGCGCTCGAACCAGGCCTGGATCTGGCGGTAGAGATTGGTCTTCTGCATCAGGGCGCGGCCGACCATCTCGCCGGTCATCTGGTTGCCGCCGCTCATCTGGCGCAGCAACGTCGGACTGATGCGGTCCCGCCATTTCGGAATGAGATCCGAGAAGCGCGCGTTCCAGAGCGCCGTAGACAGGGTCAACCAGTATGGCTCGGTCGGCTCGAGGTCGTCACCCATGGGCTCGACAACGGCACCAAGCTCGCCGAGGAGACCGGCCAGGCCTTCGCACCGCGACAGCACTTCGCCATCCGCCACCGTGTTGGCGAGATAGGGCCGCCACGCGACCTTCAAGCCCTTCAGATCGCCATCGCCGCGCGCCGCCGCGACATAACCCGTGACCGGCATGCCGAACGAGTGCGGATCGGAGGGATGCCAACCGGCCATGGCCTCGACCATCAGCGCGGTATCCATGACGGTGCGGGTGGTGGGCGTGATGTAGCTCATGTTGGAAAAGGCATCCGGCGCGGTGTCGTGCGGGATGAGGCCGATCGACTGTTTCAGGCCAACGACGCCATTGCAGGCGGCGGGGATGCGTGTCGATCCGCCCGCGTCGGTCGCGATCGCTAGCGGACCGATGCCGGCAGCGCAGGCGACGGCAGCGCCGCCCGATGAGCCACCGGACGTGCGGCGGGCCGACCAGGCATTGCGCGTGCGTCCGAACAGCGGTGCTTCCGTCCACGGCATGTGGCCGAACTCAGGCGTTGTCGTCTTGGCGAACAACACGGCGCCTGCCGCCTTCAATCGCGCGACGCACACCTGATCGGCGGCGGGCACGTCGTGCTCGTGGATGAACGAGCCGAAGGTGGTGCGCACGCCTGCCGTCTTGACGAGATCCTTGACGTGCAAGGGCACGCCGGCCAGCGGGCCTGGATCTTCGCCGCGCGCGATCCGGGCATCGATCGCTGCCGCGTCGCGCAAGGCTTCGTCGGCCGCAATCGTGATGAAGCAGTTGAGCACGGGTTGCAGCGCCTCGGCCCGCGCCAGCGTGCCGCGCATGACCTCGACGGCCGTGATCTCCTTGCTGGTGACGCGACGCGCGATCTCGGCGGCGGACATGTAGGCGATCGTGTCAGGTGACATCAGCGGCGTCCTGTGGTTGGAAACACGTATAGAAGCTAGCAAACCTGGACGCGCCGCGGCAGGGGGAGTGGCCGAAATGCAGATCGGCATGGTGGGACTGGGCCGCATGGGCGCCAACATCGTGCGCCGCCTGCTGCGAAACGGGCATGGCGCCGTCGTGTTCGATCGCGACCCCGCTCCCAGCGTCGAGCTGGGGAAGGTCGGTGCCATGCCGGCCGCAAGCTTGGCCGACCTCGTCGGCAGACTTGCTCCGCCGCGCACAGTTTGGATCATGCTGCCCGCCGGCGCGCCGACGGAGGCTGCCATCGCCGAGCTGGCACAGTTGCTCGAGCCCGGCGACACCATCATCGACGGCGGCAACACGTTCTGGAAGGATGACGTGCGACGGGCCGGAGAGCTTCGTGCACACGGCATCACGTATCTCGACGTCGGCACGTCGGGCGGCGTGTGGGGGCTCGAGCGCGGCTATTGCCTGATGATCGGCGGTCCGCGGTCTGGATTCGAGCAGCACGAGCCGATCTGGCGGACGCTGGCACCCGGTCCTGGGGACGCGACGCGGACGCGAGGGCTCACCGGGGATCGCAAGGCGTCGGAGCATGGCTATGTGCACGCCGGTCCGAATGGAGCCGGCCACTTCGTCAAGATGATCCACAACGGCATCGAGTACGGCATGATGCAGGCGCTGGCCGAAGGCTTCGACATCATGAAGCATGCGGCGTCGACGAAGCTGCCCGAGGAGCATCGGCTGGCGCTCGACGTGGCGGAGATCGCGGAGGTGTGGCGTCGCGGGAGCGTGGTGACGTCGTGGCTGCTCGACCTGACGGCCGATGCTCTCGCCGCGGACGGAGATTTGACGGCCTATTCGGGACATGTCGAGGATTCCGGCGAAGGCCGCTGGACGGTCCAGGCGGCGATCGAGGAGGCCGTGCCGGCCGAGGTTCTGACAAGCGCGCTGTACACGCGCTTTCGCTCGCGGCAAGAGCACACGTTCGCCGAAAAGGTGCTGTCGGCCATGCGGCAAGGGTTCGGCGGTCACGTCGAGCCGCCGGCAAAGAAGAAGGACTGACGAGGCTCGCCATGCTGCCACCGGTGATGCCGGCGCTGTCGCCGAGGAGGCCCTCTCCACGCGTGATCGTGCTGATGGGCGTTTCAGGCTGCGGCAAGAGCACGACGGGGCGGTATCTCTCGCGGGCGCTCGGCTGGCCGTTCCGGGATGCCGATACGTTCCATCCGGAAGCCAACATTCGGAAGATGTCCGAAGGCATTCCGCTGGACGATGAGGATCGGATGCCGTGGCTGATCGCCATTGCCGAATGGATCGATGGGCACCGGTCGGCGGGAACGTGCGGGATCGTGTCGTGCTCGGCGCTGAAGATGCAGTATCGCGAGATTCTGATCGGCCGGAGGGCGGACGTGGGGCTCGTCTACCTGCACGGCAGCTTCGCGCTCATCTCGGACCGGTTGTCGCGACGCAAAGGTCATTTCATGCCGCCGGAGTTGCTGCGCAGCCAGTTCGCCGCGCTGGAAGTTCCGGCGCAAGAGGAATTCGCCCTCCGCATCCCCGTGCGCTTGCCGCCGAAGCGCGTGGTCGAGCGGATCGTGGCGGCATTCGATCTGCCAGCAGTCCGGCGCGTTCCGGCCAGCGGCGCTTGAGCGCGCATGAGTCGGCCGCGTGTCAGGCAGCAAAAAGGGCGGCCCAAAGTGCCGCCCTCCGCTTTCCATGCCGCTATCGGCGGTCTGGCCAAAGAAGCCGTTATTCGGTGACCTCGGCGCTGCGCACGCGCGGAGCGGCCCGCTTGGCGATCGGCTTCTTCTGGCCGGGCGCTGCCGCCGTCGTAACGCGGCGCGGTGCCGGACGCTCCTCATCATCGAAAGCTGACGGAGGCGTCTCGACGGCAGCGACGCGCTTTTTCGCCGGGCGCCCGGTCTGGCGTGGCTGATCGGCAGGACCCGATGTAACCGGGCCACCGCGGAAGGTCTGCCACGTTACCGTCACCTTGGTGCCGACGGCGACGCGTGGATAGAGATCGAGCACATCCTGATTGTACATGCGGATGCAGCCCTTCGAGACTGCCGAGCCGATGGTCCACGGCGCATCGGTGCCGTGAATGCGATAGGTCGACGATCCCAGGTAGAGCGCCCGTACGCCGAGCGGGTTCAGCGGATGGCCGCCCGGAACCCAGTTCGGCAGGCGCGGGTTCTCGGCGCGCATGGTCGGTGTCGGCGTCCAAGAGGGGTTCTCGCGTTTCATGGAGACAGCCGTGACACCTTGCCAGCGGCTTTGCTCACGCGGAATGGCGATGGGGTAGCTGACAGCCTCGCCTGGGCGCACAACGTGATAAAGACGGCGGTCGCCGAAGCTGACGACGATCTGGCCGGGGGCGAACTGCGTGCTGAAACGGACCATCTCGCGGCCGCTGCCGCCAGGGTTCATGGCGCCGCCCCAGAGCCATCCGGAGTCCTGCTGGGCGCTGGCCGTGCCGGGCACTGCCACTCCTGCCGCCAGCGCAATGGCTGCAACTGCTGCCAGTCGACGTGCGATGGGTCGCTTGATCATGATCTTCTCCGGCCGTCTGAGCTCAATCTTGTTTTTGGTACGCGACGCGGTTTCTCGAGGCTGCGTCGAACGGCAGTTTGCCGTCTCACGGTCAACATTAGGTTTAAGGGCGTGCGTTTTCGGCGCGGATTCGCGCCTCGACAGCAGCTGGATTGTGTCGACGCGAGGGCGGTTGCGCAACCGGGTGCGGCGCCGCGGCGGGGCATTTTAGTTGTTGCTCGGATGCTTTGCGACCGGGCTGTGGGAATTGCGCCACTGAGCGAAGGGCGGGGACGACTGGTGGGCTGCGCGAACCCGGCCTGGTCAGACCCCTGAATATATCTAATATTTGCTTATTGTTCTATTAATGTTCTTTTTTTGTCTTGACGGCAGTGGGCCATCTTGTTAAGAACATAACTGGAACAAATTAGAGATCATCCGTGCTGAAGCTTACGTCCCGCGTCGCTCCCCCTTTCCCCATGACCGCCAGTCGTGGGGCGGAAGCTTCGGTTCCGGCTGATAAAACGTGCCGTGCGTGTCCGGGTTCCAGTGTCGCGTCTCCTGTTGCGTTGCGTACAGGCAGCATGGATGGCCTCCCCTCCATCCCGCTGCCTGCCAGTCCCTCCGCCCCCCTTCGTTCCACTACCGCCGAAACCCGGCAGGTCGTGCTCGAGGAGTTGCGGTCACGCATCCGCGCCCTCGAACAGCGCGCGGGTAAAGTGCCAAGGCTCGATGCCCCGAGCCCTGGCACTTCAGCGGCCCCGAAGGAGATGGAAGGGCAGAGTACGGCTGTTTCCCTCGCAGCCGGTCCACCCCGGCCTTCCATCTCCTGCCGTCCCATGCAGCCGCTCGCATGGCAGCTCGGGGATGCCAACCTCGACAGTCTGCTGCCAGCCAATGGATTGGCCTCGGCAGCCTTGCACGAGATCAAGCCCGCAACCGACCAGGACTGGCCTGCGGCCCTCATTTTCTCGCTTCAGCTCGCCTGCCGAAGGTTCGCGGCTTCGCCGCGGCGGGCAGGGGCGGCCCCGCTCGTGCTCTGGTGTACCGGGACCGCATTCGCAGCCCAACACGGCCGCCTGCATCCCCCCGGCCTTGCGGCCTTCGGGCTCGACTGCCGGTCCCTTCTCGTCGTCGAGACGGCGCGCGAGATGGACAGGCTCTGGGCGATCGAGGAGGGGATGCGCTCGGGTGCGCCGGTCCTCGTCATCGGCACCCTCCGCGCGGTCGGACTGACAGCGGCGCGACGGCTGGCGCTGGCGGCCGCGACATCCGGCGTGCCTTGCCTCATCCTGACCGAGCCGCGCTCGCAAACCGCACCTGCTGCCGAAACCCGCTGGCGCATCACCCGGACCCACAGCGCGGCGCATCCCTTCGATGCCTCGGCGCCCGGTGCCACTCGCTTGCTGATCGATCTCGAACGTTGCCGGGGATCTCCGCCGCCATTCGCCAGCAATCCCCCGGTCGTGGAGTGGTGTGATGTCACGCATCGTTTTCGTCTGGTTTCCGGCTTGGCCGATCGACAGGTTACGGCGGGTTTCGCCCGACCTCGTGCCAGCGCACCATCCCTTCGCGCTGGTTGATGCGGGAGCCCATGGCCTGCGCATCCATGCAGCCAATGGCGCCGCGCTCGCAGCCGGCGTGCGCATCGGCCAGCCGCTGGCCGACGTTCGCGCCGCCCTCCCGGAGCTTGCCGTCCGGCCGGCCGAGACGGGTCGGGATGCCAAAGCTCTCGCCCATCTCGCCCGCTGGCTCGGCCGGTATTCCCCCGCACGGAACACGGACGGGCCCGATGGCGGCTGGATCGACATCACCGGCGCCGCCCATCTCCTCGGGGGCGAGAAAGCGTTGCTCGATGACCTCGTTGGCCGGCTCGCCAGCCTGGGTATCGACGCTCGCGCCGGCCTCGCCGATACCTACGGCGCCGCCCATGCGCTGGCACGCTGGCAGGCGACGGCGCGCACCCCGGTGGCGATCGCCGCGACGCGGGCGAAACTCGAGGGGCAGGAACCGGACAGCGATCCGTTACGAAAGGCCCTGGCCGGGCTGCCGGTGGCGGCGCTGCGCCTCGCTCCGGCCACGACGCAACTTCTCGACCGCCTCGGGCTGAAACGCATCGGTCTGCTCTACGATCTGCCGCGAGAGGCGATCGAGCGCCGCTTCAGGGATCTCGGTCGATCGCGAGGACGCAGGCCGGTTTCCGACGAGGCCAAGGCCGTCCTTCTCCGTCTCGACCAAGCCCTCGGGCGATGTGCGGAGCCGCGTACGCCTCTCGCCGAGCCAGCGGAAGCGATGGCACGCCTCGCCTTTGCCGAACCACTCATCTCGCACACGGGCGTCATGTCGGCGGTCGAAGCCCTGACGAACGATCTGTGCCGGCAACTCACCATGCGATGCCGAGCTGCCTCGCGTTTCCGACTGTCGCTCTACAGATCAGACAGCACGGTCGTCGAGGCACGCGTCGGGACCAGCCGGCCAAGCTCGGATCCCCGGCATCTCGGACGTCTCCTCGGCGAGAGGCTTGCCACCGTCGATCTCGGCTTCGGTCTGGATCTGCTCACGCTCGAAGCAGATGGGCTGGAGATCGCGCCCTCCGAGCAGACAGCGCTCGGCGGCGCCACAACGGCAATGTCCGACACGGCCGACATCCTGCTCGACCGCCTCGTCAACCGGCTAGGGCGGGACCGCATCGTTCGTCTCGCCTCGGCCGACAGCCACCAGCCGGAACGCTCGGAGCGTTTCCTTGCCGCCACCGACACCATCGCTTCTGTCCCTGCCGTGGCAGTCCAGACCAGCCGCACCAGCCGCCCGCCTTTCCTGATCGTGCCACCCGAGCCTGCGATCGTGATGGCCGAGATCCCCGAGGGCGCACCCCGGCATCTCGTCTGGCGCCGCATCGGCCGCCGCATCGCGCGAGCAGAAGGACCAGAGCGCATTGCACCGGACTGGTGGCGCAATCTCGCATCCACGGAAACAGCCGAACCCCAGGCACGCGACTATTACCGCCTCGAGGACGAGAGCGGCGGCGGCTACTGGGTGTTCCGGGAGGGCCGCTATGACGGCGATGCAGCACCGCGCTGGTATGTGCAGGGGGTGTGGACATGAGCCGGCTTGCCATCTCCTCCAGAACGGGAGCGCCGCCGGCCTATGCCGAGCTGCAGGCGATGAGCAATTTCTCGTTTCTCACCGGCGCCTCGCATCCCCGCGAACTTGTGGCCACCGCCCAGGCCCTGGGGCTCGCCGCCATCGCCGTCACGGACCGCAACACGCTTGCCGGGGTCGTGCGCGCGCATGTCGCCGCCAAGGAGGCTGGCCTTCGCTTCGTGGTCGGCGCCAGGCTCGATCTCGAGGATGCAACCAGCCTGCTGTGCTATCCGACCGACCGGGCTGCCTACGGCCGTCTCAGCCGCCTCCTCTCGGCAGGGCAGATGCGGTCGCCGAAAGGCCAATGCCGGCTCACTCTTGCCGACGTGGCGCGGCACGCGGAGGGCCAGCAGTTCATCGTCCTGCCGCCGGACGGCTGGAGCTGGCGCGAGGCCGTCGGCAACAGCTCATCACCACTTGACCGCGAGCTGTCGCGTCTCGCCGACGCACTCGACCGCAAACGGCTGTCGCTCGCCGCCAGCCATCGTTACCAAGGCGACGACAGGGCACGTATCACCGCGCTCGACACGCTGTCCCGTCGCCATCGCATTGCCTTGGCTGCGGTCGGAGACGTTCTCTTCCATGCGCCGCAGCGCCGCCCGCTCGCCGACGTGATCGCCTGCATCCGCGAGGGCGTCGTCATCAGCGAGGCCGGGCGCCTGCTGCCCGCCAACGCCGAGCGCCACTTGAAACCGGCTGGCGAGATGGCGCGGCTTTTCCGCGGCTTCGAACCGGCGCTCGCACGTACGCTCGAGATTGCATCGGCCTGCCGCTTCTCGCTGGATGAGCTGCGCTACGAGTATCCTGACGAGCCCATTCCGCCGGGAACCACGGCGCAGGCGCATCTCGAAGCCCTCGTGCGCGACGGGATCGTGCAGCGCTTCCCGGACGGGATGCCGGAAAAAGTGCGAGGCGATCTCGAGCGTGAGCTCGCCCTCATCGCCACGCTCGGCTATGCGCATTACTTCCTCACCGTCCACGACATCGTCATATTCGCCCGCTCGCGCGCCATCCTCGCCCAGGGCCGCGGCTCGGCCGCCAACTCCATCGTGTGCTATTGCCTCGGCATCACGGCGGTCAATCCGGCCGAGATCAACCTGCTGTTCGAGCGCTTCATTTCGGCGGAACGGCGCGAGCCGCCCGACATCGACGTCGATTTCGAGCACGAGCGGCGCGAGGAGGTCATCCAATACATCTATGCCCGCTACGGCCGCGATCGCGCGAGCCTCGCCGCCACCGTCATCTCCTATCGCTCCCGCTCGGCCGTGCGCGAGGTCGGCAAGGCCATGGGCCTTTCGGACGATACCGTCGCGGCACTCGCCGGCATGGTGTGGGGCAGTCATGCGGACGGCGTACTCCCCGAAAAGCACGTGCGCGAGGCGGGGCTCAACCCCAAGGATCCGCGCCTTGCCCGTGTGCTCGATCTCGCCGGCGAGTTGACCGGCTTTCCCCGGCATCTGTCCCAGCACGTCGGCGGGTTCGTGCTCGCGCGGGGGCCTCTGGTGGAAATCGTGCCGGTCGGCAACGCAGCGATGGCCGACCGCACCTTCATCGAGTGGGACAAGGACGACCTGGCGGCCCTCGGCCTCATGAAAGTCGACGTGCTGGCGCTCGGCATGCTGTCGTGCATCCGCCGCTCCTTCGCGCTTCTCGCCCGGCACAGCGACCTCGATCTCACGCTCGCCAGCGTGCCGCGCGAGGACGAGGCCGTCTACGACATGCTGTGCCGAGCCGATTCCATCGGCGTATTCCAGGTCGAGAGCCGGGCGCAGATGAATATGCTGCCCCGTCTCAAGCCGCGTACCTTCTATGATCTCGTCATCGAGGTCGCCATCGTTCGGCCGGGCCCCATCCAGGGCGACATGGTGCATCCTTACCTGCGGCGTCGCTCGGGTCTCGAGCCGGAACTCTATCCCTCGCCTGCGCCTGAGCATGGCGACCCCGACGAACTGCGCCAGATTCTCGGCAAGACCCGCGGCGTACCGCTCTTCCAGGAGCAGGCCATGCGCATCGCCATGGAAGCGGCGCGGTTTTCCGATGGCGAGGTGAACGAGTTGCGCAAGGCGATGGCAACCTTCCGCCGGCGCGGCACGATCGGCCTGCTCGAGGAAAAGATGGTGTCGCGCATGGTGGCGCGCGGATACGATCCCGAGTTCGCGGCGCGCTGCTTCAACCAGATCAAAGGCTTCGGCGAGTACGGTTTTCCGGAGAGCCACGCCGCCAGCTTCGCCCATCTCGTCTACGTCTCCTCCTGGCTCAAGTGTCATCATCCCGCAGCCTTCGCGGCAGCGCTGCTGAATGCGCAACCCATGGGTTTTTATGCGCCAGCGCAGATCGTCCGGGATGCGCGCGAGCATGGCGTCGAGGTGCGCGCCGTGGACGTCAATCATTCGGATTGGGATGCGACGCTCGAGCGGGATGCGCCGGAGCACGCCCTCGCGCTCAGGCTCGGCCTGCGACAGATCGAGGGCCTTGCCGAAAGCGAAGCCCAAAAGATCCTCGGCGCCCGCGACGGTTCGCACCTGACACCGCACGAGCCTGCGCGGCAGAAGCGGCGGCCGTTCCGCGAGGTCGCGGAACTGAAAGACCGGACCGGCGTGCGTGGCGACACGCTCGAACACCTGGCGGCGGCCGATTGTTTCCGCTCGCTGGGGCTCGACCGGCGGCAAGCGCTGTGGGCCGTGAAGGGACTTGTGACGGCGCCGGCGCTGCCGCTCTTCGCCTGGGGCGCGACCCAGGACACGGGCGCCGAGGCCACGGTCAGCCTGCCAAGGCTGCCTCTCTCGGAGCATGTCGTCAACGACTACCAGACGTTGCGCCTCTCGCTGAAGGCGCATCCCATGAGCTTCCTGCGGTCCGATCTCGCGGCCGAGAGAGTGATGGCGTGCGCCGATCTGCAGGCGCTCGGCAACGGCCGGCGCGTATCGGTTGCCGGCGTCATTCTCGTGCGCCAGAGACCCGGCTCGGCCAAGGGCGTCGTGTTCATGACCATCGAGGATGAGACGGGCATCGCCAACGCCGTGATCTGGCCGAAGGTGCTCGAACGCGACCGCCGCATCGTCATGGGGGCACGGCTGGTCCTCATCCATGGCCGCATTCAGCGGCATGAATCGATCATTCATGTCGTCGCGACACGCCTCGAGGATCGCAGCGACTGGCTGTCGCGTCTTGTCGAAGGCGCCGGAGATCCCATGCCCGTTCCGATCGCCAACGCCGACGAAGTGCTGCGACCGGAGCCCGGCTCGCGGCGCGGCAACGCGACCAGGCCAGACACCAGAGCCGGCGGGACCGCATCGCCGCCGTCACATGGCCCGGCACAAACGCCCGCCCGCACCGCGCCACTCGCCCGTCATCCGCGGCAGGCGCGGATCATCCCACCTTCAAGGGACTTCCATTGATGCAAGCAGCCAACTCAATCACCAAGTGGCAGGCCTTCGACCTCGAACGGCCAACCGGCGATGCCGCCCGCCAGGGAATGAGACCTCAATCCCATCTGGCGCATCAAAAACGCAGCCGCATTCGAGCGGCGTCCGGTCCGGCAATAGACGACGTAGTCGCGGGAGGCATCCAGGCCGCGTGCTCGCTCGCGCACCTCGCGCAGCGGAATGAGCCGGGAGCCTGGAAGGCGCCACAACTCCCACTCCTCCTCGCTGCGGCAATCGATGATGTCGGCGACGCCACGATGGATCATCAGATGGACTGCGGCGGCGTCGAGTTCGCTGACCAGCTCGGACTTCAACAAGCGCTCGAAATCCGTCTTGTCGAGGCGCAGGACGCGGCCATCGCTCAGCATGCGCACCGTCGCATTGCGCAAACCGCCCTGCAGCAGCGCCTCCTCACCGAAGCTGGCTCCGGCCCTCAACCTGGCCAACGACGTGGCCGGCTGGCGCGGCGCGTCGCCTCGTCGCACGACCTCCGCCTGACCGCTTTCGAGGACATAGAAGAAGTCGCCGGTGTCGCCCTCGACGACGATCTCCTCGCCGGCCGCGGCCGGCCAGCTCTGCATGGCCTCGGCGCAGCGCACGACATGATCGAACGTCAGGCGCTTGAAAGCCGGCGCCGTCATCAGCGCCGCGGCACGAGCGCGCAGCTGATCGTCGAGGCTGTCGAGACTGCGCCGCTCGTGGGCGCTCGACAGAATGCCATCGAGCCGGGTGCCGTCGATGACGATGTAGATCGAGCTGCGGGTCAACTGCAGCACGGCACCGGCAGGGATGGTGTAGAGCACGCCAGGTGATCGCCCGACGGCGACTTCGCCGTCATGTGCAGGCCGCCTTCAAGCAGCACCACCAGATCGCCCGGCTTGGCGGTCACGCGATCGAGCGCCTCGCCCCGCATGATGCCTGGATCGTCGATCAGCTCGGCCAGACTTTCGTCAGGCACGTGAGCGAAGAGGCGCGTGCGCCGGAGCTTGCTGGTCGCCGGTTCCATGACGGCTCGATCTCACTCGTGGCGGGGCCGAGCCCGCCGCACGCGGGCCGGCGCCCAGGACGACGCGGCCTCAGGCGGCGAGACAGCACTTCTTATGCTTTTTGCCGCTGCCACAGGGGCAGGGGTCATTGCGGCCGACCTTCGGTCCCTGGCGCGCGAGCGTCGTGCCGGCGTGGTGGTGGTGATGATGGTCGTGGCCATGGTGGCCGTGATCGTGGCCGCAGCCGCAGTCATCGGCGTGATCCGCGGCCTTGGCCAGTGCCCGGGTTGCGGCGGTGGTCTGGGTCGACATCTGCTCGTATCCTTCCTTGATCGGGTCCTTATATCACAACCCACATAGCGGCGAGAGTTGTTGGCAGCACCAATAGACAGGTTGCGGTTACGATGGCGCTGGCTTAACCGAAGCGCATGCAACCTGCCCCAGACACGGCTATGCCCTGCCTCGCCGATCGGGCTGGCCGGCCGGCGCCCGCGAAGCCTCTGGCCGACCTCGGCGCGGTCCGGAAACCTGGCTTCGACCGCTGCAACCTCCGGGAGAGCGATCCGTCATGACCGATGCCATCCTGATCGTCGACTTCGGGTCGCAGGTCACCCAACTCATCGCCCGCCGCGTGCGGGAAGCCGGCGTCTACTGCGAAATCCACCCCTACAACAAATCGATCGAGGCCTTCGAGCGGCTGGCGCCGAAGGGTGTCATCCTGTCGGGCGGTCCGAACAGCGTTTATTGGACCGATGCGCCGCGCGTGCCCGACAAGATCCTGGCGGCGCCAGTGCCTGTTCTCGGTATCTGCTATGGCAACCAAAGCCTCGTGGTGCAATCGGGTGGAGAGGTCGAGGGCGGACACGCCGCCGAGTTCGGCCGGGCCGACATCGAGGTGATCGAGGACTGCCTGCTGTTCGACGGCATCTGGCGCAAAGGCGACAGCGATGTCGTGTGGATGAGCCACGGCGACAAGATCACGCGCATACCGGCCGGTTTCCGAGTCGTCGCCCGGTCGGATAACGCCCCCTATGCCGTGATCGCCAACGATGCGGCCCGTCGCTATGGCGTGCTCTTCCATCCGGAAGTCGTGCACACGCCGCGGGGCGCCGCGCTCATCACCAATTTCGTGCGCAAGGTAGCTGGCGCCAGCGGCGACTGGACGATGCATGCCTTCCGGCAGGCGGAAGTGGAGCGGATCAAGGCTCAGGTCGGCAAAGGGCGCGTGATCTGCGGGCTCTCCGGCGGCGTCGACAGTGCCGTTGCCGCGGTCCTCATTCACGAGGCGGTCGGCGATCAGCTCACCTGCATCTTCGTCGACCACGGCCTCCTGAGGCAGGGTGAGGCCGACGAGGTCGTGCGGCTGTTTCGCGGCGCCTTCAATATTCCGCTCGTGCACGTCGATGCGAGCGAGCGGTTCCTCGGCGCGCTCGAAGGCGTCAGCGATCCCGAGCAGAAGCGCAAGATCATCGGCGGGCTGTTCATCGACGTGTTCGACGACGAGGCGAAGAAGCTTGGCGGTGCCGACTTCCTGGCGCAGGGCACGCTCTATCCCGATGTCATCGAAAGCGTCTCCTTCACGGGCGGCCCATCGGTGACGATCAAATCGCACCACAACGTCGGCGGGCTTCCGGCCCGCATGAAGCTGAAGCTGGTCGAGCCGTTGCGCGAGCTGTTCAAGGACGAGGTGCGGGTACTCGGCCGCGAGCTCGGACTGCCCGAGGCCTTCGTCGGGCGCCACCCGTTTCCCGGACCAGGCCTTGCCATTCGCTGTCCAGGCGGCATCAGCCGCGAGAAGCTCGACATCCTGCGCAAGGCTGACGCGATCTATCTCGACGAGATCCGCAAGGCCGGACTCTACGATACGATCTGGCAAGCCTTCGCCGTATTGCTGCCGGTGCGCACGGTCGGCGTGATGGGCGATGCGCGCACCTACGATCATGTCTGCGGGCTCAGGGCCGTGACCTCCACTGACGGCATGACCGCCGACTATTTCCCATTCCCGCACGAAGTTCTGGCGCGGACGGCAACGCGCATCGTCAACGAGGTGAAAGGCATCAACCGCGTGGTCTACGACATCACGTCGAAGCCGCCCGGCACCATCGAGTGGGAGTGACAGGGACCCGGCCGGCGAACATCATCGTCTGCAACACCGACGGCGCCGGTTGCCCACCGTGAGCGCGTCCGGCGATCACGATGCGGGCGAGCCGATCAGCTCCAGCCACTCGTCCTCGCTCAGCACCTTGACGCCAAGCTCCTGCGCCTTGTCGAGCTTCGAGCCGGCGTCCGCTCCAGCAATCACATAGTCGGTCTTCTTCGAAACCGAGCCCGCGACCTTGGCGCCGAGACGCTCGGCCTGAGCCTTGGCTTCGTTGCGACCCATGCGCGAGAGCGAGCCCGTGAACACGACGGTCTTGCCGGTGACCGCGGACGCC
>Ga0209573_1003201_pt1 | contig 18633 bp, 3 predicted proteins | sample TNRBio252014_DNA_FD_185870 | JGI IMG/M metagenome (GOLD analysis project Ga0209573, IMG submission 185870) | Wastewater treatment Type I Accumulibacter community from EBPR Bioreactor in Madison, WI, USA - TNR Reactor_6/25/2014_ DNA (SPAdes)... | ecosystem: Engineered > Bioreactor > EBPR >...
GGATCAATGTACGCCTGAATTTTGTCGTTCCGTTGTCGGTTATCATTTCTATGATAAGGTATTAGCAATATTAAATATGGCTAATAAATAATGAATTTGGTATTACACCTTCTACCTCTGTTAGTACTGCTGGATTATATAGTGTAACCGGAACAGATGCCAATGGTTGTGTGCGTGTAACCAGTGTAACCGTTGTAGTAAACCCACTTCCAACGGTTAATGTAAGTTCTAATCCGGGATTAACTATTTGTAATGGGAATTCCACAACGTTAACGGCTTCGGGTGCTACCAGTTATGCTTGGAGTAATGGGGCTACAACAACTTCCATTTCGGTAACGACTGCGGGTGTTTATACAGTAACGGGTACTGATGTCAATGGGTGTACTAATACGGCATCAAGAACCGTTGTTGTGAACCCGCAACCAACTTTAAGTATTGCACCAAACCCCAGTTTATCGGTTTGTAGTGGGCAAAGTACAACGCTTACAGCAAGTGGTGCAGTCAGTTATGTTTGGAGTACCGGGGCTACAACAGCTTCTATCACAGTAAATACTGCCAATACTTATACGGTAACCGGAACGGATGCCAACGGCTGTACCAATACCGTTAGTGCAGTCGTAGTTATAAATGCCTTACCAAGTGTAGGAATATCAGCAGCTCCCAGTTTAACAATTTGTTCGGGACAAACGACGACGTTATCGGGGACTGGTGCTACCAGTTATGTTTGGAGTACAGGAGCAAATACCTCATCTATAGTTGTGAATACTGCGGGGGTTTATACCGTTACAGGAACAGATGCTAATGGTTGTACTAATACTGCCCGAGTTACAGTCGTTGTGAATGCTTTACCTACTATTTCTATTACGTCTAACCCCGGTTTAACGATTTGTAGTGGTACAACTACTGTATTGACAGCAGCCGGAGGCTCTACCTACCTTTGGAGTACAGGGGCAAATACGACTTCGATTAATGTCAGTGTAGCAGGAACATATACCGTAACAGGAACGGATGTTAACGGGTGTACTGGAACTGCCAGCGTTCTGGTTGTTGTGAATCCGTTGCCTACTATTTTAGTGAATGCGGCACCTAGTCTTTCTATATGTAGTGGAGCAAGTACAACATTAACAGCTTCAGGAGGTAATACTTACCTCTGGAGTAATGGTCAAGGGACAGCATCTATAACAGTCAGTTCGGCTGGAACATATTCTGTTACCGGAACGGGTGCAAACGGGTGTACTAACTCTGCCAGTGTAGTAGTAGTAGTCAACCCGCTGCCTAATGTGGTGATTTCTTCAAACCCTGGCTTGACGATATGCAACGGTAATACCACTACACTTACAGGGACGGGAGCCAATTCCTATGTTTGGAGTACCGGAGCAACTTCAACTTCAATTAGTGCCTCGACCGCAGGAATCTATACAGTAACAGGTACATATATTAATGGCTGTACAAATACTGCAAGTGTAACGGTTGTTGTAAGGGCATTACCGACAATTACGATTAATCCCAACCCCAGCTTAACGATTTGTAATGGGACTTCTACCACATTAACAGCGTCGGGTGGGACTAACTATATATGGTCAACTGGGGCAATAACATCTGCAATTACCGTAAATACAGCTGGAACCTATACTGTTACCGGAACGGATGCAAATGGATGTAGTAATACTGCGGCTGTAACAGTAGTTGTTACGTCTATACCTTCGGTTAATATTTTTTCCAATCCCGGTTTAACGATATGCTCGGGACGTTCTACTTCTCTATCTGCTTCAGGGGCGGTAAATTATCTGTGGAATACAGGGGAGACCACTTCTTCAATTACAGTCTCTACTGCGGGAATATATACCGTTACCGGTACGAATGGAGGAGGGTGTACGAATAGTGCAACCGTTACAGTAGTTGTTAATCCTTTACCCACAGTTTTTATTACTTCTAATCCAGGATTGGCTATTTGTAATGGGAGTGCTACAACATTAACTGGAAACGGTGGGTTGACTTACGCATGGAATACAGGAGAAAATACGGCTTCTATATCGGTAAGCTCGGCCGGTGTCTATACCGTAACCGGTACGGATGTAAACGGATGTACCAATACCGCATCGGTTACAGTAACGGTTAGAAGTTTGCCTTCAGTTACCATTTCTCCGAACCCAAGTTTAACGATTTGTAATGGAAACTCAACGACTTTAAGTGCGTCCGGTGCTACCAATTATCTGTGGTCAAATGGTGCTACCACAACATCTATTACAGTCAATATAGCGGGTACTTATTCCGTAACGGGTACAGATAATTTTGGTTGTACAAACACTGCAACGGTAAGCGTTACGGTTAATCCTTTACCCAATATTACTATTAATTCTAATCCGGGCTTATCAGTTTGTTCGGGGCGGAGTACGATTTTATCGGCGGTCGGCGGAGTATCTTATGTTTGGAGTACGGGGGAAACGACCAACTCCATCACAGTATCTTCAGGAGGGGTATATACTGTAACGGGCACTAATAATAACGGTTGTACAAATAGTGCAACTGTAACAGTCGTTATATATTCATTACCTACTGTTTCTATTACATCTAATCCGGGATTAACCATTTGCTCTGGACGGAACACAACCCTGACGGGGTTAGGGGCTACCACTTATCAATGGAGTAATGGTTCAAATTCAACATCAATAAATGTATCAACGGCAGGGGTTTATACCGTAACAGGTACAGATGCCAATGGTTGTTCTAATACAGCATCCGTTACAGTAGTGGTAAATCCTTTACCCAATGTTATTATTGGCTCTAATCCTGGCTTAACAATCTGTCAAGGGCAAAATACTACATTGACAGTATCCGGTGCTAATGCTTATTCATGGAGTACGGGGGAAACGACGTCAACAATAACTGTTAGTTCCGCTGGAACATATAGTGTAACCGGTACAGATAATAATGGATGTTCCAATACAGCTACTGTAACAGTGTTGGTAAATGCTTTACCCAATGTAACGATTAACTCTAATCCTGGCTTAACCATTTGTCGGGGAAGTACAACAACATTGGCTGCTTCTGGGGCTGTTTCTTATTCATGGAGTACGGGTGAAACGACCTCATCTATCGTTGTAGCCAATGCAGGTTCTTATTCGGTAACAGGAACCAATGTTAACGGATGTACCAATTCTTCTACGGTTACCGTTACTGTAAATAATCTCCCTACTTTAACGGTTACAGCCTCCCCAGCCTTTTCTATATGTCAAGGCGAAACAACGACATTAACCGTTTCTGGCGCAGCAACCTATGTTTGGAGCAATGGAGATGTCGGCTCAACTATTACCGTAAATACAGGAGGGGTTTATACCGTAACAGGAACAGACGCTAATGGTTGTACCAATACTTCCAGTAGAACTGTTACTGTTCATCCTTTGCCAACCGTTACAATTTCATCCAATCCCGGATTAACGTTATGTCAAGGGCAATCTACAATATTAACTGCTAACGGCGCGTTTTCATATGTTTGGAGTACCGGTGCGCAGTCTACTAATATTAATGTAACTACGAGTGGTGTTTATTCCGTAACGGGAACTTCGGTAAACGGCTGTACTTCATCGGCAAGTGTTACGGTAGTAGTTAATCCAAACCCGACGGTAAGTATATTATCGAATCCGGGTCTAACCATTTGTAATGGACAAACTACAACTCTTACAGCAATATCTGCCAATTCTTATGTTTGGAATACTGGTGCGGTAACTGCTTCAATAACAGTTTCCACTGCGGGTATATATTCGGTAACGGGAACAGATAATAATGGCTGTACGGGCAGTGCAAGTGTAATTGTTGTAGTGAATAGTATACCCTCGGTATCTATTAGTTCGAACCCGGGTTTAACGATTTGTCAAGGACAAAATACGACGTTAACGGCAGGCGGTGCCAATACCTATCTTTGGAATACGGGTGCGAATACTGCGGCGATCACGGTAACGACATCCGGGACTTACACCGTAACGGGAACTTCGATTTCCGGCTGTACGAATACGGCGTTGGTCGTTGTGGTTGTTAATTCCTTGCCACCGGTAACAATCAGTGCCAATCCGGGCTTAACGATCTGTCAAGGACAAAGTACGACCCTAACGGCATCAGGAGCGTCTACATATATTTGGATTACGGGGGATGTGGGTTCTGCAATTAGTGTAACGGCTGGGGGGTTATATACGGTAACAGGTACAGATGCTAACGGTTGTACGAATACCTTTAGCAGAACGGTGGTAGTGAATGCCTTACCGACGGTTACAATAGCTTCTAATCCGGGTTTAACAGTTTGCCAAGGACAAAATACCACTTTATCCGCTTCGGGAGCTTCCACTTATGTTTGGAGTAATGGGGCGCAGACCTCTAATATAACTGTTAATACATCGGGTATCTACTCGGTTACAGGTACGATGAATGGATGTACATCTTCTGCAAGTGTAACGGTAGTAGTTAATCCGAATCCAACGATCAGTATTACATCTAATCCGGGATTGACAGTTTGTCAAGGACAAAATACAACTTTAACAGCATTGGGAGCGAACAGTTACGTTTGGAATACTGGGGCTACGGACGCATTTATTACGGTTAATACAGCAGGTACATATTCCGTTACCGGAACAGATAATAATGGCTGTACCGGAAGTGCTACCGTTATAATTGTTGTCAATGCGAATCCAACGGTATCTATCAGTTCTAATCCGGGTTTGACCTTATGTCAGGGGCAAACTACAACGTTAACCGCCGGAGGAGCAACTAGTTATGCTTGGAATACAGGAGCAAATACGGCATCTATTGTAGTTAATAGCTCTGGAACATATACGGTTACCGGAACAGGATTAAATGGTTGTACTTCTACAGCTATGGTCATTGTAACAGTTAATCCCTTGCCTGCAGTAACGATTAGTTCTAATCCGGGCTTAACAATTTGTCAAGGTCTTTCAACTACGTTAACGGCTAATGGAGCTTTGTCCTACGTTTGGAGTAATGGAGATGTAGGTGCATCTATAAATGTTACAACAGGAGGCTTATATTCAGTAACAGGAACAGACGGTAATGGTTGTGTGAATGTTACCAGTAGAACTGTCGTTGTTAATCCTTTACCCACCGTTACCATCTCTGCTACACCCGGCTTAACAATTTGTCAAGGTCAATCTACTTCTCTTAATACAAGTGGTGCATCAAGTTATGTATGGAATACAGGAGATCAAACTTCTACCATAAATGTTAATTTAGCGGGTGTATATACTGTAACGGGTACATCTGCTAATGGATGTACTTCCTCTGCTACAGTTACAGTTGTAGTTAATCCAAATCCTGCTGTTAGTATCTTATCGAATCCGGGTCTAACAATCTGCAACGGTCAAAGTACCACACTTACAGCAATCTCAGCCACTTCTTATGTCTGGAACACAGGTGCTACCTCATCGTCTATTTCTGTAAGTACGGCTGGTATTTATTCAGTAACAGGAACAGATAATAACGGCTGTACTGGAAGTGCTACGGTCGTGGTCAACGGCTTACCAACCGTTAGTATCTTCTCTAATCCTGGATTAAATATTTGTAGAGGACAATCAACAACATTAATTGCCAACGGTGCTAATTCATACATATGGAATACCGGAGAAATAACATCGCAGATAACCGTTAACTTGTCTGGTACTTATTCCGTTACGGGTACGGCTGTAAACGGTTGTACCTCTTCAGCGTTGGTTACAGTTGTTGTTAATCCTAATCCGGCAGTTAATATTTTATCGAACCCAGGGTTAACCATCTGCCAAGGTAATAATACAACATTAACGGCTAATGGTGCTGTCTCCTATGTTTGGAGTACAGGTGATGTTGCAGCAGCAATTAATGTAACCATTGCCGGTACCTATATTGTTACTGGAACGGATGCTAACGGTTGTACTGGAACTGCAAGTAGAACAGTTGTAGTTAACCCATCACCTACCGTTTCTATTACATCAAATCCGGGACTTACTATTTGCCAAGGGGAGTCTACAACATTAACAGCATTAGGTGCTAACAGCTATATTTGGAGTAATGGATTACAGTCAACATCTATTTCAGTTAATTCAGGTGGAACTTATGTTGTTACGGGTACTGCATCAAATGGATGTACGGGTACCTTTAGTGTAATAGTTACAGTCAACCCGGCACCAAATGTAACAATTGCTTCTAATCCCGGCTTAACCATCTGTAATGGACAAAACACACTGCTAACTGCTCTTGGAGCTAATAGCTATATATGGAATAACGGATTTACTTCGTCTTCGTTAACGATCAATACGGCAGGAACTTATTCGGTAACAGGTACCGGAGCTAATGGATGTACCAATAGTGCCAGTGTAACGGTAATTGTGAATACACCTCCCCCTGTGGATATATTATCCAATCCGGGGCTAACTATTTGCCAAGGAGGTTCTACTACATTATCCGCAGTTGGGGCTAATTCCTATGTATGGAGTAATGGGTCGGTAACTTCGTCAATAAATGTGAATACACCCGGAACATATACCGTTACGGGCACAGATGTAAACGGGTGTACCAATACAGCCAGTAGGACCGTAGTCATAAATCCCAACCCTGCTGTATCAATCTTGGCAAGTCCAAGTCTTACGTTCTGTCAAGGGGGGAATGCTACCTTAACTGCCAGCGGAGCATTAAATTATGTTTGGAATACCGGCGAAGTTGGGGCTACTATTACAGTTAATACTGCCGGTGTATATACAGTAACCGGGACAGATATAAATGGGTGTACTACTATTGCAAGTAGAACAGTTGTTGTAAATGGACCTCCTGCCCTAACGATTAACTCTAACCCTGGTTTAACAATTTGTAACGGAAGTAGTACGCTCTTAAATGCCTTAGGTGCAAATTCGTATGTATGGAGTAATGGTGGTAGCGGTTCGTCTATTACTGTTAATGCTGGAGGGGTTTATACCGTTACGGGAACAGATATTAATGGTTGTACTAATACGGCATCAGTCTTAGTTGTTGTTAATAATCAGCCCAATATCAGTATAGCGGCTAATCCGGGATTAACAGTTTGCTCAGGATTAAGCACAACATTAACGGCGTTAAGTGGAAATACCTACCTATGGAGTACAGGAGCCAACACAGCCTCTATAAGTGTAAATGTCGGCGGTATTTACACTGTAACGGGAACTGACTTAAATGGCTGTACAAATACTGCTTCGGTTACGGTAGTTATTTCATCTTTACCGAATACGATTATTTCAGCTAATCCGGGATTAAATATCTGTACGGGACGAACAACACAATTAACAGCTTCTGGAGGTGTTACTTACTTATGGAGTACGGGTTCCACTACACCAAGTATTACAACAGGAATTGCAGGTTTTTATAGTGTAACGGCTACGGCTGCCAACGGCTGTACCGGATCAACAGGAGTAACGGTAACAGTTAATCCCCTACCGGTTGTTAGTATTTCTGCAAATCCCGGTTTATCCATTTGTAGTGGTGGAGGTAGTACAGTATTAACTGCTTCTGGAGCATTGACGTATGCATGGAATAACGGTGCTTTAACTTCTTCGATTACCGTTAATACCGCAGGTTCTTATACTGTTACAGGTACGGATGTAAATGGATGCACTGCTCAAAGTACGGTAGTGATAACTCAAGTTACTTTAAGCGGCAATGTTACGAGAACTAACGTAACCGGATGTTTTGGAAATACAAATGGTACGATAACAATAAGTGGAGTTACTGGTGGCTCGGGTACATACGAATATTCAATAGATGGTGGTAATAACTGGCAATTATCAGGCTTATTTACAAATCTTAGTGCGGGGACTTATACCGTTCAGGTTCGAGATTTCAATTTACCGTCATGCGTTCGTGTACTCAATGGTAATTTAACACTCACGCAACCGACGCAACTTACAGCGCAAGTAACCGGAACTAACGTTTCTTGTAACGGAGGGAATAATGGTTCAATTACATTCTCCAGTCCTTTAGGTGGAACACCTCCTTATACATATTCTATTGGGGGATTATTTCAAGGATCACAGACATTTCCCAATTTAACCGCAGGTACTTACAATGCGCAAATGCGCGATGCTAATGGGTGTACGGTTACGATAAACGGAGCGTTTATAATAACAGAACCAACAGTACTTTCCGCAACCGTTGCCATTACAGATGTTACTACCTGTAATGGTGGTAACAATGGTACAATTACCATTAGTAATCCAATGGGTGGACGTTGAGGTTCGTACCAATTTTCTATTAATGGGGGAGTTACCTTTACGAACAGTCAAAACTTTACTGGCTTAACAGCAGGAACTTACGTTGTGCAAATGCGTCATGCTGCTGCTCCTTACTGTCCGGTTACATTAGGAACTATTACGATTAATCAACCTGTGATATTAAATGCAACGGTTGTTCCTGCAAACGTAACAGGCTGAGCAGCTACACGTAACGGAGAAATCATTATTAGCAACCCTACTGGAGGTTCAGGATCATATGAGTTTTCAATTAATGGAGGTATCAACTGGACCTCAAATCCTAACTTTTTAGGCTTGTCTGCCGGAACATACAACGTACAGATACGTGATGCTGCAAATCAATCATGTAGAAGAACCTTAAACGGTTCATTGTTACTTACCGCACCTACTAATCCTTCAGCTTCAATTACAAGTACAAGTGTAACGGGTTGTAATGGTGCATGTAATGGTAGCATTTCTGTTAATAATCCTACGGGGGGGTCTGGTTCATATGAATTTTCTATAAATGGAGGTGGTACATGGCAGGTTGGTAATGTTTTCTCCAACCTTTGTGCCGGTACGTATAGTGTTATGATACGTAGTGCGGGTTTTGCAGCTTGTGCTGTTACATTAAATGGTGCATTAACATTGACTCAACCGCCTGTGTTTACTGGTACAACTACGATTACTCATGTAACTTGTAACGGAGGAAATGATGGTCGAATTGTTGTAAATAACATGAATCCGCCACGTACGTATGAATATTCAATAAATGGAGGGGCATGGCAATTATCCAATACCTTTACCGGATTAACAGCTGGTTCGTATTCGGTTGCGGTTAGAGATCAAAATAATCAAACATGTGTAGCCGTTATTAATCCTAATGCAACTATAACTCAACCTACGGCATTAAGTGCAACACCTACCTTAGTTCATGTAACTGCTTGCTATGGTAATACTAACGGTTCAATAACTTTTTCTAATCCTACGGGAGGTTCGGGTTCGTATTCCTTCTCCATTAACGGCGGTGTATCGTTTACCAACACAGCAACGTTCTCTAACCTTGCTGCAGGTACGTACACATTGGTTATTAGAAACAGAAATACGCCATATTGTGCTACTTCATTAGGCACTGTTATAATAACAGAACCGATACAGTTAAATGCAACAGTAGCCGGCACCAATGTTACACCATGTAACGGTAGAAATAACGGTACGATTACAATCTCTGGGGCTACGGGTGGAAGCGGTAGTTATCAATTCTCTATTGATAATGTAAACTGGACAGGAAATGCCAACTTTACCAGCTTATTACCTGGAACATATACTGTTCGCATGCGCGATCAGGTAACGCCTGCGTGCGTAAGAAACATAGGAACAATTACCATAACTCAACCGGGCGTTTTGACGGCATCAGCATCAGGTACGAATGTTACCATCTGTAATGGTTTGTCTAATGGTTCTATTAGCATTAATAACGTATCCGGCGGAACACCTCCCTACGAATATTCTATTGATGACGGTGCTAACTGGTCTCCAAATGCCGTATTTAATAACTTATCTGCCGGTACTTATCGTGTTCGGATTCGCCTACAAAGCGATCCTACTTGTAATTCCTTGGTTAACGGCTCGTTAATTCTTACGCAACCTGCTCCTTTATCGGCCACAATTTCTTCGACGAACATTAATTGTTTCGGTGGGGCAACTGGTACGATTACCGTTGCCAACACGCAAGGAGGTTCCGGGCAATTTGAATTTTCAATTGACGGAGGTACATCTTATCAGCCCACTGGTTCATTTACGGGATTACCCGCAGGAACTTATGGAGTTGTTGTTCGTGATAGAAATAATCCCACTTGTTTTGTTACTTTAAATGGAGCATTAACCTTAACAGAGGCAACTCAATTAAATGCAACGGCTTCGGGGGTAGATGTTAGTAATTGTTCAGCTCCTAATGGTCAAATTAGTTTAACAGCAATCAGTGGAGGTTCAGGTAGTTATGAATTTTCAATTGATGGTGGCGTTACATGGTTTAATACTATAAACTTCACAGGATTATCTGCCGGTACTTATACCGTTCGCATCAGGGATGCAAATATCCAGACGTGTGTTCGTGTATTAGGAAGCGTTACTATACTTGCTCCTACAAACATTACTGCAACTGTTACACCAACGAACGTTACATTATGTAATGGTAGAAATAATGGTTCAATAGTATTTAGTAATGTTATAGGTGGTAGTGGTGTTTACCAATATTCTATTAATGGAGGTAATGGACCATGGAGCAATAGCAATACGTTCAATAATTTAGCACCGGGTAGTTATACTGCTTCTGTTAGAGATGCTAATAATCCAACATGTGTTTATCAGATAGCTAATATAACTATAACGGAACCCACAGTTCTTAGCGCATCTATCCAAAAAACAGATGTAAGCGGATGTTTCGGATTAGTTAACGGTGCAATTTCCGTCATTAACCAAAGTGGTGGTGTGCCTCCATATGAATATTCGATTGACGGCGGAGCTAACTGGCAATTAAATTCAGTATTTTCTAACTTAGGTGCCGGCACTTATGATGTAAGAATTCGTAATCAATCCGATCCTACATGCTTCTTAATCATAAATGCAAATGTAAACGTTACCCAACCAACGCAAATAAGTGCAAACGTTACTACAAGTAATCCAAGCTGTTTTGGTGGATCAAATGGAACGATTACATTTATTAATGTTGCGGGAGGTTCAGGACAATATCAGTACACCATTGATAATGGGGGGAATTGGGTGAACACTCCTTCGTTTAGTGGCTTAGTAGCAGGCTCTTATAATGTTCAAGTCCGAGACAGAAATAATCCTACATGTATCTTGGTTGTGAACGCGAACTTATCGTTAACTCAACCTGCACTCTTAAATGCTTTGGCAACAGAGACAGATATTGCAGATTGTGCTAATCCATTATCTGGTCAGATATTAATTAGTAATATATCGGGTGGTAGTGGTCAATATGAGTTTTCGATAGATGACGGACTTACTTGGAATAACTCTACATTGCGTACAGGTTTAGGTGCTGGAACGTATGTTTTACGGGTTCGTGATGCATTAGACCCAGCCTGTGAAAGAATAATGAACAGCGTTACAATAGACGGAATTGTAGCTATTACAGCTTTGGTTTCTTCTGTTGATGTAACAATTTGTAATGGACGTTCCAATGGTTCTATTACCATTTCAAATGAAGTAGGGGGGAGTGGATTTTACGAATATTCCATTGATGGGGGTGCCTCATGGTTTGGAAATCAGAATTTCCCTAACATACCAGCCGCTATGTATGATGTTAGAATTCGGGACGCACATCAGCATAGCTGTATGTACATATTAAATTCTGCGGTATTGGTTTCTCAGCCAGCACCAATAACAGCGACTTTAAGTACAATCCACGTAACAGGATGCTCAGGAAATACAAATGGTTCGATTACAGTATTGAATCCTAATGGTGGTATGGCACCTTATGAATTCAGCATTGATGGCGGTGTGAGTTGGCAAACCTCACCCACTTTTAATAATTTATCCGCTGGAAGCTACGATGTAAGGGTACGTAATCAGGGTGATAATAGCTGCCTTGGAAACATCAACGGTAATTTATTGTTAACGGAGCCTGTGGCTTTGGGAGGCAGTGCGACGGGTGTTTCGATAGCTTGTTTCGGAGGATTGACGGGGAGCATTACGCTTCAGAATGTGGTAGGCGGGAGTGGCATTTATGAATACAGCATCAATGGTGGTGTTAGTTGGAGTCAGATCGGAACGTTTACGGGCTTGGGTGCTGGTGTTTACAACGTTGTTTTACGGGATCGCAGCCATCCGAGCTGTAGTTTTGTGGTGAATCCGGCGTTGACGCTGACGGAATCGAGCCAGTTGAACGCGACGCTGACGGGTGTGGATGTAACGCACTGCACGACACCGAACGGAAGCGTCACGGTTACGAGTCCGACGGGGGGAAGCGGTAGTTATGAGTATTCCTTAGACGGGGGTACGACATGGACGACGAACGTTACGACGAGTGGCTTGTCGGCAGGGAGCTATAGCTTGACGATCCGGGATCGGAACGTACCGAGTTGTGTACGGGTGTTGAATACGGTGGTGTTGAATGCGCCGGTACCGATTACGGCAACGGTGAGCGGTACTTCGGTGAGCGGTTGCCACGGACGGAGCAATGGCTCGATCGTGATAACTAATGTAACTGGAGGGTCTGGTAATTACGAATATACAATTAACGGTGGTGTTAATTGGTTTGTATCCCCGAGTTTTACGAATCTTTCTGCCGGAATATACATCGTTAGGATTAGAGATTATTTCTATCCTACCTGTAACTATACCATTAATGGTAATTTAACAATTTCTCAACCTGCTCCTTTAAGTGCTACGGTTATTGAAAACCATGTAACTGGTTGTAACGGCAATTCTAATGGATCGATATTATTATCTAATCCTCAAGGAGGTACTCCTCCATATGAATACTCTATTAATGGAGGTATTTCATGGCAACCTGGCAACTCATTTACAGGGTTAATTGCAGGTGTTTATACTACCATGTTGCGTAACCAATCCGATCCTTCATGTGTGGTTGTCTTGAATCAATCCTTACAAATTACGCAACCTACTCCCTTGTCTGCTAATTTGGTAGTAACTAACATTAGTTGTTTTGGATCAAATACGGGCAGAATCCAGATAATAAATACCAATGGAGGCTCAGGGACGTATGAGTATACCATTGATGGTGGTGCTACATGGTCTGATCTATCTAATATTACGGGGTTATTGGCGGGTATTTATAATGTATCAGTCAGGGATTTTTATAATCCTACATGTATACTTGTCTTGAATCCTAATCAGACAATTAGTGAGCCTGCTCAGTTAAATACCACAGTAATAACAGCACATGTAACTGATTGTAATACACCAAACGGTTCATTTACATTTACAAATACTACGGGTGGTTCCGGTGTTTATGAGTTTTCGATTGATGGTGGGGTAAACTGGTCATCGAACGCATCAAGAACAGGTTTGATTGCAGGAAATTATGCGATTATGATTCGAGATCAGCAAACTCCGACCTGTATTCGTAATTTGGGTACTGTTACCATTAATCCACCAACACCGATCGTTGCTAGTGCAACTAAGACGGATGTAACTATCTGTAGAGGTAGAAATAATGGTACGATCTCAATTACTGCTTCAGGTGGAACAGGTAATTTTGATTACTCTATTGATGCTGGTTCAACATGGTCATCTAATCCGGTTTTTGGTAACTTGATAGCAGGTAGTTACAATGTTTGGGTTAGGGATGCTCTTAACATAAATTGCTGGGTTGTGATAAATTCCAACTTAATTTTAACTGAACCTGCACACTTGAATGCTACCGCTGCAAAAACGGATGTAACAGGGTGCTTTGGTAATACAAACGGTTCAATAACTGTACAAAATCCAACGGGTGGATATGGAACTTATGAATTCTCGATTGATGGTGGAAATTCATGGTCAGTTACACCATCATTTACGGGATTAACATCTGGTATTTATGATGTACGCGTCAGAAGTGCAGGCGATAATCTTTGTTTCTTTATTATTAATCCCAATTTAACAGTTACTCAACCACAACAAATGTCTGCTGTGGTATCCAAAATGGATGTTAACTGTTTTGGTACAAATACAGGATCGATACAAGTTTCGAATGTTCAACCCTTAAATATTACCTTCCAATATTCGGTTGATGGTATTAATTGGCAACAAAGTGGAGTCTTTAATGGCTTAAGTGCTGGTAGTTATACGGTACAAATCAGAGATGCCAATAATATTAGCTGTGTAAGAATATTAAATAACAACTATGTACTTACAGAGCCTAACCAATTAACGGTTAACTTTACCAGCCAGAATGTAACGTCTTGTGCTTTACCAAACGGTTTAATCACGTTTAGTAATCCAAATGGTGGCTCCGGATCCTACGAATTTTCAGTTAATGGTGGTCAGTCATGGAGTAATAATTTGAACTTCCAAAATTTGATAGCTGGTAGCTATCAACTACAAATTAGAGATTCTAATGAGCCTTCTTGTAGCCGAAATATTGGTACCATAACTATTAACCCCCCCGTTGTCTTGACAGGTTCTATTTCAACCCTAAATGTTTTAGGATGTAATGGTAGATCGAATGGTAGTATCACGATTACAGCCTCGGGGGGGGCTGGTGTGTTAGAATTTTCAATTAATGGAGGCAACAATTGGTCAAATAACCCATCATTCACTGGCTTAAGTGCAGCTACCTATTCTGTTCAAGTTAGAGATCAAATAAATCCTTCTTGTGTGTTGATTTTGAATCCCAATTTAATATTAACACAACCTTTACCGTTAAATGCTACCGTTACAGTTACTCCTGTAACAGGATGTAATGGTAATAATAACGGAATTATCAGTATTACTAATCCCGTTGGTGGGAGTGGTACGTATGAATATTCTATTGACGGTGGTAACACTTGGTCTCCCTCCGGTACCTTTACCGGATTAACTGGTGGAACATATGTTGTTAGAATTCAAAACTTAGGTGATCCGAGTTGTAGTGCTTTATTGAACGGTAACTTAGTGATTACTCAACCGCCTCAAATATCCGGTAACTATTCTGTTTCAAACGTTACATGCTTTGGAGGTAATGACGGACAAATTAATTTTGTTAATATTACTCCGATACAATTCACGTATGAATATTCTATTGATGCTGGTTTAACATGGCTTGCTAATCCTTTATTTACAGGGCTAAGTGCGGGTACATATAATCTCAGGGTTCGTAATGCGAATTTCATTAATTGTGTTCAAAGTTTTGGTGCTGTTAACCTAACCCAACCTACGCAGTTAAATGGTACGGTTACAGCTACAAACGTTACTACCTGTACACAAGCACCCAACGGTACGATCAATATTTCCAATGTTTCAGGTGGTTCGGGGCAATATGAGTATTCTATCAATGGTGGGGTAACTTATTCGTCTCAAAACGTCTTTACTCAGTTGAATGCCGGTACGTATAATGTTTACATCCGTGATGCTAATCAAGTTAGCTGTAATCGATTGTTAGGTTCGTATGTTATTACTGCTCCGGCAACATTGAATGATAATGTTAACTTTACGCATGTTAGCGAGTGCAATGGTAACAATGATGGTACGATAACACTAACAAATGTCAGCGGAGGTAATGGTACTTATCAGTATTCAATTGATGGTGGAGTAACTTGGACTGCTAATGCGTCTTTCACCAATTTAGCGGCAGGTTCCTTTGATGTAAGGATCAGAGATGGACAATACCCGCAATGTTTTGTCATTTTGAATCCGGGATTGGTTATCACCCAACCAGCTGTATTAACGGCTACTGTCTTAGAAACTGATGTAACGGGATGTGCCGGTAATACCAATGGTAACATCACTATTACTAATCCTCGTGGTGGTTCAGGTTTATATGAATTCTCAATTGACGGCGGTAATGTATGGCAAACCTCACCCATATTCACAAACCTAGCTGCAGGGGATTATTACGTACATATGAGAAACCAGAACCTACATTCGTGTAGCGAATTTTTACTGATGGTTCAATTAACAGAACCGCTGGCGATGACAGCTACTCTTTCAACCACAAATTTAGGTTGTCCAGCTGACAATAGCGGTTCAATTGTATTGTCTAATCCACGCAACGGCTCTGGTACGTATGAATATTCTATTGATGGTGGGGTAAACTGGTTGGTATCGGGTGTATTCAATAATTTACCTGCCGGTACATATAATGTACAGATTCGTGATGCGATTAATCCGTCATGCGTTGCCATCGTATCTGCCAATGTTACTTTGACCCAACCAACCGTGATGGCTGCCTCAGTAGTAACTACCAACGTAACGGTTTGTGTAAGTCCATATAATGGAACAATGACGATCTCAAATCCCACAGGTGGTAGAGGTTCTTATCAATTCTCGATTGATGGTGGTTTGACTTGGACGACTCAAACTAACTACGCTCAACTACTAAGTGGTAATTACAGTGTACGAATGCGTAATTCCAACCCGCCTTATTGTGAGGTTGTTATCGCAACGCCAACCATTCTCGGACCTACGCCGATTACTTCAACAGTCAGTAAAACGGATGTAACAGGATGTTATGGTAATACTAACGGACAAATCTTAATAACAGCAACAACTGGTGGTTCAGGTAACTATCAATATTCGATTGATGGTGGGCAAACATGGCCATATTCGGGATTAAATGTTACTGTAAACGGATTATCTGCTGGTAACTATTTTGTAATCGTCCGTGATGCGAATGCTCACACTTGCCAAACTGTGTTGAATAATGCTTTACAAATTACACAACCCGGTATTCTAAACGCATCTGCATTAGCTGGTAATGTAACTTGCTATGGTAATGGGGATGGAACGATTAGCTTTAATAATCCTACTGGTGGCTCGGGTTCTTATGAATACTCAGTAGACGGTGGAGCCACATGGCAAAGTAATGCTACCTTTACCGCTCTTCCTGCAGGTAATTATAACGTAAGTGTAAGAGATCAGCTTAATCCGACTTGTGTAAGAGCATTATCTTCTGTTAGCATTACGCAACCGGGTTTATTAAATGCTTCTTATACGGTAACGAATGTGGTTGATTGTGCAGGTAATAGCAATGGAATGATAACTTTCTCCAATTTAACAGGTGGGTCTGGAAGTTATGAGTTATCTATTGACGGCGGAGTAAGTTGGCAAACGAACCTTATCTTTAATAACCTGTCAGCAGGAAACTACAACATTTATATTCGTGATCGTCAGCGTCCGCTTTGTATACGCTTACTGCAGGCAAACGTTCCGTTAATCCAACCGAATCCACTTTCAGCTACTATTCAAATAACCCATGTAACGGGCTGTAATGGAAATACCAATGGTAGTATTAATATTGTTAATGCTCAAGGTGGTTCCGGTCAATATGAATTCTCCATTAATGGAGGAATTAACTGGCAACAAAATCCCTCATTCACCGGTTTAGGTGCAGGTTTCTATGATGTACGGATGAGAGATCGTCAAAATCACGCATGTACAGTTAGCTTAAATGTTAACGTTCAAATCATAGAACCCGGACTTTTATCAGGAACGGCAACTGCTCAAAGTGAGACGGGATGTGCTGGTAACAACAACGGTTCAATCACGATTACCAATGTCTCTGGAGGATCAGGTACCTACTACTTCACCATTAACGGTGGTTTATCATGGGTATTAGGTCAAACTATATTTATAGGATTAACTCCCGGAACATATACAGTTCGAATGAGAGATGCTGCTGATGCGGGGTGTTTACGAACGATAAATTCAAACTTAATCATTCTACCGGTAAGTCCAATAACCGGTAATGCCACATCCACGAATGCGACTTGCTTCGGTGGTAATGATGGAACGATTACAGTTAGTAATATCTCGGGCGGTTCAGGCTCTTACGAATATTCAGTTCTTAACAATACATGGCAAAATTCGCCTACGTTTAGCAACTTAGTTTCAGGAACATATGCTGTAAGAGTAAGAGATGCTGTAAACCCAAGTTGTACTGTAACTATTAACGCGTCATTGGGTGTAAGTCAATTGCCATTATTAAACGCTCAGGTAACTGCTAACCCTGTTACAGGATGCAACGGTAATGCAAATGGCTCTATAGCATTTAGTAGTCCAACCGGTGGTTCGGGTACTTATCGTTATTCGATTGATAATGGATTATCTTGGTCTGCTAATCCAACCTTCACTAACTTACCGCAAGGAACTTATCAGGTCAGAATTGGCGATGCGATCAATACCGGTTGTTCGGTATTACTTAACAATCGTTAATGAATCAGGAGGTTCCGGGTTATATCAATATTCGAAAGACGGTGGTACAACTTGGCAAAACAGCGATCAGTTTGTAGTTCCATCTGGTATATATAATATCCGAATGAGAGATGTAGCTGATCCAAACTGTTTTATCATTATTAATGCCAATTTTGCAGTTACTCAACCTAATCCGTTAAGTGGTACGGTTGCCTATACAAACGTTTCAGGTTGCTATAACAATGCAAACGGTACAATTACTGTTAGCAATGTTACAGGTGGCTCTGGGCAATATGAATATTCGTACAATGGTGGCGGTGGTTGGACAACGAATAATACTCGTACCCAATTGTCGGCAGGAGTGTATGATGTTCGGTTAAGGGATCGTAATGATCCGAACTGTTTCATTATTAGACCTTTTGCGAAATGAGTTCTAATACCATTTGCATTATTTATTTTCTTAATTTTGCGTTAGAAAAGCGTCAATAATGAAAACCTACAACTGCATTAGCATTACTATAAAGGAGACTAATAGTGA
>Ga0209573_1003202_pt1 | contig 18624 bp, 13 predicted proteins | sample TNRBio252014_DNA_FD_185870 | JGI IMG/M metagenome (GOLD analysis project Ga0209573, IMG submission 185870) | Wastewater treatment Type I Accumulibacter community from EBPR Bioreactor in Madison, WI, USA - TNR Reactor_6/25/2014_ DNA (SPAdes)... | ecosystem: Engineered > Bioreactor > EBPR >...
TGTGGTGCACTGAGAATGTGGGAGAGAAATCATCTCATTCGGAGACTTTCAAATGAAGTGCTTGGTCGAACGATGCATCGTCGTAACAGCCGTCTTCTGTGCATTCTTCAGCGTAGCGGAGGCAGTCGCTCAGATGGGAGGAGGTCCGCCGCCATTCGTTGCTTGCGTAGCTGACCCCCAGGATGGACTAACATGTGACAGTGCCACCGCTGGGCAGGCATGTGCTGCCGGGATGACCTGCCAGTCAGCAAGCAACGGTTGTGACTGTCGCTGACATTGAATTTTGCTACGTCCGGGGATGCTGGATTTCCAGCATCCCCGCATTCTTAATTGAATTCAGTGATTGGGTCCCGTCATGTTGTACGCGAAATCCGCCCTCCTAATCATGATTGTGATTGCTTCGTTGGCGACATTAAACGAAGTAATCGATCGCCAGCACCCGCAGGTCGACCTGTTAGTGGTCCCGAGTGAGATTCAAATGACATGCGGCCATGAGGGAGAATTCGAGGTCGAAATTCAGAATCGCGGTTGGAAAGATGTCCGAGTAATGGCTTGCAAGACAAGCTGTGAGTGTACAACACCGGTGGCATTGCCCGTCGTAGTACACAGCCGAAAGTCCGAGAGGATTCGTTTCCACGTTAAGGCGTCCGATTTCCCTGCTGATCTCACGTTGGAGTTGACTTTTTTCACGGATCCACCAGTTCCGAACCTGAAGACTGCGGCGGTGATTTTCATTTCGCGTCCCGAAGCTCATCAGCCATGAATTATCAACCGCTCAGGCGAATCGGCTGCCATCAAAGAGCCTTTACAATCGTCGAACTTCTGGTTGCTATGGCGATTGTTTCGCTGTTGATCAGCCTGATTTTGCCCGCGGTGCAGTTTGCCAGAGAATCATCACGTGTTGTCGCGTGTCAGAATCACCTTCGACAACTAGCGCTGGCCTGTCACAGCTATGAAGGCACCCATCGACACTTTCCGCCAGGCCATGTGGGCGGAGTTGAGCCGGCTCCGAACGACCTGACTCAAAGCAGCTGGGTGGGGCACCTGGGATTCCTGTTGCCTCATCTCGAACAAACAGCCGTCTATGAATCCCTGAGCCCGGCGCTGTTCGGCTGGCCATTTGATCCCGGTGGCCCGGCGTGGTTCATTTCGCCAGGCATTCGGACGACGGCGGCGGGTGTCCTGATTCCCGTTTTCCAGTGTCCCTCTGATGTCCTTGTCGGAGGAGAGGGGACAATTCTTGCTTTGCAATACCCGTGGGTCTTTCCGGACACACAACCGGTATTGAATGGTCGTACCAACTATCTCGGCTGCGACGGTGTCAGCAGAAAGAACACCGAGGATGCATCCGGAAGAAATCTGGGGATCTTCTTTTCGCGGTCGCAGGTACGAGTACAGGACATCAGTGACGGGCTGTCCTCCACCCTGCTGCTCGGAGAAGTGCTCGGCAACGCCTCCAGAGTTGCTCCTGACACCATTACCCACAAGCACTCGTTTCTTTGCGGAGCTGTCTCACTCATCCATTTCGGAGTGCTGGAGATCGGAAACGACATTGGCCCAGCAAGTTCGCAGATGTTTCGCAGTCGGCATGCCGGGTTTGTGAACGCGGCATTCGCCGATGGAAGCGGCCGTAAAATCGTTGTGAACACAGATGTCGATGTCTTGGCCGCGATTGGATCACGCGCCGGAAGTGAAGTGATCGGTGAATTCTGAAGGTGAGTCGGCTGTTTATGAGAAACAGGGAGTACGTCAATTGAGGCATTTATACCTGATCGCTCGCTACACATTTCTGATGCTTTGTATGAGCTCAATGTGTCCCACTGCGGATGCGGGTCTACCAACTTTGGAAGAAGCATTGCGACAACTCACTGTGCCCGACGATGCGTTGTTGAAGCGATTGAATGGTCTCTCGTGGAGAGCGTCGCTGACTCTCACGTCTCCCGGGTCCGGGTCGCCCATCACACGTGAGCTTGTCTACAATCAGTTGAGCGAAAACATGTGGAATCTTGAGGTCGACGGAGAGCAAACGTTTAGCATCCAACGGGACCGAGATTTTTGGTTTACAACGATCGTTGGATCTCTGGGTGACAGAAACTACGACCGCCTGGGATTTGATCGAACGGCCGCTGACAGCATTGAGGGATCGCGATTTGCACAGGACCTGCTTCTGTCAGCGAGCACTCACGTACTGGAAATGAGCCTTTCCGAGTTTATCCAACGCCCCGGAATGACTTTCAAAGACTTGTCGTTCAGTACGGCGCAACCTGAAGAGCTTCGAGTGAATTGGCTGTTTGAGCCAGAGGCGGGCGTGAAATCCATTCCGGCGCACGGAACCCTGCAATGGAAGCTCGACGATTCCGTACCATTGATCACACGCTACGACTACTGGTTTGGCAGCCCAGAGAAACAGAATCCCAAAGGTGTCACATGCGAGACTGAGTTTGATCTTTGGAACGGACGCCTGATTCCGGTCCAAGCTACAAGGACGGACAACTCCGTCGTTACAGTTGTGGACAGAGTGGAAATCCTTTCAGCCGTCATGGATGAATCATTCTATCGCCCGGAACAATGGGGGCTAAAGCGACCAGCCAGGCCTATCGAAAAATGGAAGCTGTGGGCCGTTGCAGCTTTAGGGCTTGGTTCCGTTTGGTTCTTTGGTTTTCGAAGAAGAACGCATCCTGGATTCATCAACAAGATTCTACGACGAGCCTGATTCGCTTTGCGTTAAACGTCTGGTGCATCGACCTCGGGTAGTGCTCGGGTCTCCGATCTGGATGAGGCGCAGATACAGCACCAGGCGACCGGGATGCCGCTTCACTCACTAACACCGGCAAGTGAATCAACTCGGCCAGCTGACACTGGCCGCTCGCCTGTTACGGTCAGCAGCGAGACTCTGCAAGACCGAATCTGTCACCGTGCGGTCCAGCCTCCGTCGACGGTGACGAGGCTTCCGGTCATGTAACTGGAGGCGGGGCTGCAGAGCAGAAGGGCGGCGCCCTGGATTTCGTTCAGCGTTCCCCAGCGTTCCATCGCCACGGCGCCGATGATGTTCTTCTTCGCTTCTTCTGAATCCGCAATCGGAATGTTCATCGGAGTCAGAAACGGGCCCGGGCAGATCGCGTTGCAGGTGACTCCGGTCTTTGCCAGTTCAATGCCCAGGGCTCGAGTCATCTGCACGACTGCCCCCTTGCTGGACGTGTACGGAGTGCGGTTGGCCAGCCCGACAACTCCCAGAGTGCTGGCGATGTTCACAATTCGGCCATATCCCGCATGCTTCATATGAGGCACCACGGCTTTGCAGCACAACCACGTGCCATCCACATTCGTTCGCTGAACCTGCTGAAACTGCTCCCACGTCAGTTCCGTGATGCTGCCACGAATATTGATACCGGCGCTGTTCAACAGAATGTCAATTCGACCGCATTCCGTCAGGACTCGATCCACCGCTCGCTGAACGCTGTCCGGATCCGTCACATCCAGCGAGATGCCAAAGCTGCGAGTCCCGAAGCCGACTGAGATCTCATCGGCAATCCGCTGCGATTCCTCCTGATTCCGACTGGCGATGACTGTGACAGCTCCAGCCGAAGCCAGCCCCGCGGCAATCGCAGCTCCCAGTCCTTTCGAGCCTCCCGTAATCAATGCGGCCTGACCGGTCAGATCAAACTGTCGAACGCCAGGAAGAGAACTCAGATCGACATGAGGGAGCGACGCAGATGTCATGGACGGCGACTTTCAAGAAGTGGATCAAAGTACAGCGAACGTGTATTCCTAACACACAGTCGCTGGCGATTCACGCGTGCACGACCACCACGACGAAAGGGGTCAGGACTCTTTTCTGCCGTGGCAGAAAAGAGACCTGACCCCTTTCTCGCCGCGGGGGAGAAGGGCAATACGACGACAAACGTGAAACTCTGCCTGCGAGTGATTACCATCAGCGCCCCCTGCGACCTTCCCATTTTCCACATGAGACCCTGCATGAGCGGAATAGCGTTCGAGAACCACGGGACCCACGGCAGCATCGAGTTCACTCGGGAACTCACCTCAATGACCTGGGAACAAACGGAACAGGTGACCCAGCGCATTGTGCAGTTGATTCGTGACGACAGGCTGGACGATGTCATCGTTACGGTTCCTGGCTTCAGCTCATTGCCGCACGGTGTTCTGGCCTGCCTGCTGAAGATCTGGAAATCCATGCATGAACATGCGCGGCGCCTGGTCGTGGTCACCGAATGCCCCTCACTGATTTCGGAGCTTGAAGCCAGCGGAATGCTGAAGCACTGGAAGGTACTGCCCAATCGTGAAGTGGCCCTGAAGTTTCTGCGGGTCAGCGAATCGACAAACGAGACGCCCGCGGGCCACAATGGCTCGAATTCGTCAGTGTCAGCGTCATCGGGCGCAACGGCCGCTTCGTCAGCAACGGATCCATTTCGATTTGAAGACAGCCGGCACTATTGTCTGCTCCAGTGCAATCCGATGCTCGACAAGCTTTCCTGGAGTGACCAGGAGACTGTCTCCAACGCGGCCATTCAGAAGTATGAAGCGGCGAAGTCCGTGAATCTGATGGTCGACCTGTCTGATGTTCGCTACATCAACAGTGGTGGGATCGCAGGTCTGGTGCGGATGTACAAAGCTGCCAAAAAGAAACAGGGACAGTTTGCGGTGGTCAGTCCGAATTCGGATGTCACCACAGCGTTGAAGACGTCCGGGCTGGCAAAGGTCTGGAACATTACCGAGGACCGTGAAGAGGCGGCTTACAGCATGGGAGTGTCCCAGTCGGCGCTGAATGAGCACCGTGAACGCAATCTGCTGCTCACGGTGTCTCTGCTGTTCGCGCTGATTGCGGCACTGGCTCTGATCCCCATGTTTCTGAAACGAGAATCGGTGCTGGGAGTGAATTCTCAACTGGCGGGGCTGCTGCTCGGAGCGGTTGCGGCCACGACCGGGATTATCGGGATTCTGCGTGAATCCGGATGGAGGCGGTATTTGTCATTGATGTCGGCCGCCGTCTCTTTGCTGGTTCTGTCCACGCTGTGGTTTCGCGGCAATCCGATCAGCTTCCGCAAAACTCTCGAAGACCTCCGCCGTGCGGTGGATTCAGAAACTGCGGACGACGGATCAGAAAGCGACACACCGCAGAAATAGCCCCGCGTACAGAAATCTGATCGCATCTTCCGTCCCTGACCAGTCCTCCATCTTTATCCCCTGATTGAGATCCCTATGAATCAACCAACCGGTGATTCTTCGCGAGCGCAGGATGTGGATTTCGGTTCTCTCCGAGGAACGTCAGCTCTGACAGCCGAGCTGACCGAACTGATGGGAGTTGTCGAACCGGCTGCTCTGGTCAACGTGATCCTGCAACGCGGGTTTGCTCATCGCGCCACCGATGTTCATCTGGATCCGACCGTTTCCGGAATTCGCGTTCGCTTTCGGATCGACGGTGCGTTGCAGGAAATCGTCAGTGTTCCCGTCGGCCTCGTTCCTCATCTTGTCAGCCGCATCAAAGTTCTGTGTGGGATGGACATTACAGAAAAACGTCTGCCTCAGGATGGTCAGATTACAGCCGCACAGATTCCCGGACTTCCGCGAGATATCCGGGTCAGCAGCTCACCCACCATTCTGGGCGAACGCATTGTCCTGCGGCTGATGCCAGACGGGTCGGACTTTGTGACTCTGGAGTCCCTGGGATTCGACTCGGATCAGTTGCAGGTCGTCAATCGCCTGTCGAACTCGCCGTATGGACTGCTGCTGGTTGTCGGACCGGTGGGAGCCGGCAAGACCACCACCGTCTACAGCCTGTTGTCCCGACTGAATCGCAGTGATCGCAGTGTGATCACCATTGAAGATCCGGTGGAACGAAGAATTCCCGGCACCAATCAGATTCAGATTGACCCAAAGACCGGGCTGCATTTTGCCAACGCCCTTCGCGGCGCATTGCGTCAGGATCCCAACACCATCTGCATCGGCGAAATTCGTGACCCGGAAACCGCTCAGATCGCCTGCCGAGCGGCCACAACCGGCGTGCTGGTGCTGTCGTCGCTGCATGCCAACAATACAGCGTCCGCCGTGGATGTCCTGCGGGGCTTTGGAGTGTCATCCATGACCATTGCAGACTGTCTGCGAGGTGTGATCGCTCAGCGATTGATCCGGCTGGTCCCTGCGGATTCCCGCGAAGAAGCTCCGGCAACGCCGGAGGAATGCGAGGTCCTGGGAGTCTCCTCCGAAAATCCGCCGCTGCTGATGAAAGGGATCCCGCAGGAAAAGAACCTGTTCACCGGCTTCCGCGGACGCACGGCCATCTTCGAAACTCTGGAAATCGATCACGACCTGCGCACGGCGATCAGCGAAGGTGTACCCGCCTGGGAAATCCACGAACGCAACGTGGCTCGGGGACTCACCATACTGCAGGAATCCGCTCGGAAACTCGTGCTGTCCGGCCGTACGGCGCTCAGCGAATACGCTCGCCTGATTCACGATGTACGGACACAACGACATCTGCCGAGCTTGTGAATGAAACAGCCGCAGTCAGTCTTGCCCCGGCAGCCTTCGTGAGCGGCAAGGCGCTAGCCGCCGGTTCTGTTGGCTACCCGCGGCTAGCGCCTTGCGGCTCACCGTATTGTGCCCTCCAAAGTCTGGCGACTTCGGCTACGGGCAGTTGCCAAAATCCATCCCCGCGCAACTGACAGCCCGCAACCCCCGCTCTCTGCTCCACGCCCTCAGCTATTTCTTCCAGACACGCACTCGGTGGTTTTCACTGTCGCCGATGTAAACGGTTCCGTCCTTATCCACAAAGACGCCGTGAGGCCGAGCCAACTGGCAGTCTTTGGGTGATGTTCCATCAGGACCATCGCCTTTTTTGCCATTCCCCACCAGCAGTTCGACCGTGCCTTTTTTGACATCGATGTAGCGGATGGAATGCGACTCGGTGTCGGCCAGATAGACATTACCATCCGGGCCCAGCGAAATCCCTTTCGGTCCTGACAGAGTTGCCTGTAGTGCCGGTCCGCCATTGCCGGTGAACCCGGACTTGCCCGTGCCCGCGACTCGCTTCAGCGTACCGGAAACCGGATCCAGCGTCAGCACGGCATTGCCTTCCCGCAGAGCCAGCCAGCAAGTGCCGTCAGCCGCAAACGTGATGGCTCGCGGCCCATGCAGCGGCGACCCGGTGAACCTGGCACCATCCGGAGCCGTCTTCTTTTCACCCGTGCCGGCCCAAGTCGTGATCACACCACTCTGCAGATCAATGCGCCGGATGCGATGATTCAGGATGTCGCATACATACAATCGCCCATCGGCGTCGAACGTCAGGCTATGTGGCTGATTCAACTGAGCATTCGTCGCCGGGCCATCGTCTCCGCCGAATCCCGGCTTACCCGTTCCTGCCACCGTCGAAATTACTCGAGTCTTCGCGTCAACTTTTCGTACGCAGTGATTGGCGAGTTCCACAAAATACAGATTGCCAGCTTTGTCCCAGGCCACTTCGTAGGGACTTCTCAGAGTTGCCTGGGCCGCCGGTCCGCGATCGCCCGAATAGCCCTTGGTTCCATTTCCCGCATACGTTTCAATCGAGCCATCTGCCAGAATTCTACGGACGCAATCGTTGTCCATATCGCAGATGTAAAGCAATCCATCCGGACCACGGCCCAGACCATACACATTATTCAGCTGAGCCGATGCCGCAGGTCCGCCATCACCTGCGTAACCTTTTGTGCCGGTTCCGGCCAGAGTGAAGACTTCTTCCGCCTGAACGCTGACTGTCATGGCGGCACTGCACAGCGGGATCACACAGCACAGCAGGAACCCAGCAGCCTGTCTGAATACCGCCGCGCGCATGAGCCGCAAGGCGATAGCCGCGGGTACTTCGTTAAATGAACCCGCGGCTAGCGCCTTGCGGCTCATGTTTGAGCATCGGGACAGAATTCCGGGGGATCGCGGCATGGGACGACTTTCTGAAAAGCTGCCAGAAACGCTGGCCTCAATGAAGGAAACGCAATGGCAGAATTGACCGTCACTGTCTGTCGGTAAGTTGTTTGCGAAGTCGACACAGTTCCTGCAGAGCCTGCAGGGGAGTCAACTGGTCGACTTCCAGCTGGCGAATTTCATCCAGCAAGGGATCTTCCGGAAAAGAAAAGAGAGAACGCTGCTGACGACGCTGCTTTGTGGTTTCTCGCTGTGGGACCTTCGGGCGACCATCGGCATTCAGATGATCATTCTCCAGTGTCTGCAGAATCGTGGCAGCTCGATCGGTCACCATGCGCGGAACACCGGCGATCTTCGCCACGTGAATTCCATAGCTTCGTCCGGCAGCTCCTTCCACAATCCGGTGCAGAAACACCACATCCTCGTTGCTTTCCTGCACAGCCACATTCCAGTTGGCCGCATGCTTCAGCGTGGACGTCAGATCTGTCAGTTCGTGATAATGAGTGGCGAACATGGTACGGCAATGGATCTCATCATGAAGGTGTTCGGTGATGGCCCAGGCCAGCGAGATCCCGTCGTACGTGCTGGTGCCGCGGCCGATTTCATCCAGAATCACCAGACTGCGGGCCGTCGCGGAATTCAGAATGCGAGCTGTCTCGGTCATCTCCACCATAAATGTACTTTGACCACGAGCCAGTTCGTCGCTGGCACCGACTCGGGCAAACACGCGATCCGCAATCCCAATGACAGCCTTCTTTGCCGGCACAAACGATCCCATCTGGGCCATGATGGTGATCAGCGCGGCCTGACGAATGTAGGTGCTTTTTCCAGCCATGTTAGGCCCCGTGATGATCTGCACTCGACCGATCAATTGATCGTCCTGGTCACTCTTCGGAACTCCCAAACGCACATCATTCGGAACAAATTGCCCGGCTGGCATCAGACGGTCCAGAACCGGATGTCGTCCATCCCGAATATCCATGATGGGATCAGTCGTCAGCTGCGGCCGACAGTAACCCGCATTGGCCGCCAACGTTGCCAGTCCGGACAGCACATCGATTTCCGCCATCGCATCGGCCGTTCGCAGCAGCAGCGGAACAAACGCAGCTACTTTCTCTCGCAGCGCCGCGAACAATTCCTGTTCAAGGGCTTTCGCTCGATCTTCCGCTCGCAGAACTTTGTCCTCGTATTCCTTCAGCTCCGGAGTGATGTAGCGTTCCTGGTTCTTCAGAGTCTGTTTCCGAATGTATTCCGGAGGAACTCGGGAACTGTTGGCCGCGGTGACTTCCAGGTAGTAACCAAAGACCTTGTTAAATCCGATCTTCAAACTGGAGATACCGGTTCGCTCGATCTCCTGCGCCTGATAAGCAGCCATCCACTGCCGACCGCCACGCATCAGGTCCCGAAACTCATCCAGCTCCGCATTGAAACCCGGTCGAATGACGCCGCCATCCGACACATTCATCGGCGGTTCATCGACAACGGCCTGAGTAATCGCTTCATACGCGGCCGGGCATAGCTCAATGCGCTGTTCCAGAGTCTGCAGGCGTTTGGACTTCCGCCCGGCCAGTTTGGCTCGCAGCCGTGGCAGTTGTTCCAGAGTTCTGGCCAGACACACCAGATCCCGCGGACTGCAGCGCCCGGTCGCAATACGAGAAGTCAATCGCTGCAGGTCGTAGGTCTGCTTCAGCAGTTCGCGAACGTCATCACGCAGTGTCAGTTGATCCCGGAATTCTTCGATCGCATCCTGGCGCTGAGTGATCTGTTCGGAATCGGTAAGGGGACTGGACAACCAGTCGGCCAGCAGACGTGATCCCATTGGCGAGCAGGTCTCATCCATGACGCCCAGCAGCGTGTAGTCGCGACGACCATCTCGCAGGGTCTCCGTCAGTTCCAGGCTTCTGCGAGTCGCTTCGTCAATGGTCATATGACGATTGCGCCGCCAGGGTTCCAGCCGCACGATGTGGGGCAGGGCAGTCCGCTGCGTTTCACGGACATAATCCAGCAGCGCGCCGGCCGCGGTAATGGCCGGAGTATCATCGACATCAAAGCCTTCCAGCGTCTTTGTGCCGAAGTGTTCATTCAGCAGACGTTTCGCTTCCTCGCGAGCAAAACACCAGTCCGGCCGAGTTGTTAGGATCAGCGATCCGGGCTCAGGTCGCCGCATCGGCAGCTGACCTTCCTGAGCCGCGCTTTCGGGGATCAGGCATTCAGCCGGACGAATTCGGGCAAGTTCATCCTGCAGTTGAGCTGGCTCAAGATCCGTCACCAGAAAGCGACCTGTGGAGACTTCCAGCCACGCCAGTCCGATCGAAGACTTTGACGGAGCGACACACGCCAGAAAATTACTCTGCCGGGGATCCAGCATCTGATCGTCAGTGAGCGTCCCGGGCGTGACGACTCGAGTCACTTCACGACGAACCAGCCCCCTGGCCTTCTTTGGATCTTCGACCTGATCACAGATGGCCACTCGGAATCCGGATGAGATCAGCTTCTGCAGATAACCGTCCAGCTGATGATAAGGGAATCCGGCCATTGGCACCGGGTTCTCCGAATTCTTGTCACGGCTGGTCAGCGTCAGCCCCAGAACTCGCGATGCATTCTGAGCATCGTCGTAGAACAGTTCGTAAAAATCGCCCATGCGAAACAGCAGAATCGCCCCGGGATGCTCGGCCTTCACGACCTTGTAGCGTTCCATCATCGGGGAGAGTTTTTCAGCCATGTGACAAGCGAATCAGCGAGAGGAATCTGATGAGGTGTAATCCGGAATCCGGCGGCGGATCTTACCCCCCGCATGTTGAAACTCAACTCGTCCGATTTTTCTGACCGGTCGACAGTCGCAGCACGCCGTAGGTGCTTTCTGCCGGAAAGGACTTTCGCCGAAAGGCGAACCAATGCCCCGAAACGTCGATGAGACAGGCCGATAACGTGGCTTCCGCTGCACTCAAGTCGCGGCAGGCCGCGAAGTCCTGCCCGGCAGGCAGGACCTACAGTACACTTCTGCCCGTTATACAGCGTCGTTTGCAATCCGACTGAATCCTGGTAGCTTTGCGAACCACGTGGTCGTCGTCTGCTGAGGCCCTCCCGCCATACGGAATGAGTTGTGTTCATGCGATTCGCGTTTGCTGCCTGCCTGTGTCTGATTTTTCCTTGTGTTTCAGTCCTGAATGCTCAGGAAACCGACGATTCAGAAACCCTCAGGGCTCGAAAATTACCCATCCGCGCGTTGCTGGTGACCGGTGGCTGCTGCCATGACTACGACCGCCAGAAACTGATTCTGACTCGCGGCATCAGCGCGCGTGCCGATGTGATCTGGACCGTCGTGCATCAGGGTGGAACAACCACCGACACAAAGATTCCGCTCTACGATGATCCCAACTGGGCCGATGGTTTTGACGTCGTCGTTCACAACGAGTGTTTTGCGCATGTCACTGATAAGGAATTTGTTAATCGCATTCTGAAGCCTCATCGAGAAGGACTTCCTGCCATCCTGATTCACTGCGCGATGCACTGCTATCGAGTGGGCGATGATCGCTGGTTCGAATTCTGCGGAGTTCAGTCGCCGGGCCACGGGCCTCACTATTCCTACACCATCACCAATCAGCAGCCGGGCCATCCGATTATGGCGGGCTTTGGTGAACGATTCGTGGTCCCCAAAGGCGAGCTGTATCACGCGGCTCGGGTTTTCGACACGGCAACTCCGCTGGCCGTCGCCAATCGTCAGGACAACAGCGAACCGCAGGTCTGCGTCTGGACCAACAATTACCGCGGCACGCGAGTCTTCGCCACCACCGTTGGCCACTACAACGAAACGATGGTCGAACCAACCTACCTGGACATGGTCACGAAAGGGCTGCTGTGGGCTGTCGGACGCGACCCGGACCGCGAATTCACTCCGATCACGCCGGCACTGGACGAGAGCATTCGAGCACTCGCGACTGTGAAAGTCGAAAAGAAGTCGTCAGTCCTGTCGATGGGCTGTTGTGGCGAAGGCAACGTGGTGTTCAATCAGAAAGCCACGGCCTCCAGTGAGGAAACTGCGAAAGACAACCTCGCGAAGAACGCCGTCGACGGACGGCTGGACACTCGCTGGTGCGCCAGCGGACCACAGAGCGGTGAATCGATCACCATTGAACTCGAAAAACCTCAGTCCATTCGAAACGTGCGGCTTCACTGGGAATCACGAAACACGGCCTATCAATACACGCTGGAAGCTTCAGCTGATGGCACGAACTGGAACCTGCTGGCCGACCGTTCCCGGACGAAGAAACGTGATCACAACGGTCTGTCGGTCGATGCGGTCGAAACGGATGATGCAAAGTATCTGAAGATCACGTTTGTCGGCTCCAATGGCGGCGGTTGGGGCAGCCTGTGGGAAATCGAAGCGTACCCCGGCGAACTGCCGCCGCTTCCGGAAGGCGCGGCTGGCAGCGCTGAGGGTCATGCGGCCGTCAGCGACGTCAAGGCCCCGGAAGGCTTTGATGTCCGCATCTTCGCGAGTCCTCCGCACGTCACCTATCCGGTCTGCATCACCACATCAGTCGATGGCGAAGTCTTTGTCGGAGTGGATGAGCAGGGATCGTTGGGCAAGGAGCCTGGTCGAGGAAAAGTTGTGCGGTGTATCGACACCGATGGAGACGGCCAGGCCGATCAGTTCAACGACTTTGCGAAGATGGATCACCCGCGAGGACTGATTTACAACAACGGATCGCTGTGGGTCCTGCATCCGCCGTTCCTGTCCGTCTTCCGCGATGTGGATGGTGATGGCACCTCCGACGACAGTGAAGTTCTGATTGAAGGCATCAGCACGGATGAAGTCAGCAAGCGCGGAGCGGACCACACCACCAACGGCATTCGCATGGGAATCGACGGATGGATTTACATCGCCGTTGGAGACTTTGGATTTCACCACGCCGTTGGACGTGACGGCACAACACTCAGCAAACGTGGTGGGGGAGTGGTGCGAGTCCGTCCGGACGGCACTGAGATGGAACTCTTCAGCTGGGGTCAGCGAAACATCGTGGACGTGGCGATCGATCCTTTGATGAATGTGTTCACTCGCGACAACACCAACGATGGAGGCGGCTGGGACATCCGATTGTCGCATGTGATGCAGACAGCCAACTATGGGTATCCGTCACAGTACATCAACTTCAGCGATGAGATCATGCCACCTCTGGCTGACTATGGAGGAGGTTCCGGTTGCGGAGCCTTGTATCTTCAGGACGATCGCTGGCCATCTCCTTTCAACGAGATGCTGCTGACGTGTGACTGGGGACGAAGTGAAGTCTTCAGCCATCGCCTTCCGGAAAACGGAGCAACGTTTGATGCTCAGCAGGACACGTTTCTGCGGATTCCCAGGCCGACCGATGCCGACGTCGATGCCATGGGTCGGTTATTTGTCACCAGTTGGAAGGACGGTGGATTCTCATTCGAACGACCCGATGTAGGATTCGTCGCGCTGATCACACCGGAAAACTTTGTGCCACACCCTGTTTCGGTTCCCGGGACAAACGGTGCAGCGTCAGCGCTCCGAGGAATCGGCCTGAATGACCTCGATCCGTTTGATCTGGTCCAGCTCCTCCGCAGTCCGTCCGATGCGTTGCGGCTGGCGAGCAGCAGGGCGATCATCACCCGGGCTGGTCCATCTGAAATCTCAGATTTCAAATCTCAAATTGCCCCTGGCCTGGTGGCACTTGCGAAAGATCGCAGTGCATCGATTCATTCACGAGTTGCCGCGGTCTGGACTTTGCGGCAGGCCGATTGGGAAGCCTTCCAAGTTGCTTTCGGAATACTCCTCATTGATCCCGACATGCGCGAACATGTCATCCGCGCGGCGACTGGCCGACGAACGCAGATTGACAAAAGTCTTTCCGCACCGATCTTTTCAAAACTCGACGACAGCAATCCTCGAGTTGTGGCAGCAGCAATTGTTGCGATGGCACGCCTGAACGAAGTTCGCGCCGCAAAGGAACTGCTGGAACTCGCTTCGCTGCGTTCGCCAGGCGGATCGCCCGAAGCGCAACAGGCGACGCTCGACCCCTGGCGCAGACCTGATCCGGATCGAGTCATCCCGCATCTGGCGGTGAAAGCACTTGTCAGCCTGAACGCCATCGCCCCGTGTCTCGAAGCGATTTACGGCCCTCACCGCGCCGGCGCCATTGCGGCGCTGAAGCACATGCATGATTCCACGGCGATCGACGGTCTCTTCAAGGTACTCAGTACCAGCCGCGACGATTCGCTGCGCCGCGATGTCTGGACAACTCTGATTCGGTTGTATCACCGTGAAGGAGACTTCACGGTCGACAGTCCGAAGTGGTGGGGAACTCGGCCCGATACGACCGGTCCGTATTACGATCGACAGACCTGGAGTGAATCCGATCGCATTGGAGCCGCGATCCGAGTGGCGATGTCCGAAGGTGATGAAGGTCTGCGAACTCACCTGACGGAACAACTCAGAAAGCACGTGGTGAATCTGGAAGGACTTACCACTGATCCGGCGATGAAGGTAGACGAGAAAGCCATCGTGCTTCCCAAAGTCGACCCGAATGACCCAGCTCTCATTGCGAATCTGTCGTTTGATATTGTCTCGCTGCAGGCGGCCGCAATTCCTGGAGATGCAGAGAAAGGGCAACTCCTGTTCCGTCAGCAATCCTGCATCAACTGCCATACGTTTGCCAACGGTCAGCAGCCGCGCGGTCCGCATCTGGTGGATATCGGCAAACGCTACAAGCGGGCCGAACTGATTGAATCGCTGCTTCAACCCAGCCGCCGAATTGCTCAGGGGTTTGATACCTGGGCTTTCGCCATGGAAGACGGCCGTGTCCACTCTGGGTTTGTCGTTCTGGAAAGTGCGGAAACTGTCACGCTGCGAGATACCACCGGAGTTTCTCACGAACTGCCACAGGACCAGATTGAAGAACGAGTCCGGCAGGAGTTATCCGCGATGCCACAGGGGATTGTCGGAAATCTCACTCCGGAACAGCTGGCCGATCTGCTGGCCTGGCTGGAATCACTGCACTGACGCAGCATCGCGTGGAGCCGGCAAGGTCCAACACATTTGAGTAGCCGAATTCGTGAGAATTCGGTGTTTGGGGGTCGGAACGGAGGTCGGAAGTCTCACGACTTCCGCTACAGAAAACGGCGTCATTTTCCCGGTAAAATACCTTAACGGCGTTGGGTCTCGCTCTGCCGGGACCAGCCTTCGCGGGTGCAATATCGAGAAAATCATTGCCAGTTTCTGCAAAGTTTTCGTTGGAGATACCGTTTCACAATTCCTCTGAATTCAAGGCGGCCATTGAGCAGGTTTGACTCGTCGGTTCCCGGGAAAAGCGAGGCATCCAAATTCAACCGCATTGGCAATTCCTGTGCGTCTGACTACTATCGCAATTCGACGTTTCGTGGAAGAAGAATTTCACCACCATTGCGACTGTGTGTCGCTCGGACCATTCACAGATGTGTTTTCCCCTGCTGCTGGCTGACACGGATCTTGGTTTCTGGGGTCAGACGTTTACATCCCACGACCTGGTCATCATTGCGCTGCTGGTGCTGCTGGAAGGTGTGCTGTCGATCGACAATGCTCTGGTCCTGGGCCTGCTTGCCAAACGAGTTCCCAAGCCGCTGCAGAAGCGTGCGTTGACGTATGGGCTGGTCGGCGCGTTTGTGTTTCGAATCATCGCGATCGGAACGGCCAGTTTTCTGCTGAAGTGGCGTATTGTGAAACTGCTGGGCGGTGGCTATCTGGTTTACATCGCCGTCAAACATCTGTTCTTTGAATCTCAGGAGGAGACCGAACAGAAAGTGGTGATGGACGCCGAGGGGGAACCTGAACTGCGTGACGCGGTGACGGGTGCCGCTCTGACGTCTGAACAGGAACTCGTTGAAATCAAGGAACGTGTCCCCGTGCCGATCGTGGAAGAAGAAATCCGCGCCGGCAGAAGCTTCTGGATGGCCGTGGCGGTGATTGAACTGACCGACATTGCATTCGCCGTCGATTCCATTCTGGCAGCCATCGCTTTCATTCCGCCGGTTCCCAAAGAGCTGGGAGAAGACGCCACAAATCCAAAACTCTGGGTGGTGGTCGCGGGTGGGATGATCGGCGTCATGCTGATGCGAGTGGCAGCGACGATCTTCATCCGCCTGCTGGAGAAGTTTCCCCGCTTTGAAACATCGGCCTATCTGCTGGTGATTGTGATCGGGCTGAAACTGCTCGTGGACTGGGGCATGAATTCCCCGGAGAATCCGCATCGCATCGATTTCCACAGCATCTCCCGGCCGGAATTCTGGATCTTCTGGATTTCGATGTTGCTGTGTCTGGGGCTGGGATTCCTGCCGAAGAAGAACGTCGATTCGGTCTCACAGCGTTGATTCCGATCTCTGACACCAGATCGGGTGGCCGGAGCTGGACGAAGGAAGCCCCGGGGTTTCCGGCTGTCGCCCATCAACCCCGGCTACCCATTAATCCGGTCGTGACGGAGCACTGGTTCGTCCGATCGCCGTTTAATGTTGGCTTGCACGATCGTACGCCACTCGACTTTGCACGACGAAGCAGACCGCACTCATGAAACTCCGTCGATTGCCCGAAGACTTTCAGGTTGAGGAACTGACGGCGGTGGAACCGAACGGTGGGCCGTTTGCGCTGTACCGCCTGACCAAAACATCGATCGGAACTCCGGAAGCCATCAGTGCCATCGGCGCGAAGTGGAACGTCCACCGCAAGCGAATCAGTTATGGCGGACTGAAAGATCGGCATGCGGTCACCGTGCAGTATCTGACGATTCACAATGGCCCGCGACGATCCCTGAATCAGAAGTCTCTGTCGCTCGAATACCTGGGACAGGTACGGGCGCCATTCACGTCGGCCGAAATGCATGGCAATCGATTTCGGCTGGTGCTGCGGGACATGTCTGCAGGCGAAATTCAGCACGCGGCGGCAACGGTCGAATCGGTGCGACGAACCGGGCTTCCGAACTATTTTGATGACCAGCGTTTTGGCTCGCTGGGACTGTCCGGAGAATGGATCGCCAGAGAATGGTGCCTGGGAAACTGGGAACGCGCGCTGTGGCTGGCGCTGGCCGATCCGCATGAACACGATCCGGCGGCCGATAAACAGCAAAAGCAACTGCTGCGCGACATGTGGGGGCGCTGGCCCGAGTGCCAGCAGGCACTGGATCGATCGTCCCGACGAAGTATCGTCACGTACATGTCGGACAAAGTGAAATCCGGTCGTGATCCGGATTATCGCGGCGCACTGGCGCGCATCAGCGTGGACCTGAGAGGCCTGTATCTTTCTGCGTGGCAGTCCGCGCTGTGGAACCGTCTGCTGACGAGGTTTCTGCAGGTCAGTTGCGAATCGGCCGTGCTGGATCCGTTTGTACTTCTCAGTGGGCCCGGCGTTTTCCCGCGACAGTTGCCCGATGCCGTTCGAGAAGCGCTGCGTCACACCGAACTGCCTCTGCCGTGCGCTCGCATCGATCGCCCGGAAGGACTGATCGGCGATCTCCTGGATGCCGTGCTGGCTGACGAGAAGATCGAGCTGCGACAGATTCGCGTAAAATATCCGCGCGACAGCTTCTTTTCCAAAGGCCTGCGAAAGGCTGTCATCTCACCGGAAGAACTTCAGTGTGAGGTCGCCGAGGATGAATTGTCTCCTGGCCGACAGAAGCTGACATTGTCGTTCAGCCTGCCACGCGGCAGCTATGCCACGATCCTGGTGAAGCGAATCACCGGCAGTGCCGACCTGCAGAGCGAAGACAGCACGAACTGATCGTCAGGGCCCGCACTGACGACAACAGCTCAAGTGACGTTTCGGAAATTCGCTCTGCCGATTCACTACGCCTCATCACAATAGAACGTTACAGGATTTCGTGCTCACATGTTTGCAGGCAGCAAACAACGTGAGCGAATTCCTGCCAACGAGCCATCAGGCTCATTTGGGTTGCGGCGTGTCATTCCTCATCAGGGACTGGCGTCTTCCAGGTCTTTCACTCGCCGAGCCAGGGCTGCCGCCTCATCTTCCGCATCGGATGCCGAGTTTTCGGCGCTCACAGCAACAATCAGGGCAGCAATCGTCATTCCGCCGTAGACGATCATCGGCAGATTGAAGGCTCCAAACTGGCCGCGAACAACATCCGCATTAGGGTCCGAGATGACGGCCGGCAAAGTCACAGAATTCGGCGGTGCGGTGCCTGGTGCCCAGAATCGACAGGGTGTCGCACTGGTAGCCGTGATGATGACATGAGTCCCGGGACGCAGCGACGTCACGGCAATCAGGCCATCCTGATCGGAAACGGCCGAGGCAACTGGTTTGCCTTTGTATTCGATCGAAACGGTCTGACCTTCAATCGGCATTCCCTGAGTATTCAGGACGCGAGTTGTCAGCACACCACCATCTCGAAGTTCGACATCCTGAAATCGAACGTCCGAAGACTGATCGGCGGCCTGCAGAATCGGGCCCTGAATCAGCATGGCCAATGAGAGTATGGATGCAATCCATTGCGCAGAGGAGCGAAAAACTGACATTGTTCTAATCCTTCAGAACAGGTCCGGGGGCGGGTTTGCTCAGACTTGAATCAGAAGTTAGGCGAATGGTCATTTTTTTGAAATAGGAGTTTGCCCTTCTCTGAAAGTCTGAGATTTCTGCCGCTCCAAAGCGGCTCATTGCGTCCGGAGCTTCTCCTCGCTGAATCAGTGACAGATATTTTCTGC
>Ga0209573_1003203_pt1 | contig 18624 bp, 11 predicted proteins | sample TNRBio252014_DNA_FD_185870 | JGI IMG/M metagenome (GOLD analysis project Ga0209573, IMG submission 185870) | Wastewater treatment Type I Accumulibacter community from EBPR Bioreactor in Madison, WI, USA - TNR Reactor_6/25/2014_ DNA (SPAdes)... | ecosystem: Engineered > Bioreactor > EBPR >...
GGTGGCAGTTCATTAAGCGGCACACGCTGCTCGATCGGCGGCGCTCCGTTGCCAGCCGCCCCGACCTTGCTCGCAGGCGGCGGCAGTTCATTAAGCGGCACACGCTGCTCGATCGGCGGCGCTCCGTTGCCAGCCGCCCCGACCTTGCTCGCAGGCGGTGGCAGTTCATTAAGCGGCACACGCTGCTCGATCGGCGGCGGCGCGACATTTTGCGCCTGCACTGGCGGAGCCACGTTTTGGGCCGCCTGCTGGTTCTGCACCGCCAGATTCGCCTGCTGGCGCAGCCCTGCCTTGAAGTCATCCGTCATGGACTGCTGCGCGAGTCCCTCCAGCCCGCGCTGGATGTCGCCAATCTGCCGCATGGCGTCGATTTTCTTGTCCGCGTAGAACTCCTTGCGACCCTCCGGCCCCAGACTGGCAAGACTGCGCAGTTTTGCGCCAATCCCCCCGTTCTCCAGTTTGGCGATCTCCTTGTCGTAATGAGCGATCTTTGCTTTCAGTGCGTCGATCTGTTCAAAAGCCGCCTTCGCCTGCGTGGCGGCGGCAGGATTGCCGAGCTGGGTTTCCAGCGCTTTGGGATTGGCAGCGAGAATTTTGGTCGCCCGGTCGATCTGCTCAGTGTAGGCGGCGGTCTCGGCCACACGCGGCGCGGGGCCACTCTCTTTGGCGGGACGAACGCCGAACTTCTCCGGCTCCTCATTGATGCCCATCTCATAGCGCTTGGACTGCATGACCGCGGAGCCGAGGTAGGAAGTCTTGAGGCATTTGTCCAGCTCGCCGGGGTCAGCCTGCAAGTTCTGGTCGATGGACATGCCGTTGTGCTGCTGCATGGCGGCCTCCTGGGCGGCCATGGCTGCCTTGAAAGTGTTGTCGTCAAACTTGGCGACGACCTGGATCGAGCCGCCACCTGGCTTCATGAGCTCTTTTTGGAGCTTGGAGAGCCGGTCACAGGCCGAGTCAATGGCGGCGGGACTCAAAGGGCTGACGCCGGGAGGCACGGGCAGGTTCGCCAGCGTGTCCCGCATGGCCTGGGGGTTCAGCGCCAAGATTTTCTGGGCGGTGTCCTGGTGCATCTGCCGCGGCATACCGGTGACAGCTTTGCCGGTGAACTCACCCTTGCTGGCGAACATCTCCTCCCGGGAAACCTCGGGAAAGGCCATGTCATTGTCGATGCCAGTGACCTTGCCGGTCTTGGGCTCGATAAAAATGTTGCCGCAGTGCCGGTCGATCTGGCCGGTGAGGTAGTCCACCGCTTCCAGGTCGGCGAGGCCGCGCTGGATTTGCGGGCTTTTCACATTGACCTCCAGCAGGCAGTCCTTTTTTTCGCCGCTGGCGTCCCTGAACTTGCCCGTGATGCCGGCGCCGTCCCCCTGGATGCTGACGCCGATGGCTTTGTCATCCTTGTCCACGCCGAAGACTTCCTCCGCCACACAGTTGGTGCCGAGAAGCTGGTCCACCTGGCTCGATGCCACCGTGCGGGCCAGCAGGGCACGGTCCGGCGGGGCGGGCTGGTTGCCATAGAGCGCGTCAGAAAGGCCCACGATGGTTTCCATGCCTTTGTAAGTGGCCTTCATCTTTGCCAGCTCAGGCGCGTTCTCGGCGATGATCTGGTCCAACTGTGCAATGATCTGGTCGTTGCCGAGAGACTCGGCTCCTGCCCGCTGGTCATCCGGCAGGAATTTTTTCAACTCCTTCAGGGCGTCCGCCCGTTTGGTGGCCACCAAATCGGGATTGACCTCGTCGGCGGCGAGGGCGTTGGCCAGCCCGTTGCGGGAACGAGGCGCATTCTCGAGCTTGCCCTCCAGCGCGATCATGTCCTTCTTCAACTGCTGGAATTTTTCAATGTCGAACTGGTATTTGGCGAAGCCCACGGTCTCGCCCTTGCCCCCCAGGGAAACATCTGCGCCGTTGGCAGTGTCGGCGGTCAGTAGAAAGGTCTCATTGGCCTGCAATCCGGCGATGGCGTCAGGATTGGCCGCCATGTTAAAAGTGCTGGATTGCAACGTCACGGGTGGTTTGGGAATCGGCATGGCGTGTGTGGGTGATTGCGCCGGGGATTAGCCATGGCGTTTCCGAGTGTGACAGGCGGGGAAAAGAAAGTCACACCAGCGCGTGCTCCGGCTAATTGAACTGGCAGCGCCATCTCCCCGCATGTTCTCCTTCCTCAAATTCCTCACCGCCGTCGGCATCGCCACTTTTGGCATCTGGTATGTGTTTCAATACGACAGCATCAACGAGGTCACGGGCGGCGTGGCCTTCATCTGCGTGCTGGGGGCCATGGTGCTGCTGAAATGGCAGCCGGATTTCTCCGACAAGGACTACATCGTTCAGTACAAAAACCTCAAGTGGCTGCCCGGTGAGTTCACCCGCCACTGGCTCATCACGGGGGACACCGGCGTGGGCAAGACGACCTCCGGCTTCAATCCCCTGCTGCATCAAGTCTCGGTCTCACGACCCAACTGGGGCGGCCTGATCCTCGGCGCGAAGGGGGACGAGCACTTCTTCGCCCTGGAGCACTTCACCGGACACGGCAGGCCTGAGGCCGTCTGCGTGCTGATGGTGCGACCGGACCGGCTGGACCGCAAATGGCAGCCCAAGGAGCGCTACAATCTCGTTTCCGATCCCCGCCTGCCTTACACCACGCACGCGAAGAACCTCGTGGACACCGGCGCGTCACTCACCGAGGGCGAGCAAAGTTCCTTCTTCAAACCAGCGGCGCAGCAGGCGCTGACCTGTGCTTTTGAGCTGCTCGAAACCCTGGGCAAGCCGGTGAACGTGCTCCGGGCGTATGAATTCCTGACGGACAAGTCCAACATGGAGGCGCTCTTCAATGAGCTGCTCGACGCGGAGAGCACCCCGGAGCGCATCAAGCTGGCGAAGTATTTCGACCAGACCTTCCTCAACGCGCAGGCGGCCGAGCAGAAAGAAGGCCTTGTCGGCACGCTCAAGGTCATGCTCGGCTTCTTCACCCACCCGGACATCGCTGAAATCTTCTGCTCCGACCTGCCGAACACCATCGACATCACCGATGTGGACAAAGGCCGCGTCTTCTGCACCGCCATGCCGCAGACCTTCCAGACCGAGCGCCGCTACATCAACACCTACATCAAGCTGCTCTTCTACACGCATGCCATGATGCGCTTCGACAAGCCGAAGAAGGACCGCAAAAACGAAAACCTGCTCGTGGCCCTCATGGATGAGTTCCAGGCGCTCGCCACGGCCAGCGAGGACGGCATTTCCGACCACAACGTCATCGACCGTCTCCGCGCCGCGAACTGCTGCCTCATCCTCGGCATGCAGAGTGACGCCTCGCTCTTCCCCGTGCTCGGAAAAGAAACCGCGCAGGTGCTCACGCTGAACTGCCGCTCCCGCATCGCTTTCCGCCAGCCCGATCCCGAGGGGGCGCAGGCCGTCGCGGAATTCATCGCCAAGATCGAGAAGAAAAAAGTCTCCAAATCCTCCGGCTTCCTCGGCAAGGACGCCACCAAGACCGTGAACAAGGAGTGGGACTACGAGGTGCAGCCCGGCGAGCTCATGAAGATGCCAGACGCCACTGCCTGGATCGTCCACCCCTCGAAAAAGAAGATCAAACTGCGCATCCCCGCCATGGATGGCGCCGGCAAGATCCCAGACTGGTGGAAGTAACCCAGGCAAACCGCCAGGACTCATCCAGCAATCCCAAGCCCCCCAGGCATCTCCATTTTATTTACCTATGAACGATCAAAGCACCGTGACCTCCTGGCTCAGCCAGATTCATCCCGATCTTGCCCTCAATGAGCAGGGATTTGCCTCGCTTGTTAGCGACGAGGCCGCGCTCGTCGTTGAACTGCCCGCAAACACCGGCGTGTGTCATGTTTTTGGCGTGGTGATGCCTCCACCTGAAGGGGCGGCCTACACCCTTTGGCTCCAGGAGGCGCTGCGTCTCAACCTGATGGGCAAGCCGCTCTTCGGAGCCTGGCTGGCCTACGATCCTGAGGAGCACGCCCTGTTTCTCTGCCGAAACTTCACGGTGGCCCACACGACGGCGGAAGAGTTTGCCGCAGGCATTCAAGAAATGGCCGGAACCATCGTCGCCGTGCGCGGGCGTCTGTCACTGGACGAGGAAACTGCCGAGGAATTGAACGCCGAAGCCGCCTTGAGCGCCCCGTAAAACCCCTGACCTAGCAGCCCCTCATGCCAACTTGGACACCCGCCACCCCACAGCCGGTCCCGCAAGCACCGGTGCCTGTCATGGCGCCTGGCGGCCCCATCGTCCCGATGCAGCCAGGAAGCTCGGATGCGAAAAGAACTTGGTCGCGCGAAGGAGGCGAGATGACCGCCGCCATGGCTGCGGAAACAAAGCCCTATCTCGACGCGGTCATGAAAATGGGCTCGTCCTTCAAGCTGGCCCATGCGGACCAACTCTCCCCCAAGCTGCAAAGCAAGCTTTTGAAGACACTGGCAGGCCAGGAGCTGCCCGAACTGCCGAAAAACGCCACCTCCGAGCAGCGCCGCGAGCACGAGCAAGCTGCCGACCAGGCCATGCAAGGCTTTGACGGAGCACAGAACAAAGCCGTGAGTGATGGCATGCGCGCCTTGCGTGAGGCAACGAAAGACATCAAGACTCCCGCGCAATTTGCTGCGGTGAAGGAAGCTTTCGAGAAGCAGTATGACAACCTGCGCCGGATGGCCGGACGGCAGGAACCCTCCGCCCTCGAAATGGCCCTGCCGGAGGATTCCCCCCTCCGCACCAAGCTCGATCCGCTCACCGGCGGCTTGCGCGACCCGTCCACAGGCCTCTACGCCAACATGACAACCATCGGCGAAGGGCCGGAGCAAAAAAACGTGATCATGTTTGGCGGCACCGGCGTTGGGGGAGCAAAACATGCGCAGTTGGTGGTGGACGCCGGCCAGTTCATGGGCGGACTGCCCAAATCATACCAACAAGCGGCGCAACTCGTCGGCGAAGTGAAGGCCGAGCTGCTCAAAACCGACCCCAACTCCAAGCTGGAGACTGCCGGCCACTCGCTGGGCGGCGGTCTGGCCCACTACGCCGCTCTCAGCACCGGGGGTGTCAAAGCCACCTGTTTCAATGCCGCCGCCCTAGCCGGCGGAGCCAAGGCCGCCCTTGGAGACAAGCTCGCCACCGCCAAAGAGCAGGTGCTGCATGTGAATGTCCGAGGTGACCTGGTGGGAGACGGCATCGGGCAGGCGCGCATTCCGGTGCAAAAAGCCTTCGACACCGCCAACAAGGCCATCGGCGCTGTGCAGCAGAAAGCCCAGGACGCCACCGCCTTCGTCGCCGACAAGGCAGACAGAGCCAAGCAAATCGGCCAGATGGGCATCGACGTCGCCAAAGACCGCCTCGCCCCCGCCGCAGACTTCGTCGCCGACAAGGCAGACAGCGCCAAGCAAATCGGCCAGATGGGCATCGACGCCGCCAAAGACCGCCTCGCCCCCGCCGCAGACTTCGTCGCCGACAAGGCAGACAGCGCCAAGCAAATCGGCCAGATGGGCATCGACGCCGCCAAAGACCGCCTCGCCCCGGCCGCAAACTTCGTCGCTGACAAGGCAGACAGCGCCAAGCAAATCGGCCAGATGGGCATCGACGCCGCCAAAGACCGCCTCGCCCCCGCCGCAGACTTCGTCGCCGACAAGGCGGACAGCGCCAAGCAAATCGGCCAGATGGGCATCGACGCCGCCAAAGACCGCCTCGCCCCGGCCGCAAACTTCGTCGCTGACAAGGCGGACAGCGCCAAGCAAATCGGCCAGATGGGCATCGACGCCACCAAAGACCGACTCGCCCCCGCCGCGGAATTCGTCGCAGAAAAGGCCGATGGAGCCAAGCAAACCCTCAAAAACGCCGGAACCTCGGTCCGTGACTCGCTTCGAGGCATCGTCAGCGGAGCCAACCGGCAGCTCAACGATGTGAAGCAGCAAGTGAAGGAATCGGCGGTGGGAAAAAAAGCCGGCGAGTTCAAGAACAGCGCCGTCGAACTCAAGGATGACGCCATCAAACTGGCCCAAAGAGCCAAGGAGGTGGCCATCACCCAATATGAAAATCTGGGCATCGCCCGGGGCGGTCTTGCCATTCCGCACCAGTACGGCAGTTGTGTCACGATGGACAACAACGGCCGGGGCTTGGAAAAGAACAACCCGCTCAAAAACCACGTCACGGGAGCGCTCAACAAAGCCTACACACAGAATGAACAACGTCTGGCGCAGGCGGCACCCGGCCAGCAGGTGCGCCAGAACATTCAAATCGGCCAGCGTGGCGGCGGCGGTCAAAACGGCATCGGCATCTGATGTCCGTGCCGTATCCACCCGCCTGCCAGCCGACCTCTTCTTTGCATCTTTAGACACTCACACATCCCCCCAGCCATGCCCTCTCTTACCCCGCTGCTCGCCAACTTTGGCGCCAACGAACTGCAACTCCTCTCCAGCTACGGCGACTCACGCTCTTATCAGGCGGGTGACATCGTCATCCGCCAGGGAGAGGACAACGACATCCTCTTCCTCGTGCTCAAGGGCAAGCTGGAGGTCATCCAGGATGACTTGAACTCAAAGCCGGTGGCCGTGCTGGAGGCTGGCGACTCCATCGGCGAGGTCAGCGTCTTCGACCCCGGCCCCGCCAGCGCCACCGTGCGCGCCGGCACGGAGGCGGAAGTCTGGCTCATCACCCGGGACAGCATGGACCGCCTCCACTCCGCCAACCCGAAAGTGGCCTACCGTCTCCTCAGCCGCATCGCCACCTGCCTCTCCAAGCGCCTGCGCGAGATGAATGACAAGCTGTTCGATTATGTGAACCGCTAACGGCGGTTACTTTACCTTCGGGCTGGGCGTCACAGCCTGAGCCTGCTCGGCCTTTTGCCAGCCTTCCCCGGTTTTGCTGAGGCCGAGCGAGGCTCCGACGCTCTGTTTGGCTTTCAGTTCACGATCTGCGGCGTCAATGTCCTGGTCGTTGTCCAGGTCAAGCTGCTCCCGGTCCTCGGCATCGATACGGCCATCGCGGTCAAGATCGCGAGCGGGGTCGTCGGCGAGGTCGATGTCGCCATCGCCATCGAGATCACGGCCTGCACCGGTTTTTTTGGGCGGCAGCGGCATGTCAGGTCATTTGATGCCCTGTCCTTGCTTGGGCGCAGGCTGTGCAGGGCCGCCGATTTTGGCGCCGGACTCGAGGAGCGCGTCGCGCACGCTTTGCAGACCGGAGCCGACGGCCTTCCCAATGGCCTTGCCGATCTCGGCACCCGCCTGCTGGCCTTTTTCACCGCCCAGGAGGCTGCCGACCGCCCCGCCAACACCCGCGCCGACACCGCCGCCGATGCCACGCGCATGGTCCATGGCCGTGCTGACAGCCACCCCGCCGACCTTGGCGGCGGCACCCCCAACGCTTTTGCCGAGGGCTTCTCCCACGCTCTGACCTTTTTCACCCGCCAGACTTCCAACCATGCCGCCCAACTGCTTGCCGACGCTTTTGCCCGCGCTGCTGGCCACGCCCTGGAGGCCGGTGCCGGTGGACTGGCCCTCCTCCTGGGCTGGCGCTGGCTGGCCCTGTTGCGGACCACCAGCAGCTCCGCCCAGCACTTGGCTGGCGATGCCGCCAACGGCGTTTGCGGGCGGCGGCACGTCCTCCGCGGCAGGACCGTCCTGACCGCCGGGCTTCTTGGGATTGGCGCTCTGCCAGCCTTGCTGTGGCTGCGGGCGGTGCGAGCCGATGAGGTTTTGCCGCTCTTGGCCGTTTTTTTGGTCGTCGTCTGGCATAAAATGAGAAGAATGGGGTTAGACTTTGAGCTTGCTGCTGGATGCGGTGGAATTTTTCGAGCTTAGGGCGGAGCCGAGACTGTCACGCACGCTGCCGAGGGCGGAACCGGCGGCTTTGACGCCCTGCTCACCGACTTTGGCGACGACCTGGCCGCCGACGCTGCCCACCTTGCTGCCGACCATGCCACCGACGACAGAGCCGACCGTCGTTCCTATCGCCACTCCCGCCGTGCCGCCGATCGCGTTGCCCACGCCCGGTGCAACTGTGCCCAATGCCGTGCCGATGGCTCCGGCAGCCGCGCCGCCCGCCGAACCACCCACAGAACTGCCGATGGCACCGCCCGCGACGCCCCCTATCGTGGAAGCCGCGCCCCCGGCCAGTTTGCCAAGCGCAGGAGTGGAGGAGGAATCGCTCATGTTCTGGAGTTAGCCGCTGGGGTGGAAATTGTGCCAAAGTTTGGTGGGTTTTTTTGAAAAGGCAGCGGATCCCCTCAAAACGGCGGTCTAAAATTTCTGAGCTGCCTTCCATTGAAGCCGCGCTCAATGGCACTGCCATACGACTCAAAAAGCTGCCTTTCTGCTTTCCTCATCCGAGTGATTCTGCTGAAATCCGGCCTCAGCCATGCCTGAGATCAAGCTCGCCTTCTGGAACGTCGGCAATTTGTTCGACACGACCGCGTCGCCGCTCGCGACTGACCTGGAATTCACACCGGAGCAGGGCTGGACCCCGCAGGCCTTCGACGCCAAGGTCAAGGCGCTCGCGGCTGTGATCAAGCTCCTCCACGGCGGCACCGGGCCGGATCTGCTCGGCCTGTGCGAGGTCGAAAACGAGGACGTTTTGAAGGCGCTGCTGAACGAAATCGGGCGCGCGGATTACCAGATCGCCCATCTCGACAGCCCGGACCTGCGCGGCATCGACACGACGCTGGTGTATTCCGACAAAATCTTCCGCAAGCCCGCGAAGTCCGACATGCGCAGCCACACCGTGCATCTGCGCTACGCCACACGCGACATCTTCGAGGTGCGCCTGCGCTTGAAAGGCAGCGGTACGACGCCTGAGCTCAGCGTGCTCGTCAATCACTGGCCCTCGCGCAAAAACGGCCAGTACGAGACCGAGCCGCTGCGCATCAACGCCGCCGAGCACGCCGGGCGGGTCGTGGACGGCTATTTGAAATACTCCCGCGCCGAGTTCCTGGCCGCGAACCCGCCCTTCACGCTGGACCAGCTCAAGCAGCGCTGGAACCGCAACGTGCTGCTCATGGGCGACTTCAACGACGAGCCGTACAGCCGCAGCATGCTCGACTACTTGCAGGCCGCGAAAGACCTCGACCACGTCGAGGAGGACATGAAAGGCGCCGCCGGTGGCAAACCACCCGCCGCGAAGACCTATCTGGCCCGCAGCGCCTATTTGTTCAATCCCATGTGGCGTCTGCTCGCCACGCCGGATGTGGGCACCCACTTCTACTCCGCCGCCACGAACTCGATGAACCTGCTCGACCAGTTCATCCTCTCACGCGGCCTCGTCTATGGCCTGCAAGGGCTGAAATTCGACTGCGGCAGCGTCGCCATCTTCAATCAGCCGCCCATGGCCAGCCCTTCCGGCCGCCCGGTGAACTTCGACCGCGAAACGTTCAAAGGCGTCAGCGATCATTTCCCCATCACCGCCAAGATCGAGGTGCTGTAGCAGCAGTGAGCCTGCCGCCGCGCGGAACTCTACGAGTGCCGTTACCGCAGAGCAGACACGGCGCGATAAGTCGCAATGCCAAGGTGCGGGGGACTCTGTCCCCCAGCGACGGCGGGGACAGAGTCCCCACCACCATGACTTTTTGCGCCAGCATCAGACCATCACTGCGCCAAGAACTGGTCCAGCGCGGCTTTGGTGATGCGGTACTGCGTGCCGATCTTCTTGCCTTTGAGATCACCGGTCTCGATGCTGGAGATGACATCGGCCTCGGTCACGCCGAGGGTTTGCGCCACCTGGGCGGGGGTCAGGACATCGGCCACTGGAGCGGCGGTCGGAAGCGGGGGCGGTGTGGCAGCAGCGGCTTGTTGGTTCGGGTTGAAGACGCCCTGTGCCATCATGTTTTGCGCCATGCCAAAGCCCATCGCGATTTCTGCGGCGGCTCCGGCGGGTCCGCCGCCGCCTTTGGCCATGCCTTCGGCCATCTGGAACTTCACATAGTCGTTCAGGTTGCCGACGGCGCTCATGCTGCTGCGCTTGTCGATGGCGGCCTCGACTTCTGGCGGCACGCTGGCGTTTTCGAGCACGAAACTGGCGATCTCGATGCCGTACTTGCCCTGCGTGATGGGATTGATGATCGGCAGGAGCGCATCGCCCAGCTCGGAGTAGCGGGTGGCGAGATCGAGCACCGGCACCTTGGCGGTGGCGAGCGCGTCGGTGAACACGCTGATGATGCGGCTGCGCATCGTGTCGGCGAACTCATCCAGGCGGAAATGATGGTCAGAACCGGCGACTTCTTTGAGGAACAGCTTCGGATCGCTGATTCTGAAATCGAAGGTGCCGAAGGCGCGGACGCGGACGATGCCGAAGTCCTGGTCGCGCAGCATGATGGGGTTGCTGGTGCCCCATTTGTTGCCGGTGAACAGGCGGGTGGTGACGTAATACACGTCGGCCTTGAAGGGGGACTCAAAGCCGTATTTCCAGCCCTTGAGCGTGGAGAGGATCGGGATGTTGTCCGTGGTCAGCGTGTGCTTGCCGGGGGCGAAGGTATCGCCGAACTCGCCGAGATAGACAAACTGCGCCACCTGCGACTCGCGCACGATGAGCTGGGCACCTCGCTTGATTTCCTTGTCCTCGTCCGGGAAGCGCCAGGAAAGCGTGTCGCGTGAATCGTCCGTCCATTGGATGATTTCCAAGAACTGTCCTTTGAGGTAATCCATGAGGCCCATAGTCGTGTGTGCGTTGAGTGGTTTGAGTTTTTTCCGAGGCGGGCCGACTTTAAGAAGGCCGCGCCGTTTTGGCGAGTCCAATTCTCGAGGCGCTTTTGTAAATTTTCGCCTGGGGGCATTCAACCAGCATTTTTTGGCAGAGGAATGGTTGGGCAGAGGAATTGCCGTTCTGAATCATTCCCCTGCCCAACCATTCCTCTGCCCCATCTTGCGCCACTCCTTGCTGAATGACGTGAAATCATCACTTGCCGGTCTGCTCGAGAACGACACGAAAGCCGAAATGTTTACTCCGGTTGGTCGGCCAGGTGAGTTGGCGAAATGAGGTCTTCATTGCTCCCTCACCATAACTAGCCCAGGAACTGCCACGGCCGACCCTGTGTTTCTTGGTGTTGTCAATCCAGTCCACGCACCATTCCCATAAGTTGCCTCCCATGTCGTAAAGACCCAGTTTGTTCGGGGGGAAACTCATGACGGGGGCCGTGGTCGGAAAGCCGTCGTTGAAGCCTTCAAGATATTCAGCTCCGGCAACGGGTGTTTTGTCACTTCTGCTCTGATCACTGTAGTTTCCGATTGCTGGAGGTGGCGGCCAAGCACCACCCCAAGGATAATCAGATGGGTGCTTCTCAACTGTTGCAGGGGTCGTTTCGGCGTCCCACTTTTCGTAGTCACCGAGACCGGCGGCGCAGCTCCATTCTCGATCGGTTGGCAGACGATAAGTTCTCCCTTCTTTCTTGCTCAGCCAGAGGCAAAATTTGCTTATATCTCCCCAGTCAACCATGGTCACTGGATGTTCTGGCGCTCGTTCGGTGATCACAAAGCCGTCATGATTTTGGTCTTGCCAGGTTTTGTCCACACCAGGTGAATCCGCTGCATATGCCGCGTAGTCCTGGTAGCGCGTCTCGTGGACGCAGAACAGCACCTTGGTGCCCGGCACCGGGACAAACTTCATGCCGAGAGAGTTGGTGTGGCCGTCTTTGAGAGCGGGAGTGGCAGCCGGGGTGATCGGCGGCACCGCTGCTGAAGAAGGTGCTACCAGCACAATTCGGAAACCATAGCTTTCGTAGCGAGTGCCGGGTAGGTAGTGAGCCCGTTGCGACGAAAGCAGCGATGTGCGGTCATTGCGTCCCCACGAACCACCACGCAGCACGCGCTCTTTTTGCGTAGTGTCATGCCGGTCTTCGCACCATTCCCAGACATTGCCACCCAGGTCATAAAGGCCAAACTTGTTCGGCTGAAAGCTCATCACCGGTGCCGTGGTGGGAAAGCCATCATCATAGTTTGCGAGATACTGCGCGGAGGCGTTGGGAGCTTTGGCTTTACGGCTCTCATCGCTGAAGTTCCCGCTGCCTGGAGGTGGCGGCCATTGAGTTCCCCAGGGGAATTCGGTCTGGTTTTTGAAGACAGTGGCGGGGGTGGTGTCTTGCTCCCACTTTTCATCACCGCCAATGCCGACGGCGATGCTCCACTCTCGATCCGTGGGCAGACGATATGTTTTGCCTTCTTTCTTACTGAGCCAGGCGCAGAACTTTTGCGCATCCTCCCAGCTCACGTTCGTGACTGGGTGCTGCTCTTTTTTGCCTGTGGGGGTGTAACCGTCTGCGCTTTGGTCTTTCCAGGCATCGTCCACACCGGGGGACTCCGCTGCATACGCTGCATAATCTTGATAACGGACTTCGTGGATGCCGAACAGCACGTTGGTGCCCGGAACTGGGACGAACTTCATGCCGAGGGTGTTGGTGTTACCGTCTTTGGGTGCGGGAGTGGCGGTCGGGGTGATCAGCTGTGACGCTGACCTGGACGGCAGGCTAATGGGTGCAGATGCCACCAGCACACAACGGAAGCTGTTGAAGTTGATGCGGTAACCGGGGATGAAGTGATTTCGATACGACGAAAGCAGACTGCCACGGTCAGTGGTGATCCACGAACCACCCCTGAGAACGCGGTTTTTTTGCGCACGGTCATACCAGTCTTCACACCACTGCCAGACATTTCCGCCCATGTCGTAGAGGCCGAATTGATTCGGCTTGAAGCTCATCACGGGCGCGGTGGTGGGGAAGCCGTCATCGTAGTTATCCAAATATTGAGCTTTGGCAATGGGAGCCTTGGCTTTGCGGCTCGCGTCACTGAAGTTCCCGCTGCCTTGCGGTGGCGGCCATTGAGTTCCCCAGGGGAATTCGGTCTGATTTTTGAAGACGGTGGCGGGGGTGGTGTTCTGTTCCCACTTTTCATCACCGCCAATGCCGACGGCAATGCTCCACTCTTGATCCGTGGGCAGGCGATAGGTTTTGCCTTCTTTCTGACTGAGCCACGCGCAGAACTTCTGCGCGTCTTCCCAGCTCACTTTCGTGACGGGGTGCTGCTCTTTATTGTCAGTCGGCGTGTAGCCATCTGCGCTCTGGTCTTTCCAGGTGCCATCCACACCTGGGGACTCCGCCGCATACGCCACATAGTCTTGATAGCGGACTTCGTGGATGCCGAATAGCACGCTGGTGCCTGGCACCGGGACGAACTTCATGCCGAGGGTGTTGGTGTAGCCGTCCTTTGCCGCGAGCATGGCGGCGGGGTTGATCGGCGACATGGATGGCAGCCTCGCGGGCGTAGATGCGACTGCGGCAGATGCCACAGGCACGCTAGAGGCCACCAGCACACAACGAAAGCCATAGGTTGGATAGCGCCGCAGTGGGGATTGCTGATTGCGGTAGGAGGAGAACATGACGTTGCAGTTGCTGCAATCCCACGACCCACCCCGCATAACACGCTGTTTTTGCTCGGCATTGGACCAATCTTCGCACCACTCCCAGACATTGCCGCCCATGTCGTAGAGGCCGAATTGATTCGGCATGAAACTCATCACTGGTGCGGTGGACGGGTAGCCATCCACATAGTTGTCGAGAAAATCTCCTGCGTTGCTGGCTGTTTCCGGTTTGAGTCCCTGGTTGAGGTAGTTTCCAATCTTGTCGCCGCTCTTGGGTGGAAAGCCGCCACCCCATGGAAACTTCGTTTTTTGGGTGCGACTCAGCATTTCGGGAGTGGTGCCAGCGGGCCGCTGCTCTGAATCCAGACCCACCGCAATGCTCCATTCTTCATCGGTGGGCAGGCGGTAGGTTTTGCCTTCTTTCTTGCTGAGCCACGCGCAGAACTTGTGCGCGTCTTCCCAGCTCACTTTCGTGACGGGATGCTGCTCTTTCTTGCCTGTGGGGGTGTAGCCGTCTTTGCTCTGGTCTTTCCAAGAGTCGTCCACGCCGGGGGACTCCGCTGCATACGCCGCGTAGTCTTGATAGCGGACTTCGTGGATGCCGAACAGCACGTTGGTCCCCGGCACCGGAACGAACTTCATGCCGAGGGTGTTGGTCTGGCCGTCTTTAAGCGCGGGATTGATGGCGATACTGGGAGGCGGGGTCTCTGACCCCGCTGGTGGCCGGGGGCCAGAGGCCCCCGCGCCTTGGAGTGCCTCGCGGTAGCTGCGCACGGTCTGCGCATCGGCCAGACGCTTGCTGTTCGTGAAGTCTGCCGCCATCTGCACCAGGCGTTTGTCGAGGGGATCGGTGAGGGCTTGCAGGTTGGCGGCGCGGCTGGTGGTGAGCTTCGCCAAAGCGTTACGGTAGATGTTGCGCAGGGCTTTGAGACTGGCGGGCGTCACGGCGGCATCGGTCTCTGGCACGGGTTGATTGGCCGTGATGCGCTGCTGCTCGGCCTCCAGGGCCAAAACGTCCGCAGCGTGCCCTGCGGCTTGTGCGTCGGTGATCTTTCGCACGATGCCACCGAGGTAGCTGCTGTTCAGCTTGGCGAGGTCCGCTGCAAACGGCGCGATGACCCGCTCTTGCTGCAAGGCGATGAACTGGGTGTTCAGCGCGGCGAGTTCGGGCGGCAGGCTGGGTGCTGGGGCCGCTGCTGGCGGCGCGGCAATGGCGGGAGCGGCAGGTTTCGCAGGCACCGGTGTGTCCTGCACGGCCACCGGCTGCGGTGCCGGTGCGGGCGTGTGTTTGAGCCACCAAGCACCGACTACCACCATGGCGGTCAGCGCCGCCCACATGATCGTGCCGCTGGCGGACTTCTGCCGTGATGGCGCGACTGCTTGCCGCTGCGGGGGGCGATACGGCTGGCCTGCGGGGCGCTGGGGCCGGGCCTGCGTGGGCAGCGCGGCGGGAGCGGGGGAGGCTTCCGCCTCCACTTTCACCACCGGCTGGGTGAGGATGCCGTCGAGGTCACGCCGCAGTTCGGCGATCCGCTGGAAGCGCCGCTCACGGTCCTCACGCATGGCCTTGGCGATAATCTCGTCATAGCGCGGGTCCAGCCCGGGCACCTGCAAGGAGGGCAGCTCAAACATGCCGTGCGGCACCTTGCCGGTGAGCATCTGGTAAAGCATGACGCCCACGGCATAAATGTCCGCCCGGTGGTCCACCGCACTGCCAAGCATCAACGCCTCGGGGGCCATGTAATGCAGGGTACCCATCGCCATGCCGCTCTGCGTCAGCCCCAGCGTCTCGCCACTTTTGCCGTGCATCTTCGCGAGGCCAAAGTCGGCCACCTTCACGTTCCCATCATAGCCGACCATGATGTTCGCCGGTTTGATGTCGCGATGGATGATGCCACGCTCGTGCGCGTAGGCCAAAGCATCGCAAACATGCGCGGTGATCGCCATGGCGTGGTCGGTGTGCAGGCGGCCTGATTTGGCGATCATCCGCGCCACATCGGTGCCTTCAATGTATTCCATCACGATGTACAGCAAACCACCTGCCGTCTCACCGAAGGCATACACCGCGACGATGCCGGGATGATTCAGTTTCCCCATGGCCCGTGCCTCGTTCTTGAAACGCTCGGCAAAGCTGGCGTCCGCCTCATCAAGCGTGTTGGAGAGGATTTTGATGGCGACGGGCCGATCCAATGAGATTTGCCGTCCCATGTAAACCGCCCCCATGCCGCCGCGACCGAGCATCTTCACGATCTCGTATTCGGGGAGCAGTTTGCCGAGTGCTTCAGCCGTCGGCGGCACCCAGGGGCCGGAGGGCTTGCTGCCTCCAGTGTCGAGGAGTTCGCGGCCCAGAGCGCTGAGGTTGGGATCGTTTGCGGGAGAGGCGGAGAGATCGGAGGACATGCGTTTCTACCAGGGACTAATGAATGCGCGGCGGGCGGTTACAGGGAACATGAAAAAAAGTTTGGCGAATGTTTTTCTGTCACCCCCGCCAGTGCGGGTATTTGCCAAATCCACCCGCGCCGCTATCATCGCGGCTCCTATGTCCCTCGCCGACCAACTTCAAGCCGCCGCTTCTGCTGGCGATCTCCTTGCCGCCAGCCATGACAACATCCGCGCCTTGCTCGCCGCGAGCGATAATCCGCTCTATCGCGCCAGCATCGGGGAACTCGCCACCGCAGGCCAGTGGGCTGAGTTGAACGACCGCTTTTTCCAGGCGCTGAAATTTGGCACGGGCGGCCTGCGCGGCCGCACCGTCGGCAAAGTCGTCACGCAGGCGGAACGCGGCAATGCGGCGGCGGACGCTCGCCCGGAGCATCCCTGTGTGGGCACGAACGCGATGAACTTTTACAACGCGAGCCGTGCCACCCGCGGCCTCGTGACTTACATCAAAAATTATCGCGAAAACGCGAAGCTCAGCGGCAAGCCGAGCATCGTGTTCTCGCATGACACGCGGCATTTCTCGCCCGAGTTCGCGAAGTTCTGCGCGAAGATCGCGACGGATCACGGCGCGAACGTGTATCTGTTCGACGGCTGCCGCGCCACACCAGAAATGTCCTTCGCCGTGCGCCAGCTTCGCGCGGACGCGGGCGTGATGCTCACCGCCTCACACAACCCGGCGCATGACAACGGCTACAAGGTGAATTTTAACGATGGTGCCGGCATCGTGGAGCCGCACGCCACTGGCATCATCAAAGAGGTGAACGCCATCAAGGGTGAGGAATACGTGGCCCTCCCAGAGGCGCAGCGCGGCAAGCTGACCATGCTCGGCAACGAAATGGATCAGAAGTACCTCGCCCGTGTCGAGACCATGATGCTGCAGCCTGAACTGCTGCAAAAAGAGGAGGCGAAGAAGCTCAAAATCGTCTTCACCGCGCTGCATGGCGCTGGCGGAGTGCTGGTGCCCGTGCTGCTGAAAAAACTCGGCTTCAACTTCCTCACCGTGCCAGAGCAGGATGTGCAGGATGGCCGCTTCCCCACCGTGAAGTCGCCGAACCCGGAAAACGCGCCCGCTTTGCAGATGGCGGTCGATCTCGCGAACAAGGAAGGCGCGGACATCGTCATCGGCACTGATCCTGACTGCGACCGCATGGGCGTGGGCGTGCGTGATGCCAAGGGCGAGATGGTGCTGCTCACCGGCAACCAAGTCGGCTCGTTGATGGGCTGGTATCGCCTCAAGACGATGTTTGACCTCGGCATCCTCAACGACGCGAACAAGAAAAACGCCGTCTTCCTCAAAACCTATGTCACCAGCCCGTTGCAGGACGCCATCGCCGCGAAATTCGGCATCGGCTGCGTGAACACACTCACCGGCTTCAAATGGATCAGCGCCAAGCTGGCGAAGTATGAGGCCGCATTGCCAAATGACATTCTGAGCCGCTACCGTGACCTCAACGCCGCTGACAGCCGCGCGGCCCGCCTCAAGCACAGCAAGTTCCTTGTCTTCGGCGGAGAGGAAAGTTACGGCTACATGGGTGATGATTTCAGCCGCGACAAAGACGGCAACGGTGCCGTGGTCATGTTCGCCGAACTCGCCGCCTACGCCGCCAGCCGTGGCCTCACGGTCGTCGGGTTGCTGGATGAAGTGTATGCGGAGATCGGTTACTTCCTCGAAGTGAACCAGAGCAAGGTCTTCGAAGGTGCCAGCGGTGCCGCGCAGATTGCCAAACTTGCCGACAGTTATGGCTCCAGCCCGCCGAAGGAGGTCGATGGCTCCGCCGTCACCAACGTGCGCGATTTCCGCAAAGACGAGATCAAGGACGAGGAAGGGGAGATCGTCTCGAAGGAGAAAATGCTCTTTGTCGATCTCGCCGACGGCCGCAGCTTCGCTGTGCGCCCCTCCGGCACCGAGCCGAAGATCAAATACTACATGTTTGGCCGCAGCGTTCCCGCCGCAGGTCAGAAACTCAGCGCAGATGAACTCGCCGCCGCGAAGGCGAAAGTCAGCGCGGGATTGGACAGCATGTGGGCCTGGCTAGAGAAGGACATCGACGCGCGACTGGCCTGAACCAGCGCGGCAAAGTCAGAACTTCATCACAACATTGAGCATGCGGCTGAACAAACTTCAGCCGCATGCGTCTATCTGCCCGCGACGATCTCCGGGCCTGGGTGACGGAAAATGCAGCTTGAAAAAGCCAGAAATTTAAGAACTATTAATCATTATGAAGAATCGAACCACTCGTGCGGGGTTGTCCATCAGCCCTCGGCTGAGTTTCTGCGCCGCGCTTGCGCTTGCCTCGACCGCCATGGCCCAAAGCCAGCAGCGCTACTATCCGCAGCAGTCCGGTGGCTACGCGCAGCCGCAGTACAGCCAGCCGCCGCCGAATTATCAGCAGCCAGCACCCGGCTATGGCGCTCCCGGTTACGGCTACCCGCAGCAGCCGCAGAAGCAGTATGAAAACCCCATCGAGTTCCTGCCGAAGTTCGGCAAGCGCATGAGCGAGGTCGTGCGCCGCATTTTCTACGGACAGAGTCCGACCGGCTGGGACAATCCGCCGCCTGCCTACGGTCCAAACGGCGGTTACAGCCTCGAATCCACCCCACGCCAGCAGCAGGCCGCGCCAAACTACCCGCAGCCTGGCTCTGGCTACCAGTCACAGCAGCCCGGCTACCAGTATCCGCAGCAGCCGCAAGGCCAGGCCCAGCCACGCTACAGCTACCCGCCGCAGCAACCCGCCACTCCGACCACACGTTCGCAGCAGCCCGCTCCACAGCTCAAAACACCCGCTCCTGCGCCTACCACGCGTACCTACTCACCGCCGAAAGTGAGCCAGACGCCGCCG
>Ga0209573_1003204_pt1 | contig 18615 bp, 15 predicted proteins | sample TNRBio252014_DNA_FD_185870 | JGI IMG/M metagenome (GOLD analysis project Ga0209573, IMG submission 185870) | Wastewater treatment Type I Accumulibacter community from EBPR Bioreactor in Madison, WI, USA - TNR Reactor_6/25/2014_ DNA (SPAdes)... | ecosystem: Engineered > Bioreactor > EBPR >...
TCATTCTGCTGTCTCTCATCGGAGGATGGTGGGGAGCCCTCATGGGTGACATTGTCGTTAGGGTCAGCAACTGGCGCGAACGCCGACTTAAGAAAATGTGGCCCCAGATCTTCGTCGCTCTATTCATGGGACTTCTCATCGCTGCGCTCTACACCTACTTCGACAAGGGGGTCATTGGCGCCGGCCGGCGCGTCGTGGTGGACATGCTTTTCACAAGCAACGAGCCTGCAAGTCTCTCGCTGCTCCTAAGTCGCTTTATTGGACCCATCGTTTCTCACATATCGGGATGCGCAGGTGGCTTTTTCGCTCCCGCGCTAGCGGCTGGCGGCAGTCTCGGCGGCTATTTCGGCAGCCTCGTCGACCCGGTACACAGCAATCTTTATATTTTGCTCGGCATGATCGCCTTTATGTCGGGGATGACCCACCTGCCCTTCACCTCGTTTGTTCTTGTTTTGGAAATGACCGATCGCCATTCAGCAATCTTTCCCATGATGCTCGCCGCAATTCTCGCACAAGCCTCGTCTCGCCTCGTGCACCCGAAAAATCTTTACGAACGCCTCAAACCCCGCTTCTTTACTGCACTCAAGAAAGACCCCCAATACGGATGAGCCGCCTCAACTTTAAACTCGAAGCCACAGCTGACAACTCACGCGCACGCGCGGGGCGCTTTCGCACCCTCCACAACGAAGTCCTGACCCCCCTCTTTATGCCGGTTGGTACGCATGCGAGCGTCAGACATCAGACTTTTGATCTGCTTCTCGATGCCGGTTCTCAGATCCTTCTGACAAACACCTACCACCTGCTCCTTCGACCCGGCCCGGAAGTCTTTCGCCAGCTCGGGGGCATCCACAATTTCACCCAATGGCCCAAGTCTTTCCTCACCGATTCAGGCGGCTTTCAGATTTTTTCGATGTCCGGAGACCGCCGCATCACCGAAGAATGCGCCAAGTTCAAAAGCTACATCGACGGCACCACCCATCTTCTCAGCCCTGAGACCAGCATCGAGATGCAAAAGACCATCGGGAGCGACATCATGATGGTGCTCGACGAGTGCGTCCCGTCCACCGTCGACAAATCGGAAGCGCGCCGCGCGATGGAACTCACCCACCGGTGGGCCGCTCGCTCACTTGCGGCCCGGGGCGACTCTAAGCAATCAATGTTCGGGATCATCCAAGGCGCCTGTCATCTCGACCTAAGACGCGAGAGCGCACGCACTCTCACAGAAATGCCTTTTGATGGATTCGCAATCGGGGGACTCGCGGTCGGTGAAAGCAAAGACGAGCGCGAAGAGTTTACAGCCCACACGGTCGACTTCATGCCCAAAGAGCTCCCGCGCTACCTGATGGGCGTCGGAACTCCGATTGATCTTCTTGAAGCCGTCCACCGCGGTGTCGACATGTTTGACTGTATCATCCCCACGGCGCATGGTGAGCAAGGTGTGGCCTACACTTCGGTGGGTCGTTTGCGCCTGAATCGAAGCGTCTACAAATTCGCGCAAGAGCCCCTGGACCCCAACTGCGATTGCTACGTCTGCAAGCGATACACGAAGGCCTACTTGCACCATCTCATCAAAGCCGGCGAGACTTTGGGCAAGCAACTCCTGAGCTCGCACAATATCAATTTCTACCACACCCTCATGAGCTCGATGCGCCAGGCGATTCTCGAGAACCGCTTCATTTCTCTCTACAACGAGCTGCGGCCCGTACTCGCCGCCGACGACCAAGCCAAACCTCCCGTCAAAGCCGGTCCCTCTAAAAAGCGCGGGCCCCGCCCCATGCAACTGGGCGACTATGAAATCGTCGTGAGCGAAGCGGGCTACGGCAGTATCAAGCAAACGAGCTCGGGCGAGGTCATGCATTCCGTTTCGCAGCCCGACGACGAGGCGCGCCGTCTTTATGTGGATGCGTTTCGGGCTTACTGTGCGGAGCGGCCCGAAGATGATGTTGTTGTGTGGGACGTGGGCATGGGTGCCGCCCACAATGCGATGGCCCTGATCCGCAGTCTCGAAGAAGACAGTCCTTTAGAATCTCAGCGACCCGCTGTTTCGATCCTGAGTTTTGAGAGAGACCTGGACCCCATCCGTCTCGCACTCAAGCATCCGATGCTCTTCAAACATTTGCGTCACGGCGCACCACGACAGCTTCTCGAATCCGGAAGCTGGCAAAAGGAAGCTCTTTCCTGGACACTTCTCGAGGGCGACTTCCGTGAGCGAGCCCTCGAAGCTCCTTCGCCCAACGTCGTTTTTTGGGACCCCTTTAGCTACAAGACCAATGGAGAACTCTGGACGCTGGACGCCTTTCGCCTTCTGCACACCTTCGTCCCTCACCCCGAGCACCCCATGCTCTTGACGACATACTCGGCGTCCTCGGCCATCCGCGTAGGACTTCTTCTCGCGGGTTTCTGGGTCTACCGCGGTCCGGCCACAGGTCCGAAATCGGAAACAACCTGGGCCTCGCTCACCCCCTTTGAGACTCTCACGTCACAACTTGTGAGCCCCGACTTCCTCGAACGCTTTGAGCGCAGTTCGATTGAAGGACCTCTCGGCGATTTGGACGGCGCGCTGACAAAGGCAGATGTGCTCGCAAAACTTCGTGCGCATCCTCAGTTCAAAACATAAACAACGCAGAGCACGAGAGCCGAGAGAGAACACGCAGGCGCCACGCCGCGCCAATATTTTGACCTAAAATTGCCTTACACGTTCCTTTAAAACAAAAGACTGAGTTAATTCTTAGGGTGTCCTTGGGAGGGGCCTCTATGAAAAAATTCGTGTCATCAATTCTCTTACTGTCTGTCGTCCTTGCAGCTCAGGCGCAAGCCGCAGAGTTCGTGGTCAAGCACCGCGGAACATTCCCTGCCGCTCTTCAAGCACAAACGCTGTCCACAAACCCGGGCGTTAAGGTCCTCGACCAACACTCCGACGCTCAACTTCTGAAGATCACCATCCCCGACAGCCGCGTCGTCGGATTCATGACCAAACTGCTGCGCGACCGCAACGTCGAGTACGTGGTCCCCAACTTCAAGCTCCACCGCCTTGGTGAAAGCTTTGACGTCGGCGCTTTCCAAGAACAATGGGCCCTCACAAAAGTCCGCGCTCAAGAAGCCTGGGCTCTCGCCGGAAACAAAGGATCGCGCAATGTCGTCGTTGCCGTGATCGACACCGGGGTGGACTACACCCACGCCGCACTGAAGACCAATTCGATCGCAGGATTTGACTACCGCGACAATGACAGCGACCCCATGGACCTCACCGGAGCTCAGAACCCTGGTCACGGCACACACTGCGCGGGAATCGTAGGAGCCGACGGCTCGGGCGGCATGTTCGGACTCAGCCCCGAAGTTTCCATCATGCCTATTCGCTTCCTCGGAGCCGACGGTTCGGGCGATCTTATGAACGGCATCAAGGCCATCGATTTTGCGATCTCCAAAGGCGCCAAAGTCATCTCCGCAAGCTGGGGTGCCGCGGTTCCCACCTCACAAGCTCAACCTCTGATCGAAGCCGTTAAGCGCGCAAGCGACGCCGGCGTGATCTTCATCGCGGCTGCAGCCAACGATGGCAAGTCCAACGACGTCGCCTCGATGTACCCTGCCAATGCGAAGTTCGCCAACACCATCACAGTCGCCGCTTCGGATCGCAACGACTCCAAGCCCTCATGGTCCAACTTCGGCAAGCACTCGGTCGACGTCGCGGCTCCTGGCCACGAAATCCTGAGCACGCTCCCCAAAGAAAAGTACGGCAACCTGTCGGGCACCTCGATGGCGACCCCGCTGGTTTCGGGTCTTGTGGCCTTCCTCCTCGCTCAGGATTCCACACTAACAGGCGAAGAAATCCGTTCGATTCTCCAAAGCTCGGGCGCAAAAGTTTCGATCGAAACCGCCTGTAACTGCCGGGTTGATGCCCTGGGCGCGACACAAACGGTCCTTCAAAAGAAGCTCACCGTCGTTCCCGCTGCTGCGACAATCACTCCCGACGCCACTCTTCAGCTCAAAGGACTCTTCGCCAATGGTCCAGTCACTTTCAAGTCCTCAAACGATGAAGTGGCCTCGGTTTCAGACACAGGCCTCTTGACCCCCAAGAAAGAGGGCGAAGTCACGGTCGAGATCGCAGACAGCCAAGGAAACAAAGCTTCAAGCCTTGCGATCTACATCGGCAAAAAGACTCCTGACAACGGAGGCGGAGGCGGCGGATCTTGCCCCCTTCCCGATCCTGCACTGTGCGACATTCTCTGCGGCATCATGCCCGACGCGCCCTTCTGCGCAGCTCGCTAAAAAGAGTTCGCAGTCTCACAAAACCCGAAAGGTCTCCGCCAAAAGCGGGGACCTTTTTTTTATGCCTTGAGCCGCAGATATTCCATCAGCTTGCCGCTGATTTCGGAACCGTGGCGGCGATCATGACCCTGCACACCCTTTTCGGCAAGCAGATGGATCGCCTGTCCAAGCGAGAGCTTTTCTCCGCGAAGTTCGGCGCCTTTGATGTGTTCGTAGAGATCCACCGAGAACGCGAGGCTGCGCGCCAGAGGTGAAACGCTGCTCGTGCGCAAGCCACGGTGATACCCCTTACCATTATGCAGCTCCTGGTGGAGCAGCACGAGCTGCTGGACGCTTTCGTTGATCTCTTTCATCCCCTGAATCATCTGAGCGGACTTCATCGGGTGCAAACGGATGCGATCCATGACGTGCGCAGGCACTTCGCTTCGCTTGCGGTAATACATCAGCAAGTCCTTTTCAGAAACATCAACAAGACCCGCGTCCATCAGCAGACATGCAAACGCGAGATTTGAAAAAGCGGTGCGTGATTCAAAACCGCAGCCGAGCGCCGTGAGCATCGCCAGCGAAGAGATCGCCGCCGCATGGTTCATAAGATGAAGGTGCCTGAGCTGCTGCAAGATCGTCGATTTTGCGTCACGGACTTCGGGCACAAGCACGTCGAGCAAGGCATCCGAAAGTTCGGCCAGGGTCGAGCTCAAATCCTTCGCGGTCTGGGGTGCCTGGACCAGGGAGACGTAAACAGCCTGGAGTTTTTCTTTGGCCTCCTCGCCCAGAATCTCCGAATGAAACGCCGGCTTTTTGAGGGCACTCAGCAGCTCTTCCCCGCGCGGAGGGCGCTTGGAAAGCCACTCGGCATAGAGGGCGTCTTGTTTTAAAAAAAGGTTTGAGTCTTGAAGCCGTTGAAGATTGGCCCAGTGGGTGTCGTCGATGCGTTCGCCGCGCTTGACAATCGCATGATGCCGACCCGACGCGTGAAGAAGCACATAAATATCCAAGGGCGAAAGATCGCCCAATTTGATGGCAAGGTCACCCAGCGAAACCTTAACGAAAGCATCCGGTTCAGACATCCTGTTCATCCTATCAAAAAAATTCGGACCTGGGGGACGCGGCCCCCGACGAGACACAGGTTGTCAGGGTCACAAGAGCGGCCTACTCTCCGCAGGTGTTATGAGCGCATTGCCCAAAAAAATTGCCTTCCTGGGAACAGGAAAACTCAATCAAGCCCTTCTGCGCGGCCTCTCAAAAGCACCCCACTCCTGGGATTTTTCTGCAAGCGTCCGAAGTCCCGACTCACGCGCCCATCTCACCGCTCTCTTTCCTACACTTCACACAACCCTCGACAACAAAGAGCTCTTGCGGGGCGCTCGTCACGTAATCCTTGGAGTCAAACCTCAGCACGCACTCGCCTTGGTTGCCGAGCTCAGCAAAGATTTTGAAGAGGGGGCAACACTTGTCTCTCTGTGCGCCCGCTTGCCAATTGCGCGCCTGCGCGAAGCCGCGGGCCCGGATCGAATCCATATCGTGCGATTGATGCCCAACACCGCCTGCGAAGTCCGAAACGGACTGCTTGGCATCAGCACCGAGGACACGCGTCCACTGAACCCCGAGCTCGCCGAGCTTTTCGCACTTCTAGGCAAAACCCTTCTGATCGACGAGTCTCAAATGGACGCCTTCACGATCCTCGGCGCTTGCACTCCGGCTTTCTTTCTAAACATGGCGCAGGCGATCGCCAAGGCCTCGACTGATGAAGGACTCGATCCGGATTTGGTGCGCCTCTCTCTCGCCCAAGTTTTCGCAGGTGCGGGCGCCCTGCTTGCTGACCCTCGGGCCACCCTCTCGGAGCGCATCGCCCAAATCGCCACCCCGGGAGGCGTGACCGCCGAGGGGCTCAGACGCCTCGAGGAGGGTGGATTGCAGAACACAGCCTTTAAGGCCTTCGAAACAGCGTTAGAGAAATGCCGAAGCCTCAAGCTATAATCGCGGCGATGACACGATCCTTGTTTTTCATCGCGACGCTTGTCGCGACATTAGCTGCCCACGGAAAGGACGCTCTCAAAATGACCTCAGCTCAGAACACGAACACCGAAACAGCTCTCGTCGCCGGCGGATGTTTTTGGGGCATGGAAGATCTCATTCGCAAAATTCCGGGCGTTCTCGAAACCGAGGTGGGTTACACGGGCGGGCACCTCGATAACCCCACTTACAAGGATGTGTCGGGAGGGCAGACCAATCACGCGGAAGCGGTGAAAATCACCTTTGACCCTAGCAAGCTCGGCTATGCGACACTCTTGGATTTCTTTTTCCGTATGCACGACCCCACCACGCTCAATCGCCAGGGCAATGACGTCGGCACCCAGTACCGTTCGGCGATTTTTTGGACGACGGACGAGCAAAAAAAGATCGCAGAGCGAAAAAAACTGGAATGGGACCTCTCAAAAAAATGGGCTAAGCCCCTGGTGACCTCGATCGAGGCCGCATCACGCTTTTACCGGGCCGAGGACTTTCACCAAGACTACCTCGTGAAGAACCCCGGAGGTTACACCTGCCACTATCTGCGAGACTGAGCTTGCCAAAGCTTCTTGAATTTGAGAATCATTATCAAATAAGCAAATAAGGAGCCTTGATCATCAAAAATCGCCTTTCTCGCCGTCGCCTCCCTTTTCTTCAGCCTCGCGGAGTCTCAGGCAGCCGAAAAAGCCCCCCGCACACTCACCATCTACACCTCGTCGAACGAAGACTTTATTCGACCTATTTTCAAAAAGTTCACCGAGGAAAGCGGCATCGCAGTCAACTTCGTATCGGACAAAGGACCTGTTCTTATTGAAAAGCTCAAAGCCGAGGGCACCGCATCTGCTGCCGATCTTTTCATGACGGTCGACGTTGGCAATCTGTGGCTCGCGGGCGAGGCCAAACTTTTTGCGCCCACAAAGAGCGCCATCCTTGAAAAAAACATTCCCGCGCCCTACCGGGCCCCCGGCAATGAATGGGTGGGCTTGTCGATGCGGGCACGCACGATTTTCTACAACCCCTCCAAGGTGAAAGAAGCTGATCTCAAAGGATACGCTGACCTCGCAACCGAAAAGTGGAAAAAGCGACTGTGCTTGCGTACTAGCAACAATGTCTACAATCAGTCGCTCGTGGCAAGCTTTCTGGAAAACCTCGGCGCAAAAAAAAGCGAAGAAGTCCTAAAGGGTTGGATGGCCAATCTCGCAACAGACGTGTTTTCGAGCGACACCCTCGTTCTTGAGGCCATCGATGCCGGCCAATGCGACGTGGGTATATCAAACACTTATTACTTCGCGCGCCTCCTCAAGAAAAATCCCAACGCCAATATCCGCGTCTTCTGGCCCGACCAAGACGGACGCGGCACTCACGTCAACGTGATGGGCGGAGGGGTGCTCAAATCCTCCAAGAACAAAGAACTGGCCCAAGAATTCCTCGAGTGGGCTTCGGGCCCGACGGCGCAAAAACTTTTTGCATCGCTCAGCTTTGAGTACCCCGTCAACCCCAACGCAGAAGTCGATCCTCTGGTGGCAAGCTTCGGCAAATTCAAAGCCGACGCCATGCCCCTCTACAAAGCGGGTCTCCACCAACAGTCCGCCGTGAAACTGATGGACCGTGTCGGCTATAAGTGACGATCTGGCGCAGCTCGTGCGCCGCAGATTCTTTCTGTTTCTCGCCATGCTGCCCGGAGGGATGCTTGTCATCCCTTTGGGTTTTCTTGTTCTCAAAGCGGGCGCCCTGTCGACGGAGCTTCTCGGACATGTGGGGCGCACGCTGCTTGTCGAGAGCCTCATCAACACGTTTCTTCTTCTAGGAGGTGTGCTCGCTCCGTGTCTTGCGATCGGAGTCGGCTGCGCGTGGTTGCTGGCGCGTTTCAGTTTTCCCTTTTCTCGTTTCTGGCGTTGGGCCCTGCTGCTTCCTCTTGCCATGCCCGCGTACGTCGTTTCTTTTGTCTGGATCTCGTGGATGGACTATTCGGGGCTCGTGCCCTCATTCCTTCGCGACTCGTGGGGCATGACGACGCCTGCGCTCTTTTCGGGCTTCCGCTCGCTGGGAGGACTGCTCGTTCCTCTCTGCCTTTCATTCTTTCCTTACATCTATCTCCTCGTGCTCGAAGGCTTTGAGAGCCAAAGCCGTGCCTATTCCGAAGTCGCGAGCAGTCTTGGCCTGGGGCGAGGAGCACGTTTATGGAAACTTCAGCTTCCCCTTCTGCTGCCGTGGCTCGCATCGGGTGCGTTGCTTGTGGGAATGGAAACACTCGCAGATTTTGGAAGCGTCAGCGTCTTCAACGTCCAGGTTTTCACAACGCTCGTCTATCGTTCCTGGTTCGCGCTGCAGTCCATTGAAACGGCCTCTTTTTTTGCCATTGTCCACGTACTTCTGGTGGCCCTCTTCGCCTTCGGACTCTCCCGTCTCCGCGGCCGTGGCCGCTTCTCGGATTCCTATGCCGGCCGAAACTCCGTGCCCAAAAAACCTCTCAAAACGCTCGCAGCATTGAGCGCAAACCTTGTGCTCACATTTCTCTGGCTCATCTCTTTCGCCCTGCCCGCGCTCCAGCTCATGTGGTGGACAAGCACGGATCCCTCCGGCCTCTGGGACGCGCGTCTTGTCGAACGCATCCTCAACAGCATGTGGATCGCACTTGCTGTTGCCCTCATTGCCCTCTTCCTGTCCGCCATGATGCTGCTTGCAAAGCGCTTCGGCAGGGGACGCTCCCTCGCGGCAGCTCGAAAAATCTCACAATTGGGCTACGGTATTCCGGGCACGGTTGTCGCGGTGGCGTGGATGGCCTCGCTGAGTTTCGTATTGGGCTCCATGCAAACCTCGACGTGGATCGCGCTTGGCGCGCTCATCGCAGGTCTTTCCACGCGCTTCATGGCCCTCGCACTTCGACCGCTTGAGAGCGCCTCCGAGAGAATTTCAAAATCGGTCGAGGAAAGTTCTCTATCGAGCGGAGTCTCCGCGGGGCGAACACTTGTGCGAATTCACTGGCCCTTGCTGCGCAACGCCTTTGGCGTCGGCTTTGTTTTCGTATTCATCGATACCCTCAAAGAGATGCCCATGACGCTTCTCATGCGTCCCTATGGTTGGGACACGCTCGCGGTGCGCGTGCACCAGTACACCTCAGACGGCCTCTGGAAGGAAGCGGCTCCCGCATCACTTGTTATTGTTGCCGCCTCGGTTCTTCCCATTTTTCTTATGAGAAGGAGACTCTAGTTCATGGACCCTCTCGACAAAGGACACTTCCTCGCGATCGAATCACTCGGCTTCACCCGTGGTGGCCAGAAGATACTCGATGGAGTTTCGCTGCGTCTTGCGGCGAGCTCGCTCGGGGCAATCGTGGGACCGAGCGGCTCAGGAAAAACAACGCTGCTGCGTCTCGTGGCAGGCTTCGAAACTCCTGATACCGGGAGAATTATGGTCGGCGGTCTCGAGCAAAGCTCGTCGCGAGGGGTCGTGCCTCCCGAAAAACGTGGGATCGGTGTGGTTTTTCAGGAATTTGCCCTCTTCCCGCACCTGAGCGTTGCTCACAACATCGGCTACGCTCTCTACCGCAAGACTGACTCTGAAAGAGAGGCCCGCGTTGCCTACCTTCTGGAACTTTTGGGCCTCGAGGGACTCGGGCACCGCTTCCCTCACGAAATTTCGGGCGGACAGCAACAACGCGTGGCCATTGGCAGAGCGCTCGCGCCACACCCTTCACTGCTCTTGCTCGATGAACCCTTTAGTCAACTCGACCCCGAGCTGCGCGAAGAACTCATTCACGTTCTTCGCCGCGTGCTCGACGAAACGCGAATCACCACACTCCTCGTGACCCACCACCAAGAAGACGCCTACGACCTCGCACAGAACCTCGGAGTTCTTCACGAGGGACAACTGCTGCAGTGGGGAGACCCCTTTGAGCTCTACCACAAACCCCGAAATCGATTCGTCGCCGATTTTGTCGGCAAGGGTGTTCTTATCCCCGCGCGCGTTGTCGAAGCAGGAACAGTCCAGACAGAAATCGGGCGCTTCGGCTGCGATGTAACATGGGATGTGGGCAGCACCTGCGAGCTGCTCGTCCGCCCCGACGACCTCGTGCACGTTGATGTCCCAGGAGGACTGAATGGCCGCATCGTAAAGAAACGTTTTCGCGGATCGCTACATCTCTACACCCTACGCCTCGAGAGTGGCCGCGAGGTTCTGGTCGAGGTGCCCAGCCATCACAACCATAGAATCGGCGAGTCGATCGGTATCGAAGTCGACATGACCCATGTGAATCTCTACCGCTAAACAACGGGCGGCTTGACCCCTCCTTTTTCGTAACTTATCACTAGAGGAGTTCAGCCAAGCGCGCCCGTAGCTCAGTTGGATAGAGCGTCAGCCTCCGAAGCTGAAGGTCGTGGGTTCGAGTCTCGCCGGGCGCACCACCTCCCCCTCCGAAATTTCGCCCCAGCTGCGTTGTTCGCTCGCTGCGCTGCTCACAGGCTTTTGAGCCTGCTGCGCTGCTCGCTTCGCTCTCGCCTTGCTGAGACGAAATTTGGGAGGGGGAACCCTTTAGGGGACTTCGGTTGTTTGGGAATGCTTTGAGATTTGGACGCTGGCTTCGCGCGTCTGACATTGGATTGTTGATTATTGCGACTCTTCATCTAGAATGAAGGTGATTCTAGAAATGTTTCGGAGGGATTAAAATGAAACCTGCTTTCTTGGTTCTAGCTGCGGCTTTTTCGATTCAAGCTCATTGCAACGAAATGAGTAATATTGCAATTGCGTCGGAGGGCAGAAGAATGGGCACATTTGAGCTCTCTGGTCAGCCGTGTTCTTTTGAAAGTTGGAAAATGGATATCTCTGAAGGCGTGGAAAAACGGTTTATAGCCTTTCAATCGCAAGGGTACCAGCATCACGCGGATGTATCTCTGGAAAATTGGAAAGTTAAAAGAGATTTTGGATTTGTTCTTTACGAGAGCATTGACGAATCTTCCCCTGAAAAAAACATTGATGCTATTTTTCACTTCAATGAAGAATTGCAAATTGACTCATATCAACTTGCTGGTGATTCGAGAGGCAAGTGCATTCTTAGTCTCTAGAAAACGAGCCTTTTAGCGTTTGGAAAACTCCGGGATTAAGGCAATGCCCGCCAAGTATTTGGCGTCGCTAAGGTTTTGTTACTCAATCCTGGAGTTTGCCGCGTACCGGGAGACTTAGAATTTAGGGATTTAAAAGCCTTCGGCTACTCCGAGTGGCTCCATTTTTCGATTTTTTAAACAGGACTCTACCGAACTACTTCCTCGAAGCTCTTTCACAAGACCGCACCACTTCTTCTTCCAGTAAGCATTTTTATCGCAATCCGTTTTTTCTGAAGCAGGAGATTTCTCTTCCATGCATTTTGAGCCGTTAATTGCTTCAAAATCGTCGGTCTCAGCTTTTGTCATACAGTATGCAGCCTGCCATCTGAGCGGGTGATGAGGAACTTCGCATCTTGAGTTCTCAGTAGCGAAAGAAAGCGACGCAAGAGACAACCCTAACCAAATAACAATTTTCATTATGGATAATTTTATATTTTTTCTTGGATGACCGCAAACCAATGGTTGCCCCACACACTTTTGTGAGTAAAGAATACCGCAGCCGAGCCCCTGTGCGACTAGGGTGTGAATAGTACGCCTCACGGAAGCTCGCGAACTCAACAACAGCTCAGCACCTCGACACATTAAGTTCTTGTTAAGCCCGCCGAGCTTCCTGCAAACATGTTAAATTCGATAGAGGTGAGACTCCGTCTTTTTTTTCAAGTTGCAGCCTTTACGAGCTCTATGGGCGCAGCTCATGGCGAGTCGATTTCTGAGGAGCAGCTGGCTCGACGCGCTCTCGTGTGGACCAAGTCCTCCAAGTGGTCCGAAGCACCTCTGCGAAAACGAAAAATCTCTTGCGAAACCCTGGCTCGCTACAAGTCGCTGCTTTACGTCGAATGCTTTGGCATGAGCGGCCCCAAACTTCTGCGCACGCTTGCTGCGCTACCCGGCGTTCGGGGCGTCGCGCGCGACCGCGAAGTCGTCCCCGTCCAACACGCCCTCCCCCCAAGCCCCTTTCTCCCTCGAACGGTGGGCGCTAGTGGACTCGACTCAAGCGGCGTCTGTCGCCTCAGCGAGACGTGTCCCGACGGACGTGCCAAGTTTTGGGGTCAAGAGCGACTCGATGCCGATCTCATGTTCGGACAACTGAACCGAATTCAGCTCGGCAAAGGACACACCAAAGTCGCCGTCATCGATACGGGATTTGACATGACTCAAGCCCGCACCCTCATGGACGAGTCACTTGTGAGTGTTTCAAAAGGGTGGGAGGGAGCCGGAGATCCCAACCGCGACGAACTCGGTCATGGAACCGCCGTGGCCGGACTCATCGGCGGAAAAAACGGCGTGGGCCTCGCTCCCGATGCGCGCCTCAGTATTTACCGTGTCTCGGAAGGAAACTCTTCGGGGGGCGCCACCTCCTCGTCGCTGATGATGAGTGTGATGAAAGCTTGCGACGACGGCAACGAAGTCATCAACCTTAGCTGGGGTGGGCAGTTCGATGAAAATGCGATCTTCGAAGACGAAGCTTCGAGTAAGGCTTTTTACGATGAACTCGCTTCAAAAGGATGTCTTGTCGTAAAGGCCGCCGGCAACGCCGCTCGACGCGTTGAACGCAAACATATGGACATCGACGACGCTCTTCTGCGGGTCGAGGCCACGGAACCAAGCGGACAACTCGCGAGCTTCTCATCAAACGGAGAAGTTTCGGCGCCGGGCGCCGATGTTTTCACGCTCCATAGTTCCCAGAGCCCTTCTGCCAACAAGGAGTCCACCTGCGGCGCGCATCAAGGCGCGTTCATCAGCGGCACGAGCTTCGCCGCTCCCTTGACCGCGGCCATTGCCACTCAAACTCTCGGTGTCCTGAAGAAAAACCCTAACTTCGTCAAACTTTCGGGGCCTCAACGGGTCAGCACCCTCAATCGCGTGCTTGCCGTGGCGAATATGAACGGCGGCCTCAACGGCCTGAGAGCCGTCATGATTGCTGACATGCTCCGGCAACAACCCAAAGCCCTTCCCATTCCCTCAGTCGAGGAAATCTCAGAGAATTTTAAAAAGCGCGCTGCGGGTTTCTGCGCCACGCCGCGCCCTTTGTGTCAGCAAAGCGCGTCCTCCTGCCAACAGGAGCGCGAATGCAGTGCCCAGTCTCGCCAGTACCTCGCCTTTTGCGCCCCCCCTCGTCCCGAAATCGTAAGGGACCTACTGCGCATTTCCGACAAAACGCGTTCCACCGAGCTCAGCCTGAACGTACTGCGACACTCCAATGTTTTCACAGCCGCAGAAAGCGCCCAGCACACCCAGAAAATTTGGGCCCAGCTGCATTCGCAGTGGAACACCGTCGGCAGGGGCAATGTCTCCAAGGCGATGTCTTTTGACCAAGCCATGCAACTTCTTCCGACTCTCACTCAGAGCCGCCGCCGCTCGGGACTCAATTCGGACGTCGACATTGCGCTAGGAAACTTCCTCACCAGCGATCAGCTCAAAAACCGCCTCTCTCGTGACCTCAAGGCGGATTCTCAAACGGATCTCGACCGTGTCCTTGTGGCGATGCAAAATGCATATGAAAGCATGGGCGCGAGCAATTTCCTTCGCATGCTTCAAGAATCCGCACGCAAGAATGTCTCCGTCCGTCCCGAAGACAACAAAATGCCGATTGCCGGATTTACGAGCACCGCTCGACTCATAGGAGCCATGATCTCGAATCCGAGATTCGCTGGTATCAAAGAAAACCTTATCGGACTCGAACGCGCGATGGCCGTCAGGGCCCAGGACATCGGCCTTAGCGAGCAGTCCAAAGTGAGCGGCTATTTTGACTCCCTGTATTCTCGCAATTCAGATCTTGTCGCGGCTCACTTGAAAACCGTCATCTCGCCAGGAGGCAAGGTTGACCTAAGCTCCCTTCCCGTCCAGTACCTCCTCGCCAATCCTGAGCGCGTCCCAAAAGAACAGCGAACGGAATTCAACACTCGCGTGATCGAAGCCTACCGCGAGCAGTTGGCGGACCCAAAAACGATCCTTGGCGGCACTGCCAGCCTGAGTGCCGCCAAGGCAATCGACAACCTTCAGCAAAGCACCAAGGATCTTCCCGAGTCCGAGCGTCTTAAGATTCAGGAAGCCTATTGGAGTCGTCTCGGAAAAGCGCAGAGCGAGAAAGAGCGTCTCGCCGCGTTTCCGAACCAAGGCCTCTTCTTCTTCAACTTCACCTATCGAGATCTCCAGCAAACAACGCTGTTCAAGGGCGATGTTTTGCACGACCAAAGCGAATCTGTTGCGCAGCAACTGATTGCAAATCCCGACGAATGGAAGTCCCTCGGGATTTCCAGGACGACCGCACTCTACAAAATTCTTCCCTTCCTCGTGCGAAAACAGGAGTCCAAAGCTCTTGTTCCGCCACTTGGAGTCCTCGTCCTCGACACCCTGATGGCCGGCGGAGCCGGCGGCAAAAGCGCTTACTCGGCTGACATTGATCTCGGCGCGAGCGCTGATTCACTGAGCTACCTCGTCTCAAACGAGGACGCGCGTTTAGCTCTGAAAGCCGACCCCAGCTTCATGGCTTCGATCAAAAAATTAAAGAACGATCTCAACAAGCGCAGTGAGCGCTATGCCAAGCAGCGCTCCGCCCTGAACACCACCATCGCAAACCTCGAAAAGCCCTAAAACAGCGCCCCCCACTCAAAATAGACTTCCTCTCGAAGTGGCTCTAAAAAGTAGACATGTCGATCAAGGGATTCATGCTTTTTGCGCTGACCGCGCTGGGCTTCTCATCGTGTGCTCATCTCACACCCCGCACCACAAAACCCTGGCAGGTGATCGCTCACAGGGCAGCCTCCGGCTATCTCCCGGAGCACACCCTCGTTGGCGTCGCGATGGCTGCCGCCTGGGGTGTCGACTTCGTAGAACCCGACGTGGTCTTGACCCGAGACGATGTGCCCGTCGTGTTGCACGACATCCACCTCGAGGCGAGCACAGACGTTGCCAAAAAGTTTCCGTTCCGCAAACGCAAAGACGGTCGCTACTACGTCCGTGATTTTCGTCTCATTGAGATTAAAACGCTAAACGTGCTCGAGCGTGCTCATGCGAACCGCCTCGACGACGCCGTATTTCCTAAGCGTTTTCCGCGTCACCTGAACCGTGCCTCCTTCACAGTTCCCACCTTTGAAGAATATCTCGAATTTGTTGAAGGCCTCCGCCACTCGACGGGGCGTCGGCTTGGCATCTATCCCGAAATCAAACACTCCGAGTTCCACGCGCGCGAGGGTCAGGACATCGTAAAAATCGTGCATGCGATGCTCGTGCGTTTTGGCTATGAGAAAACGCCCGACCTTATTTATCTCCAGTCGTTCAACCCGGCAGACCTCAAACGGCTCAAGCACGAATTCGGCACCCAGATACCGCTCGTTCAGCTCATTGGAAAAAACTCCTGGAACGAATCATCCGCCGACTATGATCAGATGCAAAGCGAAGAAGGCCTCAGAGAGATTGCGACCTATGCCTCAGCTATCGGCCCAAGCCTCGATCAGCTTTTCAGTATCGACACTTCGAATTCACTCCGTAACAGCACACCGCTTGCCGAACATGCCCGCGCCTTAGGCCTCAAACTACACCCTTACACCCATCGCCAAGACCCCCTGCCCGTTCCCTTCCGCTCGAACACCGAACTTTTTGAAGCCTTGCGTGATGAGGCTCAGATCGATGGGATCTTCAGCGACTTCGCAGACGAGGTTCTCATCTGGCTCGGTCGACTGCCTACCAAGTCGAAGGCGGGTCACTAGCGGGAAAAGATTCCCAACCTGCTTCGTCGGTCGAGTCCCAGCGCTGGTCGTTGTTTTTTTCCTTAGGATGTTTGTTCGTCTCAACAAACGCGGGGCCCGACGCAAGAGACTTGCGCCGCTGTCGCTGAGCACTGAGCGCCCAATAGGCAACAACACCTGTGACAAAAGCTCCGAATAGTCTCATATATCCTCCGATTTCAATGTCGGGGTTTTTAGCCCCACAACACGCCCCACGCCGCTCTCTCCAAGCCTTCTAAGCCGCTTGTGAAGCACCGAGGCGCATTCGCAAACTTTAAAGTGCAAAGGCCGTTCCCATCTCCACGCATCACTTGTAATTTTATCGACAGGAGCCTCTGTGGATTGAGTCCGATCCCGAAGCGAAAATGCTCGTATGCGATTCGATCTGCCGGAGAGGCAAGCATCGTTACATGGTCCGTACGAGGACAAAACAATTTCATGGGTCGCATGATGAGCGTTATTATGGACATGGACAAAATGGTCGGCGACCTCTTTGAGAAGGGGCTCTCAAATCTCAAAACACTTGTAGAAAGGCAGGAATAAAACATGAAAAAGAAATCTTTCGGATACGTCGATGGTTTTGTGCTCCCGATCCCGCTCAAAAACGTTGCGGCCTACAAAAAAATGGCTCGGCTTGCGGCCAAAGTCTGGCTCGATCACGGCGCTATTGATTATGTTGAATGTCAGGCCGACGACGTCAAACCCGGAAAAATTACGTCGTTTCCTCAAAGCGTAAAACTCAAAAAAGGAGAAGTGGTTTACTTTGCTTGGGCAACCTACAAATCGCGCGCGCACCGCAATCAAGTCATGAAAAAAGTTATGGCTGATCCACGCTTGAGCGCCACGATGGACCCCAAGTCCATGCCTTTTGACAGCATGAGAATGTTCTGGGGCGGATTCAAACCCGTCGTAAGATACTAAAGACCTCGTCAAAGCCTGCAATTGCTTTTCGCGCACGCCCACACTTACGAAAGTAGAACCGTAGAACCCGAAATGCGGATGAAGTGGCGTTCCCACGGGGATTCGAACCCCGGTTACCAGGATGAAAACCTGGTGTCCTAGGCCTCTAGACGATGGGAACGTGCTTGAGGTAGGGACGTATTTCCCATACAAGCCCGCTTAAATCCAGCGCTAATTTGAATATTTTCACGCTCCGCACGAGAGAATCAAAGTCGCCGTATTTCGTGCTTGTCTGGGCAGCTTAACTTAGTAATTTCTCAAGGCTTATGCCCAAAAACACCTGGTCACTCACCCCCGCTCCAAAAGATCCTTCGCGCGAAGTCCTGAACTCGATCATCAAGCGCGTTCAAACGCACGCGATGAACATGATCTATCTCGCCAACGCGCGTGACGATGTCGAAAAAGGTGACCCCAAGGTGGGCGGACACCCTTCAGCCTGCAGCTCGGCGCTGCACCTGCTGTCGAGCCTGCATCTCGTCGTAAAAAATCCCCAAGACTTCATGGCCATCAAGCCGCATGCCTCGCCTGTCGACCATACAAATAATTTCCTCATGCGCCTTCTCTTAGAAAAAGACGGAACCCGCATGTCCGATGAGCGCGCACGCCAGGCGATGAAAAACCTGCGCCACTTTTCACACAAAGGTGAGCCCGTCTTCCAGAGCTATCACTCGGCCTACGATCCCGATCACTGGAATACAGTTCCCTCGGGCTCGGTCGGCATTCCCCCCGTCCAGGCGCTCTACCTCGCGCACGCCTACCGCATGGCCGAAAAGCACGGCTATGACGTCCCTGCAGACGCACACTTCTGGTGTCTCATGGGCGACTCCGAATTCCGTGAAGGCTCGCTCACCGAAGCCATGCCCGAAGCCGCCGAGCGCGGACTCGGAAACCTCACCTGGATCCTCGATTACAACCGCCAGTCTCTGGACGGTCACCGCGTTCTCAACGAAGAAGGCCTCGGGTCTAAGGACAATGACCGCGCCGACAAAATGTTCGCCGCCAACGGATGGGAAGTCATTCAGCTCCGTCACGGCAAGTTCCGCCAAAAGGTGATCAACGATGCCGCTTCGAACGGTGAGGCGCTTCAGAACGTGATCGAAAATGCCCTGCCCGACTACGAACTCCAGGCGCTTCTCTCGGCACGAGACTCCAAAAAAATCGTCGAGGCCGTACATCGCTACGACCAAGGCGCCGCCAAAGCCCTCAAGGCGCTTTCCGATGCTGACACACTCAAATTCTTCACCGACCTCGGCGGCCATGATACGGACCTCGTGATCGAGGCCCTCCGTCAGTCCAAGGAAGATTCCGAAAAACCTCATCTCATCATCGCACACACCATCAAGGGATGGAACCTGCGCTGCTCGGCTCAGTCCACCAACCATTCCGCGATGCTCGAGGAAAGCGAGGTCGTAGATCTACGCGCGAAATGTGGCCTGTCGTCCAAAGACCTTCTGAGCTTTGAACATTTCGAAGCATCGACGCCCGAAGCTCAGTACCTCAAAACCCGCAGCGACTGGGTCCTGCAAGGCATCAACACACAGAAAAAAATCAAA
>Ga0209573_1003205_pt1 | contig 18609 bp, 17 predicted proteins | sample TNRBio252014_DNA_FD_185870 | JGI IMG/M metagenome (GOLD analysis project Ga0209573, IMG submission 185870) | Wastewater treatment Type I Accumulibacter community from EBPR Bioreactor in Madison, WI, USA - TNR Reactor_6/25/2014_ DNA (SPAdes)... | ecosystem: Engineered > Bioreactor > EBPR >...
GAGTACAACGAGTGCTACCTCTACTACTCGTTCATGCAGACCGAGCCGGACCCCCGTATCCGCCAGCTCTGGGAGCTGCATCTCAACATGGAGATCGAGCACCTTCGCCTGGCCTGCGAGCTGATGCGCAAGCTGGACAAGATGGATCCGGAGTCGATCCTGCCCAAGGAGCTTCCGGAGCCGGTGCGCTTCGAGTCCAACCGCGAGTACGTGCGCGAGGTCCTGGGCACGCAGGTGGGCCTCACCGCGGACGGCATCGACTTCACGGCGCTGTCGAAGCTGCCGCCGAACCACCGCTACCACGACTACCAGAAGGCGGTGCACGACGACCTCTCGGTGGCAAGCGAGCAGGTCATCCGCGACCACATCAAGGCCAAGGGCGGCGAGTACCGGGAGCAGCCGGGCGGCCGCCACCCCGTGAACGAGCTCGAAGCCGCCGAGTAGCGACAGCGCGCCTGGCTCCTCCCGCCGCGATGCTTCCGCGGCGGGAGGCCTCCGCCGGCCACGGGTGATGCGCCGCTGCAACGCAACGGCCCCGTCGGCAACACCAAATGGATCCGGCTCCGGTTTGCTCGTGCCGTCGGGCCGAACGCCCTGCTAATCTCCCCGCCAAGCCAACTTCCAGCCAGAAACCGGCCGTAACGGCGCCTCGCATGGGGCTGGCGCCGCGGGCGGGCGGTGCGCACAGAGGACACCATGGCGCTCTTCACCGGGACCAGCCGCGGCGACACGATCAACTTCGACAGCGTCTCACGCGGGGTGGTCGTCGATCCCGCCGGCGCGGTGCCGTCGGACCGGCGCGACACGATCCTCGGTCTCGGCGGCGACGACGTCCTCCACGGCGGCTTCGGCGGCCCCGACAGCATCAGCGGCGGCGACGGCAACGACACCATCACCGGCGACGGGACGCTGCGCGGCGACGCCGGCAACGACGTGATCGCCACGCTGGGCCTCGGCGACACGACGGCGCGCGGCGGGGCCGGCAACGACCGCATCGAAGGCTATGCCGACGCGGGCACGCTGAAGCTCTACGGCGACGGCGGCGACGACTGGCTGATGGTGAATTCCGACGACGGCGACCCGACCAGCGTCCTCTACGGCGGCGCCGGCAACGACACGCTGCTCGCGGCGTCGAACTTCGACAACGCGCCTGCGGGGCTCGGCACCGACCGTCTCAAGGGCGGCGGCGGCAACGACACGTACGTCGTGTTCGAGGCCTCCGACGCGGTCGTCGAGGTGCCCGGCGGCGGCATCGACACGGTGCAGAGCTGGGCCGACCTGGTTCTGCCGGAGAACGTCGAGAACCTGACGCTGCTGTCGACCGGCTACGTCTCGTACGGCAACGACGTGGCCACCGGGAACGACCTCGGCAACGTCATCCGTGGCAACGTCGAGGACAACCGGATCACTGGCCGCGGCGGGGACGACACGCTCTACGGCCGCGAACCCGGGCTGCCGCCGGTGGACTGGTATGGCGGGCGCTACGACGACGCCGACACCCTGCGCGGCGGCGAGGGCAACGACACGCTCTACGGCGGCGACGGCCTCGCCACCTGGGACGGAAACGACGCCCTCTACGGCGACGCGGGTGCCGACGTGCTCGTAGGCCAGGCGGGTGCGGACACCCTTTCGGGCGGCGGTGGCGCCGACGTCTACCGCTACACCGGCATCGGCGACTCCCGCCCCGGCGCCGCCGACACCATCCTCGACTTCACCGGCGTGGGACCTGCCGCCGGCGACAGGATCGACCTCTCCGCCGTCGATGGCGACGCGACCAAGGGCGGCCGGCAGGCCTTCACCTTCGTCACCGCCGACCTGACCCGCGCCGGCCAGCTCAACGTGGTCGAGGGCAGCGGCGGCGCCTCCGTCGTCCAGGGCGAGGTCGACGGCAAGAAGGGCATCGACTTCGCCATCGTCGTGAACGACGCCGGGGCCGATGCGGCGGACTGGACACCTGGGGACTTCATCCTTTAGGCGCGCCGGCCACAGAGCCCGTTCCAGCCGTCATGGCCGTGCTCGTCACGGCCATCCACGCCCCGGTGGACCCGCGGAACAAGTCCGCGGGTGACGATTGACTTGAGTCGCTAATCCCAGAGCGGCTCGCCGAGATCGACGTCGTCCTCGTCGGTCGCGGCACCCGCCGCGGCGCCCGCCGCGCCGCCGATGACGGCCCCGCCGATGGTGCTGCCGCCGGTGATGGTGGAGCCGAGGGCGCCGGCGCCCGCGCCGATGCCGGCTCCGCTCGCCGCACGGTCGCCCGTGCTGCTGCCGCAGCCGCTCAGCACGACCGCGAGCAGGACGGCGCCCAGCCGCAATGCTTGGTTCATGGGGCTCTCCCTTGGTATCGCCTCCCAGACCAACGAGGATGAACCGGCGGTGCCGGCGTGCACTAACCTAGCTTAGGCGCAAAAGGGGGCTATGCCCCGGGCCGGGGCGCAGACGCCCTGGGCGGACGCCGCGACGCGACGCGGCCCATATGAGCGGCCCATAGGCTGTTTCGCCGGCCGGCTGGCGCGGCTAAGATCGGGCTCCTTGCAACCGCCGGCGGGCAGCAGCCGCTGCGCCGGCGAGAGACTGGATCCTCGGGCCATGGCCGCGCAGCAAACGCCTCTATGCGACTTCGGCTGGGAGGCGCCCCGCTTCACCCTGAAGGACGCCTACGGCAATCCGTTCGCCCTCGACGACGTCAAGGGCCCGTACGGCACGCTGGTGATGTTCATCTGCAACCACTGCCCCTACGTGCGCGCCATCGCCGACCGGATCGGCCGCGACGCCTTCGACCTGCAGAAGAAGGGGATCGGCGTCATCGCGGTGATGCCCAACGACTACCAGCGCTATCCCGAGGACGCCCCGGAGAAGATGAAGCGCTTCGCCGAGGAGCACCGCTTTTCCTTCCCCTACGTCGTGGACGAGGAGCAGAAGGTGGCGAAAGCCTACGGCGCCGTCTGCACGCCCGAGTTCTTCGGCTTCGACGCCGGCTTGAAGCTGCAGTACCGCGGCAGGCTCGACGCCTCGGGGCGGGCGCCGGCGCCGCGCGGTGCGCCGCGCGAGCTCTTCGAGGCGATGTCTAGGATCGCCGAGACGGGGAAGGGGCCCGCCGAGCAGCACGCCAGCATGGGCTGCTCGATCAAGTGGCGCGGCGAGATGGACTGAGCCATCCGGACGATCCGCGCCGCCTCGCACCTGCCGCCGCCCGCCCATGTGCAACGACTACGGCAACCGCATCCCCTACAGCGCCTACGTCGAGGTGCTGCGGATGATGGATTTGCCCGTGGTCTCGCCGAGAGGCGCGCCGAACCTGGAGCCGCGCGACGACATCTGGCCCACGGAGGCGGCGCCCGTCCTCCGCCGCCACGCCGACGGGGTCGAGCTGGCGGAGGTCCGCTGGGGCTTTGCGCCGCCCCGGCCGAAGGCCTCTCCGGTGATCAACTTCCGCTCGGAGGGACGCCGCTTCACGACCGGACGCTGCCTCGTGCCGGCGTCGCACTTCTACGAGTTCACCGGCAGCCGCTCACCGAAGGCGAAGTGGAAGTTCACGAAGACGGGCGAAGACTGGTTCTGCTTCGCCGGCCTGTGGCGCCCGGCGAAGGGCGACGCTCCGGAGGCCTTCACCCTGCTGACGACGGCGCCGGGGCCGGACGTTGCGCCGATCCACGACCGGCAGATGGTGGTGCTCGACCGGCGCGACTGGGTCGCCTGGCTCGACCTGACGCGCCCTGAGGCGGAGCTGCTGCGCCCGCTTCCGGCGGGCTCGCTGCAGGTGGAGCGGGTGCGTTAGAGCTGGTCTCAGTCATGAGGCCGCGGAGCGGCCGGTGAGGGTGTCGCCACCCGGCACCGGCGGCCCGTCGCGACGTTCTTGGCCGTTCAGCTCCCCGCGCGCGGCTGCAGGCGGGCGGCGATGGCCTCGGTGAAGGTGAACTGCACCAGGTCGCCGACCTTCAGCCCCTTCATCTTCTGCTGCAGCTCCGGGTTCCTCACCTGGACGGTGCGGGTTCCGCCCTCCGGCCCCTGGAACGTCACGGTGTGGGCGAGCTGGTCGATCTCGATCACCCGCGCGGTGACCGTCGTCTGATCGACGACGCCGGTCGCCGGCTGCTGGCCCGGCTGCGCGCGGGCACGATCCGACACCCCGGTTACCCCCGGCGCCGCCTCGCCCGGCGCGACGACGTTGACGGCCAGCGCGCTGAAATAGGCGATATCGACGACGTCGCCCTTCTTCACCTTGGTCAGGTCGATGGCCGGGTCGCTCACCTTCACGGTGGCCGTCTGCCCCTGCGTGCCGAGGAGCGTCACCATCCGGGTCTTGTAGTTGATCTCCTGGACGGTCGCGGTCGTCTGGATGAGGTCCTGGCCGACCACCGTCGGCGGCGCCTCGGTTGCCCGCACCACGTCGTTCGAGCCGTTGCCTGAGCAGCCGGCCAGACCGCCGGCGGCGATCAGGCAGACCGCCGACACCATCAGCACCCGTGTGTCGAGTCTCATCGTTGCTGTCCCCTTGGTCCTTGGTTTATCCCGCCTGCGCGGCGAAGACGTAGCCTTGCGCGGGGCGGCGACGATACCCGTTTTGCGGGCGAACGCCTACCTGAATGACCCCGCCCGACCCACTCGGAGCCGCCCGCTGCTCAGCGGGCGAACGTGTTGACGGCAGCGGCGACCCTGCCAGCCGTGGTCAGCCAGCAGGCCACGGCGAAAATGCCGGCGAACCAGGCGAACGCATCCGGAAACAGACAGATCAGGGCGAGAAAGAGGATGGTCTCGCTGCCCTCGGCGATGCCGCCGAGGTAGTAGATCGACTTCGCGCCGCGCCGGCTGGTGGTCAGGCCGCGCTTGGCGGCGATGATGGCGAAGGCGAGGAACGAGGCCATCGTGCCGACGAACGAGAACACGAGGACGGCGGCGGCGAGCGCGTGCTCAGGGCGGCCGATGGCGAAGGCGACGGGCACGCCGGCGTAGACGATGAAATCGAGGACGATGTCGAGGAAGCCGCCGAGGTCGGTGGCGCCGCGAATGCGGGCGATGGCGCCGTCGAGGCCGTCGGCGAGGCGGTTGAGGACGATGCAGGCGAGGGCCATGATGTCCTGCTGCCAGATCAGCGCCGGAAAGCTGGCGATGCCGGCGCAGAAGCCGAGGAGGGTCACGGTGTTGGCGTCAACGCCGAGGCCGGCCAGGACGCGGGCCGTCCGGTGCAGGGGCGGATCGATGAGGCGCCGCGCCGCCGCGTCCAGCATTTCCCGCTCCCGCACGAGGACGGCTTGTCTTGCCACGGCTGCGCAGCCCTGGCGAGCGTCAGTTTCGCGTCGCCTCAGCCGTAGAGGACGCTGCAGATGACGACGGCGCCGACGATGCCGGCGGTATCCGCGGCCAAGGCGGCGACGATGGCATGGCGCAGCCGCCGGACGCCGACGGCGCCGAAGTAGACCGCCAGCACGTAGAAGGTGGTCTCGGTGGACCCCTGGATGGTGCTGACCAGGTAGCCGACGTAGCTGTCCGGGCCGATCGCGGGGTCGTTGATGATCGAGGCGAGCACCCCGTAGGCGCCGGAGCCGGACAGCGGCCTGAGCAGCGCCATCGGCAGCGCCTCCGCCGGCAACCCGATGGGGCCGGTCAACCGGCCGAGCGGCGTGACCAGGAGGTCGAGCGCGCCGCTCGAGCGGAACATGGCGACGGCGACCAGGATGGCGACGAGGTAGGGCGTGATCCGGATCGCGACCTGGAAGCCGTCGCGCGCACCCTCGATGAACACCTCGTAGATCCGCACGCGCTTGGCCACGCCGAGGCCGAGCAGGCCGACGATGATGCCGGGCACGATCCACGGCGCCGCGTCCCGGCCGTAGACGATGCTGAGCGGGATGAGCGCGACCACGCCGGCGAGGACGGCGAACGAGACGGCCGGCGGATAGCCGGGCCCGACGCGCTCGGCCTCGGCCGCCGCCTCCGGCTCCGGGTTCGCAGCGTCCTCGAAGGCCGCCTCGGCGCCGCCGTCGGCGCCCGCTTGCGACACCGCAGCGGTGGCATCGGCGCTGCCGGCGGGGCCCGTTGGCCAGACACGCTCCAGCAGCTTGACCATGACGATTGCCACCGTCGTCGAGCAGATGGTGGCGAACAGCGTGGTGGGGACGATGCCGGCGGGGTCGGCGGAGCCGGCGGCGGCGCGCAGGCCGATCACGCCGGTGGGCAGCAGCGTGACGCTGGAGGTGTTGATGGCGAGGAACAGCACCATGGCGTTGGTCGCCGTGCCCTTGAGCGGGTTGAGCTTGTCGAGCTCCTGCATGGCGCGGATGCCGAACGGCGTCGCGGCGTTGCCGAGGCCGAGCACGTTGGCGGAGATGTTCATGATCATCGCCCCCATCGCCGGGTGCTCCGGCGGCACCTCGGGGAACAGCCGGGTCATCAGCGGCCGGACCAGCCGGGCGATGGTGACGAGCAGGCCCGCGGCCTCGGCCACCTTCATGACGCCCAGGAACAGCGCCATGACGCCGATCAGCCCGATGGCCAGCTCGACGGCGCTGCGGGCGCCGTCGATGATGGCCGTCGTCAGCGCCTGCATGGCGCTCACGTCGCCGACGGGGCCAAGCCCCAGCAGCTCGCGGCCGGCGGCGACCGCGAAGGCGATGGCGACGAGGGCGAAGAAGATGCCGTTCAAGCGTGGGCCGGGGCGGGAGAAGACGGGCGGGAACGATGCCCAAAGAGATACCAGAAAACCGACCGCCGGTCACCTCAAGCTCACCGGCGTAACGGGGCGGTGTCGGCCCTCAGGGCGGGCTGGTTGGCCGAAGCGGCTGCAACGCCCGCTTCTCGTAGACCGCGGTGATCGCCTCGCCGTCCCAGACGTAGCAGAGGTGGCGTTCCTGGCGGCAGTTGCCTAGCGGCGCCGGGCGGAAGACGGCGGCGCACTCGCCGCCCGCGCGGCGGACGCTGGCGTAGACGACGCCGCCGGCGCCGGCGGCGACCAGGGCGCGCCCCAGCCGCTGGCCGGCGGCATGATCGGACGGATGATGGACCTCGGCGAACTCGGCAGGGCGGCCGCGGAGATCATGCAGGTCGCCCGCGAGATCCGCCGAATCGGCGGAAGGCGCGCTACAATAATGCGAGACGGATGGACGGCGGCCGTGCGCGAGGAAGAGACAGCGTCGCCTTCAGCCCGCCGGTCGGGCGGTTGGCGAGGACGAGGGTGCCGCCATGGGCGGTGGCCACCGCACGAACGATGGCAAGGCCTAACCCGGCGCCGCCGCTGGCGCGGTCGCGCGAGGCGTCGGGCCGGTAGAACGGCTCGCCGACCATGGCGAGTTCCTCCTCCGGCAGCCCGGGGCCGTCGTCCTCGACGCTGATCTCGGCTCCCTCGTCGTCGCCGTTGAGCGCGAGGGTAACGTCCACCTCCTGTCCGTGCCGGGCGGCGTTGTCGATCAGGTTGGCGATGGCCCGGCGCAGGCCCATCTGCCGCGCGGTGAAGGCCGCGCGCTCGGGCCCGTGGTAGCGGATCGGCGTCCCGGCATCGGCGGCCTCGTCGCAGATCGTGCGCACCAGCGCGGCCAAGTCGAGGCGCGCCGGCGGCTCGCCGGTGAAGGCGTCGCGGGCGAACTCCAGGCTCGTCGCGATCAGCCCCTCGATCTGCGCCAGATCGGCGAGCGTCTTCTCCTGCTGTGCCGGATCGTCCATGAGCTCGGCGCGAAGCCTGAGCCTCGTCAGCGGCGTGCGCAGGTCGTGGGACATGGCCGCCAGCATCTGCGTCCGCTGGCGAACCATGCGCTGCAGCTGCGCCTGCATCTGGTTGAAGGCGCGGGCGGCGCGGACGACCTCCTGCGGCCCGCGTTCGTCCAGCGGCGGGGCGTCGAGATCGCGCCCCAGTCGCTCCGATGCGCCGGCCAACACCGACAGCGGCGTGCTCGCCCGCCAGACGGCGAACGCCGCGATCGCCGCCGCGGCCAGGCTGGTGGCGGCGATCAGCAGCAGCATCGACGAAGTCCAGAGCGGCGCCTGCGGCGCCAGCGGCGCGGCGAAGCTCAGCCAACTGCCGTCGGTGAGGCGGAGGCTGCCGTACATGATCTCGACGCTCGCCTTGTCCGCCGCAGATCCCCGGACGCCGTCGTGCGCCGGCCCCCTGCCGCTCCAGCCGGACGGCGGACCGCCCCGTCCCGCGCCGCCGCCCCAATCGGACGCAAACGGCGGCTGGCCGACGCCGAGCCGGAGGTCGCCGCCCGGGTCGGTGCCGAGCTCGTCGGCGAAGACGCTCCGCAGCGAGCGGAGACGCGAACTCGCATCGCCGGGCTCTGCCACGGACGGCCGGTTCCCCCACTGCAGCCTCAGCCCGGCGCCTCGGCGGGTGTGCAGCTGGGTCGGCCGCTCCGCCGGCGGCAGCGCCTCGAGCAGACGCGCCGCATCGACGACCCGCTCGGCTATGGCGCGCTCGCGGGCCGTTATCTGCAGGGTCCGGCGCTCCCCGAGGTAGGCGGCAAGCCCGACCGCGTTCGAGGCCAAGACGGCGGCCAGCAGCACGAGGATGCTGCGGCCGACCAGGGTTCGCGGCCAGGGGAGGGTCAAGATCGCCGGACCTCGGCGGCGAACATGTAGCCGCCTCCGCGCACGGTCTTGATCAGCGCCGGCTCGCGCGGATCGTCCTCGATCTTGCGCCTGAGCCGGCTGATCTGCACGTCGATGCTGCGGTCGAAGGCGTTGGCGCCGCGGCCACGGGCGAGATCGAGGAGCTGATCGCGGCTGAGCACGCGCTGCGGATGCAGTGCCAGTGCGGCGAGCAGGCCGTGCTCGCCGGCGCTGAGCGGCACCAGCGTCCCGTCCGGGCCGGTCAGCTCGCGCCGGTCGAGGTCGAGCCGCCAGCCCTGGAAGCTCAGCACGGCCGCCTCGGCCCGCCTGGAGCCGGACAGCCCGCCTGCGGACGCGCCGCTGCGGCGCAGGACTGCGCGGATTCGGGCCAGGAGCTCGCGGGGGTTGAACGGCTTGGCGACGTAATCGTCGGCGCCCATCTCGAGGCCAACGATCCGGTCCACGTCCTCGCCCACGGCCGTGAGCATGACGATCGGCACGGCCGAGGACGCCCGCAGCTCCCGGCACAGGCTCAGGCCGTCCTCGCCGGGCAGCATGACGTCGAGGATGACGAGGTCGATGGCGGCGTTCGCCAGAACCTTCCGCATGGCTCGGCCCTCGGCCGCGGCGGTGACGCGGTAGCCGTGCTTGGCCAGGAACCGCGACAGCAGGTCGCGGATCTCGGCGTCGTCGTCGACGACCAGGATATGCGCGGCTGCGTTCATCGCCCGCAACTATAGCGCCTGCATCCTCCTGACCGGCCGAAGTTTTTGGTAACGCTTCGCGACAACCCAGGACAATGAAACGGAGTGTTACACGGGGCCACCATGGCCGACATCGTCCGGAAAAGGTGGCGGCCCATAGTTCAGCCACATGAGGACCTTGATCGGGGCCGCGGATAAGCCGGCGGCCCCGGCGAAGACAGGAGAACGACGATGGCAAGACGCAAGCGGATCCTGCTGACGGCAGCCGCGGCGATCGCGACGAGCCTGGCGCTGGGCACCCTCGGCTCCGACGCCGCGCTGGCGCAGGGCCAGGGCCAGGGCCAGGGCCAGGGCCAGGGCCAGGGCCAGGGCGGGCAGCAGATGCAACGCGGTGGCGGCATGAAGATGTTCGGGCGGTGTGACACCGACGGCAACGGCCAGATCAGCCGGGACGAGTTCGAGGCTTGCAGCAAGATGCGCTTCGAGCAGATCGACGCGGACAACGACGGGAAGGCCACGCTGGAAGAGTTCCGGACGCGGAGCATGGCCAGGAACCAGCAGCGCCAGCAGATGATGTTCCGGCAGATGGACACGAACGGCGACGGCGCGATCACCGCCGAGGAGTTCGACGGCATGCACGAGACCCGGTTCGAGCAGATCGACACGGACGGGGACGGCGCCATCACCCAGGCCGAGGCGCAGCAGATGCGCCAGAAGATGCGCGGGCAGGGGATGGGGCCGGGCGGCCAGGGCATGGGCCAGGGACCAGGCATGGGTCAGGGTCAGGGTCAGGGTCAGGGTCCGGGCATGGGCCAGGGACCAGGCATGGGCCAGGGACAAGGCATGGGCCAGGGACAAGGCATGGGCCAGGGACAGGGCATGGGCCAGGGTCAGGGTCCCGGAGGCGGCAAGGGTCAGGGCGGCGGCGGACGGGGTCCGGCGCAGCAGTAGCCCGTAAAGGTCGTAGAGACGGCGGCCGGCGAAGGGTCTTTGCCGGCCGCGCCACTTCGGCTCAACTCCGCGTCCTGCTCGCTCCTCAGGCGCCCCTGGATCTTTGCCCCGACTGCCGCTACACGGGGAGGGTCGGTGGAACCGGAGGCTGGCGATGGCTGGGCTGAGGATGCGGGGGGCGTACGGGCCTGGCATGGTCACGGCGGTGGCGATGGCCGCGGCGTTCGTGGGCGGGTGCGCCGAGCTGTACAAGGGACCCCGCGTCGTCCACTACACCGACACCAGCTTCTATGTTCGCCACGTTCCGCTCACGAGTGGTGCGCAGAGCGTCGACGAGATCGCGGCCGACATCTGCAGCGGCCGGAAGGGGCAGGCCGTCTTGCGCGACGCGTATCAGGACGTGCCGCTCGATATTCGTTATGCCACCTACGAGTGCATCTAGGGCGGCCACACCTGAGGCGTGTCTGTGTCGCGAAAGCGGCAGTCGGGCATCGAAGCCGCGGCGGCGTTGCCTTTGTGCTACACTTTTTCCACAGGCAGGCTATGCTTCATTTTGGTGACGCGCTTGATCAAATGCGCGGGAAGCAGTGCTTGAGGCCGGGAGATGAGGTCGGATCGGTTCGCGCGGGCGGCAGCAGCGGCGTCTCTGATGCTCGCTTGCGCCATGACTGCCGCCGTGGCCCAGGACGCCCCGGTCATCGACGGCCCCGGCTTCGTCACGGAAAGCGGAGGGTCGGCGTACCTTAGCGATGAGCCCGTCGGCTCCATCGGCCTGTCGGCGGACCAGCGGCTGAGCCTCCGCACCTACCAGTACCGCAGCTTCGCCCCGCCTAGGAGCGGCCGATCCGGCGCGGGCCTCGGCTACCAGCCGAGCCGCGAGGGCGACCTGGACGCATCGGCCATCGAGGGCCTGGACGATCTCAGCCAGGCCTGGGACACCGGCGGCATTCTCGAGTACGGCTACAGCGATCCGGACGAGCCCAGGACCCGGGCCGGCATCGACGTGCGCATCGCGCCGGGCGACATCAACGCCGGCGACGGCTGGCTGCTGCAGCCCGGCGCCAGCTACACCACGCCCTTCCTCGACCGCTGGCAGTTCAACGCCCGGGTCTACTCGACGCTTGCCCCACCCAGCTCGTCGAGCGGGAGCATGTACCTCGACCGGCAGGCGCGGAACGGCGCCGGCTGGAACAGCGACTCAACGTTCCAGGACGTTGGCGTGAACCTCGGCCTTGCCTACGACGTCAACGACAGCTGGATCGTCGGCACCGGCGCGGGCGTCTCGCGGATGCTGGGCCGTCCGGACGACGCCGGCACGCTGGACGACGAGGCGACGGCAACCCAGTTCTTCGGCGGCGTCGTCCTCAAGTACAAGTTCTAGCTTTCGCGCCCGTCCTCTTCCGGGCGCCGGCGCAAGGTCGCCGCGGCCAGCGCCACGACGGCAATCCCCGGCAGAAGAAGAGCGCCGGGCGCGCCCATCGTCCAGAGGCTTGCGCCGCTGACGAGGGACCAGACGGCCGGCACGACCAGCAGCAGCCAAGGCGGCCGCCTCGACAGCGGCGCCAGCGCCAGCGTTGCCGCGGCGGTGGGGTCGGGAGCCAGGCCAGCGACCTCGGCCTCCAGCCACGGGCGGCCCGCGAGCGGCGCCAGCAGCGGATAGCCCACGAGCGCAAAAAGAAGAAGGCCCAAGCCTACCGCCTTGCGTACGGGCGTCTGGCGGTTCGCGACGACGCGGCCGCGGACGGCCCCGACCCACACGAGCAGCAGCGCCTGCAGCCCGAAGCATCCGGCGAAGAGGGGTGCGGCGAGGTTGATCGACGCGTAGTACCCGAGGTGGAACGACCAGGCGCAGACGAGCCAGAGGCCGGCGAGGGTCGCCGCGATCAGCCTCCCGGCGGAAAGCCCGCCGCGCAGGGCAAGCCACGGGAGCGCCGCCGCGACCGCCAGCACCGCCAGCTGCCACGGCCACACGGCCCGGTTCTGCAGCTCGAACAGCCGGAAGTAGGTGTCGCGCGAGAACATCATGAAGTCCGACAGCGTGTAGCTCAGCCACTCCGGCATCCGCTCGCCCTGCCCGGCTACACCAGCCGCTCGACGTCCGCGATCATCCGCCGCCGCAGGCCCGGGTCCGGAAGCGGCTCGCGGGCCGCCGCCATGTTCTCGCGGATGTGATCGACGCGGCGGGTCGCCGGGATCGCGCAGGTCACGTCGGGATGCGAGACGATGAACTTGAGCAGCGCCTGCGCCCAGCTTTCGCAGCCGATGTCCGCGGCCCAGCCGGGAAGGGGATGCGGCTCCAGCGCCGCGGTCAACGCGCCCTGGCGGAAGGGACGGTTGACGATGACGGCGATGCCGCGGTCGCGGGCCACCGGCAGAAGCCTCGCCTCCGCCTCGCGGTCGAGGACGTTGTAGGTGAACTGGACGAAGTCGAGGGGTTCGCGCTGCATGATCCGCTCGAACTCGTCGTGCCGTCGGCCCTCCGAAGTGGTGATGCCGACGTAGCGGAGCCGGCCTTCGGCCTTCATCGCCGCCAGCGTCTGCAGGTGCTTCTCCCAGCCAAGCAGGTTGTGCACCTGCAGCAGGTCGAAGCGGTTCACGCCCCACAGCCGGCGCGACTCCTCGACCTGTGCCGGACCCGCCGCGGCGAACGGCGTCCAGACCTTATCGGCCGAGAACAGGCCGTCCGGGTGGCCCAGTCTGCTCAGGCCGCGGCCGACCACCGCCCGTGAGGAACCGTACATGGGCGACGAGTCGATCATGCCGCCGCCGGCCGCGAGTCGATCATGCCGCCGCCGGCCGCGAAGAAGGCGCGGAGGACCTCCGTCCGCTCCGCCTGCGCCGCCGGGTCCTCGCCGATGTTGAACGTGATCCAGGTGCCGAGGCCGACCACCGGCAGCGCCTCGCCCGTGGACGGGATCGTCCGGGCCAGCCCGCGCCCGCCACCGCTCTCGGCGCCGACCGCGCTGCGCGTTGCGGTGGCGCCGATCGCCATCGCCGCAGCGGAGGCGAGGAACGCGCGGCGGCCGATGGCCGGGCGATGGGTCATGACGGGTGCGTCCAGATCCGTAGGGTGGCGAAATGCGTGCCGGCCCTTGACGTGGTTCAGCGGCGGCGAAAGGCAACGGCCCTGCGGGGCCGCAATGGCCGCAGGTCACGCCGCCGCCGTGGCCGCGCCACGAGCGAGGCCGCGCACCGCGATTCGCCGTCCTGCAGGACACCCGCACAGCGGGTAAACCGCGACGTTTTCCCCATCATCTTGTAGTCGGCATGGATCTCAACGCGTTATGCAGTGATCTGCCAACCGGCGTTCGACCGCCGCTGGGAAACCCGGCGGCGCTGGTAGGATGACCGCCCGCGTAGGAAGGCCGTGCGAAAGATGAACCGTTGGACGCGTCCGCCAGCCTGAGCCTCTACGTCGCCGCCGCGCGTCCGCTGCGGCCGGCGGTGACGAGCCTCCAGTTCGTCGCCTTCGCTTACGCGGCGTGGCTCGTCGCCCTGACCGTCATCGGCAACCGCGCCGACTCGTCGCCGGTGCTGATCGAGATCGTTCTGCTCAGCGGCGCGGTGCCGGCCGTCCTGCAGGCCATGCTGTTGCCGGCGGACACCCGCGGCAATGCGCCGGGCATGTGGTTCATGTGGGCGTTCGTGACGCTGTTCCTCCTGAGCTACGTGGCCAACCCCTTCGTCTGGCAGGACCTCGTCAACGTCTTCAACGTCCTCTTCGTCTTCCTGATCGGCTTTCTGATCGTGAGTTGCACGGACGCGGCGCTGATCAAGAGGATCGCGGCGACGTACGCGGTTATGACCGCGGCTTACCTCGTCTACATGAACCTGTTCGGCTCCTACCAATGGGGCCGGCTGAGCGGAGGCGTCTCCTCGAACATCTGGGGCTTCGTCGCCCTGAACGTGGCCGCCGGCGCCTTCTGTTTGAAAAGCCGGCTTCTCGCCCTCGCCTGCTGGGCGGTCGTGCTGCTGACCATGTACAACGCCCAGGCCCGCGGCAGCATGATCGCGCTGATCCCCTACGTCGTCGTATCGGTCTATTTCGCGCTGGCCTACGAGCGGCGGGTGGACATGTCGTGGAAGGTCATCGCCATGGTGACCGTGCTGATCGCCTGCCTACTCGGCGTCGCCGCCCGCCCCGACTTCATCATCAACGACGTCATGCGCCTCAACGATCCCTATCGCGGACTGCAGTCCGGCGTGACGGGGCGGGACGCCGCGTGGTCCGAGGGGCTCGGCGTATGGTACGACCATCCGCTGCTGGGCGTCGGTTACCGCAAACACGAACAATACATGCGCTTCACGATGTTGAACGCGCACAACGCCCACATCTCCATGCTCGCCGACACCGGCGTCATCGGCTTCGTCCTGTACATCGGCTTTCTGGCCGCCTCGTTCTTCGCCGCGCTGCATGCCATCGCGGACCCCAGGCTGCGGCTGTTCGTGGCCTCGATCATCGTCTCCTACGCCCTGGCCGGCATGTTCGAGCGGCGCGCCATCAACGCCGGCAACGCCTACTCGATCACCTTCATCTTCGTCTGCCTGCTGGCCCTGCGGCATGCGCGCTTCCCCATCGTCGCCCGGGAGGGGCGAGCGCCGCCGCCGGTCGTCCTCTACGACCCTTACGCCGAGGCGGAGGCCGTCTCCGCCGCCGAGGCCGCGAGCAGCGCCGACGCGGACCCCCGGACCGAGCGCGCCCGGGAGATGATCGAGGCGTACCTGGACGTCGACGCGATCGCCCTTGCCGGCCTCGGCCGTCATCGGGTCATGATCAGCACGGCGCAGTGGCGCGAGTACCGAGGGCTGCTGCGTGACCTCATCGTCTACGGCTACGCCCTGAATTTCGCCGACCTCTCCGCGGAGAACCTGGACGTCGTCAGTATCGTTCCCCACGGCTCGCGCCGCGCCACCGTGCGCTCGCGGGTGCGGCGGCCGGCGGACGGCCAGCTCGTGTCCGTCGATTGGCGGATCCGTACGCTGACGAGGGGAGGCGGCTTCAAGGTGACAGACGTGGTCATCGAGGGAACGTCCGCGGCCCGGACGCTGCGCGCCGACGTTTCCGCCATCTTCGCCAGTGACGGCATCGAGCAGGTCTGCGCCGTGCTCCGCAATCAGGTCAACGCCATGCGGGACGCTTTGGCCTGATCGTGGCGCGGCGAGGCCGACGCGCTGTATGCCGGGAGATCCGCTAACGCGTTTGGCGCACGCTGGCCAACTTCATTCGCGACGATTCTGTGAAGCGCTAGCGCTGTCGGAATCAGCCGCTATAATCCGCCGGTCGATTGTGGGCGCCGTCTGCTGGCACTCGCGCGCAGTCTTGAACGAAGTACATATTGGAGCACCTCCGAATGGATCTAAGCTCGGAGCATATGGAACGGATGCCTCGGGATCGGGACCCAGAGGCCTCCCGTTGGGAGGACTTGGACCTTAAAGAATTTTTGAGCATCTTGTATCGCCGAAAATGGCTGATTGCCGGCACGATACTGATCATCACCGGATTGGCGGCGCTCTTCGCTTTCACCGCCACGCCCAAGTACACCGCCAATCTGCAGCTCGTCTTCGACGCCAAGGAGCAGAGCGTCCTCAACTTCGAGGCTGCGCTCAGCGGCCAGCCACAGGACGAAGCGGCTTTGCTGAGCGAAATCGAGGTCATCCAGTCGCGTGCGCTCGCAGGACGTGTGATCGACAAGCTCGGCCTCATCAACGACCCCGAGTTCAACAGCGAACTGGCCCCGCCCGGCTTCCTCGACCGGTTCGTCCTGGCCGCTTCGGATTCCGGAGCGCCGCCGGCAGGCGCCGGTGATGCGGCGGCGTGGCAGGAGAACGTGGAGGCGCTGCGGCGCGAGCGGGTTATCGACGCCGTGCTAGAACGAATCGAGGTGGCCCAGAGCGGTCGTTCGCGCGCCGTCGAGATCGACTTCACCTCTGTCGAGCCGGTGAAGGCCGCGGTGATCGCCAACACGATCGGCGAGCTGTTCCTGTTGGAGCGGCTCGAGGGCAAGTTCGAGAACGCGAGGCGCGCCAGCCAGTGGCTCGCCGAGAATGTCCAGAAGCTGCGCGAGCAGGTCGAGGAGGCGGAAAGCAAGGCCGAGGACTACCGCAAGCAGCACAACCTGTTGCAGGGCGAGAGGGTGACGCTGGTCACCGAGCAGATCTCGACGCTGAACGCGCAGCTCTCCGAGGCCCGCCGGGCACGGACCGAGGCCGAGGCTAACCTCGAACAGGCGAGGCGGCTGCTCTCCTCGCCGGACAAGCTCAACACCGCCGTCCAGGTCCTGGAGTCAGACCTGATCCAGCGGCTCCGCGAGTCGCAATCGACCCTGGCGCGGCGCGAGGCGGCCCTGACCCAGGAACTCGGGCCGATGCATCCGCAGCTCCTGCAGCTTCGCGAGGAGCGCAGCAAGCTGCTCGCCGACGTCGATATCGAGGTGCGCAAGGTCGTCGTCAGCCTGGAGAACAAGGTCGACGTCGCCCGCCGCCAGGAGGCGCTCGTCGTCGGCGAGTTGGAGGCGCTCAAGGACCAGATGGGCGTGGCCAACGAGGCCACCGTCGGCCTGCGCACGCTGGAGCGAGACGCCGAAGCCAACCGGCTGATGCTCGAGAAGTTCATGGCCGCGTTCATGGAGACGTCGGCGCAGGAGGACGCCTCTGCGCAGCTCCCCGACGCGCGGATCATTTCCACCGCCGCGGTGCCGGAGCAGCCGTCCTTCCCCAACAAGCCGCTGGTCGTGGCCGGCGGCTTCGCCTTCTCGGTGCTGGCGGCGTTGCTGCTGGCGCTTTCGCTCGAGCGGCTCGATCGTGGATTCCGCAGCGCCGAGCAGGTGGAAGCAGAGATCGGTCTGCCGGTTATCGCCCACGTCCCGCTGATCACCGGCGGCAAGGGGCGCTTTCCTGCGGACTACATCCTGGAGCGGCCGGACTCCGCGTTCGGCGAGGCCGTCCGGTCGCTGTTCACCCGGCTGCTGCTGTCCGCGCCGCAGGCGGCGCCGCACGTGGTCCTCATCACCTCCGCGGAGCCGGACGAGGGCAAGACCTCGATCTCGCTCGCGCTGGCACGGATGCAGGCCCGTTCCGGCCGGCGGGTCGTCCTGGTCGACGCCGACTTCCGCAAGTCGACGATCTCGGACGTGCTCAAGGCGGAGGCCTCGCCGGGCCTTCTCGAGGTCATGAACGGCGCCGCCACCCTCGACGAGGCGATCCGCACCGACGATCCCACCGGGCTCGACGTCGTCGTCAGCGGTGCCTACCACTCGGAGGCGTTGCATGCGTTCTCGACCGGGCGGATCGACGGCGTCCTCGCCGAGCTGCGCCGGCGCTATGAATTCGTCATCATCGATTCGGCGCCCGTTTTAGTGATCTCGGACGCCCAGATTCTCTCCGCCAAGGCCGACGAGACGCTGCTGGTGGTGCGCTGGGGCAAGACCCGCCGGGAGGTCGCCGGCTACGCCGCCAGGCAGCTGCAGGCGACGGCGCGCCGCGTCGGCGGCGCCATCCTCAGCCAGGTCGACGTGACCAAGCAGGCTCGCTACAACTACGGCGACTCCGGCTACTACTTCGGCAAGGCCAAGCGCTACTACACGACGTAGCAGCACCGGCGGAGCTGGGAGGGGGGCGGGAGCTACATGTCACGGTCGGCGCTGACCTCGCTGTTCGTCGCCTCCGTCGTCCTCGTCATCGCCCTGGGGACGCTGCTGGCGGTTCCCGGGGCAAGCCTTGGGCGCAACGGCACCGCCACCGGCCTCCTCGTCTTCGCCCTCGCCATCTCCGGCTGGCAGCTGACGATGACCGCAATCGCTCCCCGCCCAGCGGTGGCGAGCATGATGGTGCATCTGTTTTTCGTCTTCTTCCTGATTGTGCCGGCGCTGTTCCAGCTCGCGACCAACACCTATGCCCACGACATGTCGATCTACAAGGAGGCGACGGCCACGAAGGCGGCCATCCTCGTCCTCCTGTTCGTCCTCTGCTTTGCGGCCGGGGGCGCGCTGGGCCCGAAGCGGCTGGACCGGGCGCTTCGCACGGTCGAGGCCTGCGAGCGCCGCCGTCGCGGCGCCCTCGTCATCGCCTTCGTGCTCGCCGCGGCCGCCATCGCGCTCGGGGCGATCCTCGCCTTCGGCCTGGACACGCTGGTCGCCAACCGCACGGCCGTCTCGACGCACATGGCCGAGGAGGAAACGAAGGCCACCGCCGGACTGTTCCTCGACCTGCCGCGGGCGATCACCTTCTGCGCGGTGCTCGCCGTGCTCTACCTGTTCGGCCGCCGGGCGGGGCGGCGCGGCGACAAGCGGCGCACCGCCGCCATCCTGCTCGGCCTGCTCATCCTGCCGCTGTTCGCCATCGTCAACTACCCCCAGTCCCTGCCCCGGTTCTGGCTGTTCGGGATGGCGATCGCCGTGCTGCTGCTCTATCTCGACCT
>Ga0209573_1003206_pt1 | contig 18608 bp, 17 predicted proteins | sample TNRBio252014_DNA_FD_185870 | JGI IMG/M metagenome (GOLD analysis project Ga0209573, IMG submission 185870) | Wastewater treatment Type I Accumulibacter community from EBPR Bioreactor in Madison, WI, USA - TNR Reactor_6/25/2014_ DNA (SPAdes)... | ecosystem: Engineered > Bioreactor > EBPR >...
GCCCGACCCGCGACGAGGCACGCTTCACCCTGATCGCCCGCGAGCGCCTGGCCATGCTCGAACTGCCCTCCGCGGTCGAGACGATCCGGCTGCACGCCGAGCACCCGGTCGCCGCCGCTGCGCTGAGCGAGGGCCTGTTCGGCGACCCGGCCCGTGCCGACGAGGACGCCGCGCTGCTGCTCGCCCGCCTGCAGGCACGACTCGGTCACCAGGGCGTGGTGCGCCTGTCCACCTGCCCCGATCACCGCCCCGAGGCGGCCTGGCGCGCCTGCGAGCCGGGCAGCGCCGCGGCAGCCGATACGGCTGATGCACACGAGCGCCTGCGCCCGCTGTGGCTGCTGCCCGCTCCGCGTGCGATCGATGCCGGCGGCTACACCCTGCTCGGGGCGGCCGAGCGCATCGAATCGGGCTGGTGGGACGGTGCCCCCGTTCGTCGCGACTACTACCTCGCGCGTGACCCCGGGCAGATCCTGTGCTGGATCTTCGAACGCCTCGATACGCCCGGGCGGTGGTTCGTGCATGGGTATTTCGGCTGAAGCGGCGCTCATGACGGAGCCGCCGCGCCTTCGAAAGCCCTTCGCGGCTTCCGCCGACCCTAAGGACGTTTCGGTTTTGCAGGCGCGCCGGAAGGCGCAAATCCGGCATGTCCGAACCCGAAAACGCCCATCGCCACCCCACCGCATGGTTCGCGGCTTCCGCCGCTCCTAAAGAGACCGCCGCTCCTGCGAGCGGCCCTTCGCGGCTTTTGCTGCTGCTGCAAAAACCGCCACGCCGGCGCCGGCGTACGATTCCCGGGCTGGCGCAGCGTAGTACACTCGTTTCGGTCCGCGATTCCCGTGACTTTCTTGCAAGGAGCCCCGCAGCCCATCGCTGCCCGTCCCACATGTCCCAGACCCCGCCCTTCACCGCCTCCGCCAGCAGCCCTCCGATCAGCACACCCCCCGCCGCACCGATCCCGCCGGGCGACCAGGCCCGGCGTCTCGCCCTCTTCAGCCTGCTCCTCAGCCTCGTCGCGCTGCCCGCCACCATCCTGCTGTTCACCCAGCTCGACACCCTGTGGCCCGAGATCGTACGGATGGAGGGCCTGCCCTTCATGGCTGCGGCCACCCTGCTCGGCGCGGCGATGGCGATCGGCCCGCTCGCCGCGGGCATTGGCTTCCTGCTCGCGGTGTGGCACGGCGTGAAAAGTGTTTACAGCGAACGCAGCCACGCCACGCCGCTGCTCGATCGGGCGATCGTCGCCGGCGGCGTGCTCGTCTGGTTTGCGCCGGCGCTGGTCGCGGTGGCGCAGGCGGTGGTCGCCCTGAGCAGCGGCCGCATCCACTTCGTGCGTCCACCGCGCGACTACTTCCTCGCCACCGACCCGATCGCCTACTGGCAGGGCGTGGGGTTCTGGCTGATCATTGCAGCACTGCTCTGCTTCCTTGCCTGGCGTTACTGGCGCCCGAAGCTCTTTCCTCGCTCATCACCCGCCTCCGCAACCGAGGCCTGAACGCCCTGAGCGCCCGGCCGCTCGACTGCAGCGAAAGCGACCGTTCGTGTGCCTGTCTCCGGACAAGCCTCGCAGCATCCGCGGTGACACCTCGGTGCATGGCGTCGCCGACGATCTCCGCCGGTCGGCGCCTGAGGCTCAACGACCCAGCCACCCGCGCCGCAACCGCGCCGCCCCGGCGGCAGCGCGCGACGCGACCTTGAGCTCGTAGCGGTCGAGCGGCGGTGCGGCGAGCGCGAGCCGCATGCACATCAGCTCGTCGCGGCGGAACAGGTGAAGCTCCACCGCGTCGCCCACGCGGCGGCGGGCGAGCATGTCCTCCAGCCCTTTCGCGCTGGCAATCCTGAGCCCGTCGAGCGCAAGCAGCACGTCGCCGGCGGCGATGCCTGCCGCCTGCGCCGGGCTGTCGTCATACACGTTGGCCACCCTCGCCTCGCCACTGCCCGCGGCAAGCTTGAGGCCGAGCACCGGCGCCGACGCAGCGGCTTCCGCGCGCAGCGTCACCCCGAGCGGGCGCAGCAGGCGCGCAAGCGGCAGGTCATCACAGCCTTCCACCGCCTTTTGCAGCCAGCGCGCCAGACGTGCGCCGAGGCGCTCCCCAGCGACCTCGCGCACCGTCGCGAAGATGCCGTCCTCGGCCACGCCGACGCCGGTGCAGCCGTGGCGCTGCCACAACAGGCGCATCACGTCATCCAGGCTGAGCTCGCCCGCGCTGCCGGCGCGCAGTTGCAGGTCGAGCGCGAGCGCGATCAGCGCGCCCTTAGCATAGTAGCTGACGATGGCGTTGGGCGCGTTCTCGTCCTGGCGGTAGTACTTGATCCACGCATCGAACGAGGACTCGGCGACGCTCTGCCTGAGCCGCCCACTGCCCCGCATCACGCTCGCGATCGTCTTGCCGAGCAGGCCGAGGTAGTCCTCGACGCCGATCACGCCGCTGCGCACCAGGGCGAGGTCGTCGTAGTAAGAGGTGAAGCCCTCGAAGGCCCACAGCAGCCGGGTGTGGTTCTCGCGCGCGAGGTCGTAGGGGGTGAAGGCGGCCGGCTTGATGCGCTTGACGTTCCAGGTGTGGAAATACTCGTGGCTGCACAGGCCGAGGAAGCTCTTGTAGCCATCGGACAGCCCCTCCATGCCCTTCCACGGCAGGTCGGCGCGGCTGCACAGCAGCGCGGTCGAGGCGCGATGCTCGAGCCCGCCGTAGCCCTCGCCCACCACCATGGTCAGGAAGGCATAGTGCTCGACCGGCGCCGGCGCGCCGAAGAGCGCAATCTGCCACGCGCAGATGCGCTCGAGGTCAGCGCACAGGCGCTCGAGGTCGCAGTCGTGGCGGCCGGTGAGCGCGATGTCGTGCGGCACACCGGCGGCGGTGAAGCGCGCGCGCGTGAACTGCCCCATCTCGACCGGATGGTCGATCAGCTCGTCGTAGTCCGCGGCGCGAAAGCGCCCGAAGTGGCAAGGGCCGCCCGGCCTGCCGTGCTCGGCCGGCAGCGTGGTAATCAACTTCCAGTCGCGAAACGCATCGCCCACGGGGCGCTCGATCGTCACCACACAGGGCGCCGCGGTGCGCCCCGCCACCGCGAGGAAGACGCTGCTGCCGTTGAAGAAGGCGTGCGTGGTGTCGAGATGCGCGCTGCGCACCGACAGGTCCCACGCATAGACCTCGTAGTGCACGGTCAGGACGCGCGCGCCGGCGGGCACCGCAGCGCGCCAGGTGTGCTTGTCGAGCTTGTCGATGGCGCACGGCTGGCCGTCGGCGTCCGCGCCAAGGCGGACGATGTTGCGCGCAAACTCGCGGATCATGTAGCTGCCCGGAATCCACGCCGGCAGGCTGAACACCTGCCCCGCCGGATCGGGATCGGGCACGCTGCAGCTCAGCGCGAACAGGTGGGCGCCCGGGTCGGACGGGCGGATGCGGTATTCGACGGCGGGCCGCGCGCGCGTTTGCGCGGCGGGCGTGGCGACGTGGATGGGGCTGCGGGCGGACGGTGAAGGCATCGACGGGCTCCGGCGGCGGATCGGGAAGGCGAGTGCAATGCTAACCGGGCGCGCCGCCGTGCGCACAAGCGAAAGCCCGGCGCGAGGGCCGGGCTTTCGGGATTCTGGTGGGCGGTACTGGGATCGAACCAGTGACCCCTGCCGTGTGAAGGCAGTGCTCTACCGCTGAGCTAACCGCCCTGCCTGACAAAGCGTTTTCACGCTTCTTGCGCAGGAGTTTACGGGAAGAACCACGCCGCATCGGCCTGGTGGGCGGTACTGGGATCGAACCAGTGACCCCTGCCGTGTGAAGGCAGTGCTCTACCGCTGAGCTAACCGCCCTTCCGTAAAGAGCGCGCATTCTAGAAGGCGCACCGCCCCGCGTCAAGCCGCGCACGCCCGCAGGCACGTATCCCTAAGTCCGGTTGGCGAGGGCGACGAAATCGGTGCGCTCCATCAGCCACGACACCACGAAGCCGGCAAGCAGCCCCCAGAACGCGGCGCCGATGTTGAACAGCGCGAGGTCGGTCACGGTGACCAGCATGCTGATCAGGGCTCCGAGCGTGAACCGCCCACCGAACGACGCCACGAAGGCGCCCTGCAGCACGCGCAGCATGGCCAGGCCGCCGAGCACCATGATGAAGGCCTCCGGCGCCGCCAGCATCAGGCTGGTGAAGGTGGGTGCGAGCAAGCCAAACAGCACGCCGAACGTGCCGAACACCAGCGCCGCCGTGTAATGGCGATGGCGCTCGCCGGACGAGGTGAGCAGCGCGTTGGTGGGCCCGGTGAGGCAACTGCTGACCGCGCCCACCATCGCCGACAGGAAGGCGCCGATGCCCGACACCGCGGCGATCGTGTTGACCGGCGGCGCATGGCCAGCCCCCTTGAGCACCGCGACGCCCTGCCCGTTCTGCACCACCAGCACGGTGATCGCGAGCGGCACCACCAGTTCGACCAGCGCACCGACCGACCATACCGGCGCCTGCACGAGCGGGCTGGCGAAGGCAAAGCTGCCGAGCGCAGCGGCGTCGATGCGGTCGAACAGCGCAATCGCCAGCGCGCCGACGAGCAGCGCACCGATCACCGGCGGAATGCGGCGACCGAGCGCCGGCAGTGCCGACAGCGCGAGGAAGACGATCACCATCGGCGCGGCGATCGCCACGTCCTGGTGCAGCGCACGCACCAGATCGAGGCCGAAGCGCAGGAACACGCCCGCCACCATGCCCATCACGATCGGCATCGGCAGCGCCTCCATGAAGCGCTTCACCCAGCCAGAAAGCCCCATTACGAAGATCAGCACGCCGGTGGCGTAGAACGCGCCGATCACCTCGGCAAAGCTCAGGTGCTGCAGGGCCGGACCGACCAGCACGGTGCCGGGGATCGTCCACGCGAAGCCGAGCGGCATGTGATAGCGCCAGCTCATCGCGATCGTGATCAAGCCGTTGATGAAGAACACACCGAACACCCAGGACGCCAGTTCGGCCTCGGTGAGCCCGCCCCGGCTGCCCACCGCGAGAATGATCGCGACCGGGCCGGTCGCCGAGAAGATGAAGCCGATCAGGCCATTGGCGAAATATCCCGGACCACTGTCGGCCAGGATGCGGGCGGGTCGGGGGGGCGCTGCGCCCGGGCGTTCGAGGTGATGGAGCATGGGAGGTATCCAGATGGGAGCGGGGATCACAAACGATAGCCCATATTATTCACGGTTTTAATCTCGAGATAAACAACGAATAACGACACCGAAATTCCCTGTCGCGAAACGCCGACCGTCTCGCCTGCCGCCGCCTGGCCGTCAACGCAAAAAGGCCGTCACGCGGGAAGCGCGACGGCCTTTTTGCTGCCGCGTCAGGACTGGAAGCCCCGTCGCGGCCAGATGACGGCGAGAATTACTTCTTGCCGGCGGTCTTGCCAGCGGCGGTCACAGCCTTGACGGTGGCTTCGGTCGCGGCGCTCAGGTTGGCTTCGGCGACTTCGGCGGCCTGGCGAGCGGCCTTGCTGGCGTTCTCGTACAGGCTGTTGGCGGTGCTCATGGCCGACTTGACCGCTTCAAACACACCTTCCGAACCGGCGGGCGCCTGCTTGGCAGCCTGCTCGAGCATGTCGTTGAAGCGCTTGTTCACCTCGGCGATCTGCTTCTCGAACAGGCTCGACACTTCGTGCTGGCCTTCGGTGGCGATTTCCTGGACGCTGCGGGCGTAGGCCACGGCCTTGTCGATCAGCGGCTTGGTGAGCTCGCCCTGCAGGCTTGCCAGTTGCTGCGGATCCTTGACTTCGGCCATCTTGCGGGTGGTGGCGACGCTGTCCTCGAGCACCGAACGCACGGTGTTGAGGTTGAGTTCGGCCAGGCGCTCGGCACGGGCCATGGCGCTGTTGGCGAGCGCCATCAGGGCTTCCATGTTGGACTGGCTGAGGGCGGCGAACTGCTCGGGGGTCTGGAACTTGGTCATGATGAATTTCCTGATGAGAGTTGAAGGTTTGAAACGTTGTGAAAGCGGTGGATCCTGAACCTGCTGGCAGCGTTGCGACCCTTTCGGGGCTGCTATGTTGCGCTGCACCATGGACCCCATTATAGCCACCTTCGAAGCCCCGTCAAGCACATTTGGTGCAGCGCACCATTTTTTTATGAAGGGCCCGGACGACACCCTCAGCCCACATGACGTTCAAGTTCCTGCGCAAACCGTGCCGCAGCACCTGCGTCCGCGGCCAGGAACAGTTCGGGCTCGATCAGTTCGACCTCCATCAGCGCCGGCGCACCGTCGACGCGCACGATGTCGATGCGCGCATACGCGGTCGCGGTGGGCAGGCAGGCGAGCACCTGCGCGGCGAGCGCTTGTTCGGCAGCATCCGGCCGATGCGGATGCACGGTGCCCCCATACATGTCCTGCACGCGAAAATCCCCCGCCGCCGGGCGCTTGCGGATCGCATGCGAGAACACCCCACCGAAGTGGATCAGCGACACCTCGCCCTCTTCCGCCACGCTCGTCAGGAAGGGCTGCACCATCACGTCGCCGCTTGCAGCGAGCGCAGCCAGGTGGGTCGCGCAGGCGGGCGCCAGGGCCGGCGTGCGCAGCGCACCGATGGCGCCGATCGACACTGCCGGCTTCACCACCACCTCGCCCCAGCCGCGCGCACGCAGACGCTGCAGCCCATCCCCGGCGCCGCGTTCGACCCACAGCGTCGGCACCGTCGGTACGCCCTGCGCGGCAAGCTCGGCCAGGTAGCGTTTGTGGCTGTTCCAGCAAATCAACGCAGGCGGATTGAGCACCGCGGTGAGTTCGCCGGTGCGGGTCACCCAGGCGAGGAACGCGCCCAGGCGGGAAAAGTAGTCCCACGGCGTACGCACCACGACCAGCGGATACGCCGCCCAGTCCACATCTGCATCCCAGGGCAGCACGACGGCCTGCACGCCATTGCTCGCCAGCGCGCCGACCAGCAGGTGGGTCTCGGGGTCGGGCTTGGCCATGGTGGCGCCGGTGACCAGCGCAATTCGTCGGGTGAGAGTCATCTGCGCGCTCGCAATGACCATATCGGGGGCGGCTTCAGCCGACCTTCTTCTTTCCGGGGGTGGCCGGATCATCGGGGTCGATGCCCCAGTCTCCGTACAAATACCAGTCCTCGCCAAGCAGCTCCGACGGATGCTGGGTGCGCCCCGAACCGTTACCGCAGCCGAGGTCGTCCACCGAGCAATATTTGTCGCACCCCCAGCAGATGCGTTCGGGGTTCTTGGGATGAAGGGGGAATTTCTTTGCCATTGCACTCACCTCGCTGCTTGCGGTTCATCCACACTTTGGCGCGTGGCACAACACCTGCCCGCGCGGCCCGCCATCGACACGATGGTTCAGGCCTTCCGCTCGCCCTTGAGCATCACCAGCAACATCTTGAAGCGGGCACGCGGCGCCACCGCATGCGGCACGCTCGCCGGAATCAGCAAGGACTGCCCTTCGCCGAGCAGGTGCGTGCCCGCTCCGACGCGGACATCCGCCTCACCCTCGACGCCGATCAACAGCGCATCGAAGGGTGCGGTGTGCTCGCTCAGCCCCTCGCCCTCGTCGAACGCGAACAGCGTCACGTTGCCGGCGGCGTTCTTCACCAGCATCCGGCTGACGATCGCATGCGTCTGGAACGCCAGCATCTCCTTCAGGGTCTCGACCCGGGTCTCGCCCGCCGTGGCGGTGTCGTGCTCGCTCATCACGTTCTCCTTCGTCATCCGTTGCATCGTTCAATCTTAGTCGATCCGCCCGTGGCCGGCGTTCGAGCACGCCCCGCGGCAGGCGCGCTCACACGTTCGGCGCCGGTCGCTGCGCCGAACTTTCGCGCCCCGCAGCACGCCTGCCGGCACGCTAACGCCGCTCGCCCGCGAACAAGGCCGCCACCACATCCGACTGCGTGATCATGCCGACCAGCCGCTCCTCGTCGTCGGCCACCGGCATGTGATGCACGCCCCCATCCGAGAACGCCCCCACCAGGTCGGCGAGCGCCTGCCCCGGGCGCGCGCTGCGCACCGGCGCGCTCATGATCTGCGCGATCACCCCGACGCTGCGCATGCGCGGCACCGGCTGCGGCGCGGGATTGGTCCGATCGATGAAGAAGTCGGGCACCGACACGATGCCCACCAACCGCGCGTCCGCCTCCACCACCGGCAGCGCCTTGATGCGGTGGCGTGCAAGCAAGGCCCAGGCCTCCAGCACCGGTGTCTGCGGCGTCACGCTCACCACGTCGCGCGCCATGATGTCGGCGCAGCGCACCGCGCCCCACTGCCGGCGACGGGCGTTCATCTGCGCGCGCACCATGATCTCCTCGAGGTCGTCACGATCGACGTCGAGCACCTCGCCGAACGAGGCCAGCGCGGCGTCCAGGTCGGCGGCAATGAAGCCCACGCGCTGGCTCGGCACCGGATCGAGCGTGCCATGCGGCTGCGACCGCGCCTGCACCAGATGGGGGTAGCGCCGCCCGACCGCGTTGTTGAACAGGAAAGCGAGCACCAGCATCGCGACCGTGTTGGCGGTCACCGGCAGCAGCGCGAAAGCGTAGCCCAGCTCGTGCACCGGGGCGCCCCCAAGCACCGCGGTGAGCGCCACCGCGCCCCCGGGCGGATGCAGGCAGCGCAGCAGGAACATCGCGCCGACAGCGAGACAGCCCGCGAGCGCGAGCGCCGCGCCGGTCTCGCCCAGCCAGCGGTAGCACGCCACCCCGACCAGTGCCGACACGAGGTTGCCGGCGATGCTCGGCCACGGCTGCGCGAGCGGGCTGGCCGGCACGCAGAACAGCAGCACCGCCGAGGCCCCCATCGGGATGATGAACCACGGCACCACCGCGCCCAGCACTTGGCGGCTGATCCACTCGGTACAACCCAGCCCGACCGCGACCCCAAGCGTGCCGAGCGCAATCTCGCGCCGGCCAGCGGACAAGGCGGCGGGGAGGGAAAACAGCTTGCTCAGGGACATCGGGAGGCTCCGGTCGCGCGCAGGGTCGGCGCGCCGCAACACCCCCTGCGGCGACCGCAACCGCAGCCACACGATTACATCAATACGAGCGCAAAAAGCCCGGAACGAATGTTCCGGGCTTCTCGGGATTCCTGGTGGGTGCTGACGGGGTCGAACCGCCGACATTCGCCTTGTAAGGGCGACGCTCTACCAACTGAGCTAAGCACCCGCGCACACTCCAGCGCGGGGGCCGAAGCAGCAAAGTCCGCTAGTTTACTGAATCTTTGAGGCCTTTGCCAGCGCGGAATTTGGGAACCTTGGCCGCCTTGATCTTGATGTTCTTTCCGGTGCGCGGATTGCGTCCTGTGCGCGCTGCGCGCTCACCGACGTAGAACGAGCCAAAGCCGACCAGGGTTACCGTCTCGTTCTGGCGGAGGGCCTCGGTCACCGCCGCGACGGTCGCGTCCAGCGCTCGCGCGGCGTCCGTCTTCGTCATGCCAGCCTTCTCGGCGATGCTTGCAACCAGCTCTTGTTTATTCACTTGACCCCCTCCGGATTTGAACTGCGACGAGACGAAAGCCGTGGACGGTCAACACTCGGAAATCGCCACGGAATACGGGATGGCCTGCGGGATTCGTGTTTTTATAGCGCGCACGATTCCGCACTGTCAACGCCGCATCGCATGCCTGCAGCGGGACGCGTGGCGAGTGCAGTGCAGCACCGCCAGGCGCCCGCCGGTGGGGCCGCCGGACGGCACCCTCACTGCTGCTGATCGGCGTCGGGGAGGCGGTCGAGCAGGAAGCGGTCGTAACCCTGCAGCACCAGCTCGCGCGTCTTCATTGCGTCCGCCTCGAGCTGGCCACCGAACACCCCCAGCCCGTCGAGGATCTCGCGCGCCTCGCCGAAGCCCTGCTCGAAGCCGCCGCGCACCAGCTCGACGAAGTCGCGCGCCACCGCCTCGGGGTCGTCACCGCCGCGCTGCGCCGCATAGGCGTCGAAGAAGGCGGTCGACATCGACAGGATGCGCCCGGCGGTGGCCTCGGCCGAGTTGTCCTGGCCGAGCACATTCTGGAGCGCGTCCGGGCCCAGCGCAGGCGCGAGCGCCTCGTTGATGCCCTCGATCGCACTGCGAAACAGCAGTGCCTGCGATTCGTCCCCTGCGCGGATCGACACCTGCATCGAAGCCTGCAGGATGCCAACATTGAAATCCTTGCGCTGGGCGGCCTGCGCGGTCTGCTCCTGGCGCTGCACGCGCGACGCCGGCGCGCTGTTCTGGCGCGCGGTGTCGGCTGGCTGGAATGAACCGCCCGCGAGGGCGGAGGTGCTGGGCAGGATTGTGGTCATGGGCAACTCCGGTAGTAGTGCTCTCTCAACTTCAGTCTAGACATCCACCGACCATCGCGCTCCGTGACGATGGCGCAGGACAGCGTCTTCCGTCGCGCACCCGCGCGTCCCCGACGCCCACGGGGACGGTACCTAACGCCGACACGCGACGCGGGCGACGCCAGCACACTTCTACGGCACCGAGATGCCCTCAATCCATGGCTCGAGCCGCCGCCCCACGGTGACGACCGCGGTGAACGGCGTCGTCCCCGCGACGCTGCGGCCGACATCCTGCGGCTGCACCTGCGTCGCCCCGAACATCCCGCGCAGTGCATGCGGCACATGGATGCGGTGGGCGCCCAGGGTGTTCAGTACCCCGCTGATCACCGGTGCGCTCCCGGCCATGGTGCAGATCCATCTGCAGACTGGCGGCGAGGATCAGGTAGCGGCTGCGCTCGGGGTATTGCCCCCGCAGCGCACCCACATCGGTACCGACGTCGATCGCGAACAGACGGCTGTTGTCGTGCTCCTCGCGCTCGAGCTTGGTAGGTGGCAAGCGCCAGTTCAGCGCGAGGGCGAGGCTGCTGTCCTCGCGGCTTGCGCCCCATTCGGCCGGCCCCGCCAGTTCGCGCGGCGAGAGCGCCAGCCGGCTCCCGGCCTCGCCGCTGCGGTTCCAGGCGACGCCGTCGAGCGCGGAGGCGTTGGCGACGACGATGATCGTCGCCCCCAGGGCGAAGGTGAGCGCGCGCGGGCTCATGCCGGCACCGCCCGACCGCGCAGGCGCCTCAGCACCAGCACCAGCACTAGCACTAGCACTAGCAACAGCAGGATAAGGATCGCCGACAGCGCGAGCGCGCCGAGAAAGGACGCCACCCGCATCCCGCGCGAGAGCTGGCGCGACTGCACGTCGCGGTTGATGTCGAAGCCACCACCCGGCAAGGCATGCGCCGACGACACCCGGCGGGATCGCGATGCAACCCGCCGATACCCGCCCTGCCCGCCTCCCCGCCCGGGGCGTACAGCGCCTCGCCCGTCGCCGCGCTCAGGCAGACTGATGCACAAAGGAAGACGAGACCTGCTCATGGCGCGGCAAACCCCGCCCCACCCTCCCGTAGGAGCGCCGGAAGGCGCGAACCCCACCCGCAAACGCCTGCGAGCTCCCGCTCACTCCCCCCGCAAAATATTGAACGCCCCGAACAGTCGCCCCGGCAAGGCCGCGCTCAGCCGCCAGTGAATGCTCATCGGCTTCGCCCCCCCCCCTCGGCGCGCTCCACCATCACCGGCCCACAGGCGCGGTACGGCGTCCCCTTGGCCGTGCGCACGAAGAGCTGAAAGCGCCACCCATTCCCAGGGCTCTCCAGATAGCGCCGCCCCGCAGGCGTCTGCGGCCCCGCCGAGTTCTGCGACTGCCAATGAAACAGCTCGGGACTGATCGCGTAGTCCCGATATGCGCTCGTGGTAGCCCTCGCGCTTGTCCAGGGTCACGAACAGCAGCTCGACCTTGCGCTCATGCAGCGCGAGAACGCCGGCCTGGAAAGGTGTGCGCCGGCTCGGGCTCAGCCAGCCGAGCGCGGTCAGGATCTCGCGAATGCCATAGGCCGCGTGCAGGCTGAGCGGCACGTCCTCCAGTCCCGGCACAGCCTGCGCCCGCAAACTGCTGCGCGCCTGCAAGACACCGCCCAACTCGGCAAGCTCCGCCACGCGCTCTGGGTGATGCAGCAGCCGCTGCAGGAAATCCTCGCCGCTCCCCTTCTGATGCTGCTGCGCATCGACCTGGTAGGCGAGCATCTGGAGTAGGCGCTGGTCCCGCTCGTCACGCACCCGGTAGGCCGCGTCCGGCTCGTGCAGCGAGCACAGCAGATCGGTCCGCGCAGGATCGTCGAAGTGCAGCAGATCCCCAAACCCCCGCCCGAAGTAATCGTCCTCGCTGCCCGGCGGTGTACTCAGCAGCCCCGCGTCGCGCTTGAGCTTGGTCCAGCCCGAGCGCCCGCTGCTGCGATAGAGGCCGTCGAGCTCGATCGCTTGCTCGGCGAGGAAGCTGGCGAGCTGGATGTCGGTGCGTCCGCGCAGTGCGGCATAGGCCTGCAGCTCCGTCTTCAGCCGGCGCCAGTTCTGCTGCACCAGCTTGCGCAGGCTGCGTAGCACCTGCTCGCGGGTCTGGCGCTGCAGGTGGATGTGGCAACCGGGCGGCAGCATGCCGAAGCCCTTATCGACCGCGTCGATCAACTGCGCGCGCGACAGCCCGGTGATCGTCGACAGCAGGCGGTCGAAGCGGAATTCCTCGCGGTGCCGGCCGACGAAATCGAGGATCAGGCAGCTTTCCTTGCCCTTGGGCAGACGCAGGCCGCGGCCGATCTGCTGCTGGAACAGCACCGGGCTCTGGGGCGGGCGAAGCAGGAGCAGCGTATCGACGAGCGGCAGGTCGACGCCCTCGTTGTACAGGTCGCAGGTCACCAGCGCGGCGACCTCGCCGCGGGCCAGAAGCTCGGGCGCACGGCGGCGTTCGTCCGTGGGCGTGTCGCCCACCACGCACAGCGCCTTGATGCCGGCCGTATTCAGCCGCATCGTCATGTCCTGCGCGTGCGCCACCGAGACGCAGAACACCAGCGCCCGCCCCGCGCCGGATCGCCCACCAGGCGCCGCCACTCGTCGAGCACCAGCCGCGCGCGGACATCGTTCCCGGTGACCAGCTTCTCGATCGCCGCCACCTCCCCCGCCTGCTGCCAAGGCACGGTGGAGAAATCCGTCTCGTCGTCGCAGGCGTAATACTCGAAGGGGCACAGCAACTGCTGGTCGAGCGCGTGCCAGAGCCGCAGCTCGACCGCCGGCGAGCCATCCGGCCGGTTGTCGAAGTAGCCCAGGATCGGCTTGCCGTCGCTGCGTTCCGGCGTCGCGGTCAGGCCGAGCAGCACGCGCGGACGCACAGCGCTGACAAAGGCATCGAAGCAATCCGCCGCCAGGCGATGGCACTCGTCGATCACCACGGTGTGCCAGTGCTCCACCCCGCAGCGGGACACCAGCTCACGAGAAGACACGCTGTCGATGGTGGCGAACAGATGCTCGAAGCCCTCGGGCTGCACGCCGCCGACGAGCACCTCGCCAGAGGCGTGGTCGCGCAGCACCTCGCGATAGGTGCGCAGCGCCTGCTTCAGGATCTCCTCACGGTGCGCCACGAACAGCAGACGCGGCCGCCCACCCGCCTGCTGGCAGAGCCGCTTGTAGTCGAAGGCCGCCACCACCGTCTTGCCGGTCCCGGTCGCGGCCACCACCAGGTTGCGCCAGCGGCCGTGATCGCGCTCGATCTGTAGTTGGTCGAGCATCTCCTGCTGGTAGGTCTTGGGCTCAAGGTCGAAGTAGGTCGGGCGCGCGATCAGCTCGTCGCCGGATTCGCGCCTGAGCGCATCGCCCAGCGCCTTGCGATGCGCCGGGTTGGCGGGGTCATAGGCCTGGAATTCGCTGTCTTCCCAGAGCGTCTCGAAGTGCGCGCTGGCACGCTCGAACAGATCGGTCTGGCCGCGCTCGGTGAACTTCACCGTCCACTCCAGCCGCCCATCAAGGCCGCGCCCGACAGGTTGGCACTGCCCACGTAGGCGGAGCCGAAGCCGGTGCGGCGGCGGAACAGCCAGGCCTTGGCGTGCAGCCGGGTGCGACGACCATCCAGCGACACGCGGATCTCGCAACCCGGCAGCCGGGCGAGTTCGTCCAGCGCGCGGATCTCGGTGGCACCGGTGTAGGTGGTGGTCAGCACCCGCAGCCGCGTGCGCGGCCTGCCATCCGGCCCGACCGCGGTGATCGACTGCAGGATGTCGAGCAGCTTGCGCACGCCGGAATGCGTGATGAAGCTCACCAGGATGTCCACCTGATCGCAGGCCGCCAGCTCGCGGCGCAGCTCGGTCAGTAGCGACGGCGAGCCCTTGCCCGCGGTGAAGAGCCAGGGGAAGGCCAGCCCGGTTTCCGGAATCGCCGGCTTGGGTGACTGCTGGTGGATGGACTGGAGAATCTGGGGCGGCGCGGACAGCGTCTCGGCGTCGCCAGCGCGCTTGCCGAGGCGCTGCTTCAGGCTGACGAGGAGGAAATTGACGAGGTCGAGCTGCTCCCGGAGCTTCTCTGCGCCGTCGCCGTGCAGGTCGTCGAGGATGCGGGAGAGTTGGGCGGCGAGCGCGTCGGCCAGGCGCTCGGGGGCGTCCTCGGCGGTGAGGGGTTTGAGGCTGTGCGCGTGCTCGTCGGCCGTCCGCGTGACGGCGTCGCGAAGGGCGTCGATGAGAAGCTGGTCATAGAGACCATCAGGCAGCGTCATACGATTCCCGCTGGCTCTCCGCCGTGGCGAATGATCCCTGAGACTTCAGAACCCCTGAAACAGCAAATCCAGCGCTGTCGTAATCTCAGCCCTGAAGGCCCCAAGTCGCGCCAGCGGCGCCTTGAGCAGGCTGGTCGGTACCGCTGCCATGAACTGGGTAGCCATCACGAAACGACCGTCTTCGATCTCAAAGACGGGATTGAGCCCTCTGGCCGGCTGGAGCTCACCACCGCTCGGCAGCAGCGGCACCACGACCCGGGTGTTCAGGTGGCTCAGCAGGTCGGCTTGAACGTCGAGCAGAAAGCCCTCGCCCGCACTGTTTCGGTAGACGTCGAAGCGTGCCATCAGAAGTTCCGAAACTGCGCGAGCGGCAAGCCGTACTGCTCAACGTATGCGTTCGAGCTATCGAGCGCGCGACGATTCTCTTCGAGCCATTGCGTTGCACGACGCTCCGCCACGGCACGCGCCAAACCGGCCTCGGCCGCCTGTGAGATGTTGATGCGCAGGGCCTTCGCCTCTACAAGCAAGGCTTCATCGAGCGTCACGTTCGTCGGTTTGCGGGCAGCGCCGGGAACAGTCGTGTGCATCATGATGGAGTCGCCTCGTAAAACAAGTGCCCCCATTATAGATGCGGAATTTCGTGCGCATTCACGCCCACATAAAGCAAAACCCCCCGCCATCTCTGACGAGGGGTTCCCTGTAAGACGGCCTCCCGGCCTCCCCAGCCTTCCAGCCGCTTACCGACTCAGACTTCCACCGTATCCGCGACCGCGCGGAACTCCTCGATCTGGTCGAAGTTCATGTAGCGGTATATGTCGGCGGCCTTCTTGTTCACGACCTCCACCTGCGCCATGTACTCCTGCACGGTCGGGATCTTGCCCATCAGCGCGCACACCGCGGCCAGCTCGGCCGAGCCCAGATAGACGCGGGTGTCGATGCCGAGGCGGTTGGGGAAGTTGCGCGTCGAGGTTGACATCGCGGTGCTGCCCTTGCGGATCTGCGCCTGGTTGCCCATGCACAGCGAGCAGCCCGGCATCTCCATGCGGGCGCCGGACTTGCCGAGCACGCCGTAGTAGCCTTCCTCGTTGAGGATCATTGCGTCCATCTTGGTGGGCGGAGCGATCCACAGGCGGGTCGGGATGTCGGACTTGCCCTCGAGCACCTTGCCGGCGGCGCGGAAGTGGCCGATGTTGGTCATGCACGAGCCGATGAAGACTTCGTCGATCTTGTCGCCGGCGACTTCCGACAGCAGCTTGACGTCGTCCGGGTCGTTCGGGCAGGCGACGATCGGCTCCTTGATGTCGGCCAGATCGATCTCGATCACGGCGGCGTAGTCGGCGTCGGCGTCGCCCGACAGCAGCGTGCCGTTGGCGATCCACTGTTCCATGGCCTTGATGCGGCGGCCGAGGGTGCGCTTGTCTTCGTAGCCGTTGGCGATCATCCACTTCATCAGCGTGATGTTCGAGTTCATGTACTCGACGATCGGCGCCTTGTTGAGGTGGACCGTGCAGCCGGCAGCGGAGCGCTCGGCCGAGGCGTCGGTGAGTTCGAAGGCTTGTTCCACCTTCAGGTCCGGCAGGCCTTCGATCTCGAGGATGCGGCCGGAGAAGATGTTCTTCTTGCCCTTCTTCTCGACGGTGAGCAGGCCGGCCTTGATCGCGTACAGCGGGATGGCGTTGACCAGGTCACGCAGGGTGACGCCGGGCTGCATCGTGCCCTTGAAGCGCACCAGCACCGATTCCGGCATGTCGAGCGGCATCACGCCGGTGGCGGCGGCAAAGGCGACCAGGCCGGAGCCGGCCGGGAACGAGATGCCGATCGGGAAGCGGGTGTGGCTGTCACCGCCGGTGCCGACGGTGTCGGGCAGCAGCAGGCGGTTGAGCCAGGAGTGGATCACGCCGTCGCCCGGACGCAGCGACACGCCGCCGCGGGTGCTGATGAAGCTCGGCAGCTCGCGGTGCATCTTGACGTCGACCAGCTTCGGGTAGGCCGCGGTGTGGCAGAAGGACTGCATCACCAAGTCGGCGGAGAAGCCGAGGCAGGCGAGGTCCTTGAGTTCGTCGCGGGTCATCGGGCCGGTGGTGTCCTGGCTGCCGACGGTGGTCATCTTGGGTTCGCAGTAGGTACCCGGGCGGATGCCCTGGCCTTCCGGCATGCCGCAGGCGCGGCCGACCATCTTCTGCGCCAGCGAGAAGCCCTTGCCGGAATCGGCGGGGGCCTGCGGCAGGCGGAACAGCGTCGAGGCCGGCAGGCCGAGGGCCTCACGCGCCTTGGTGGTGAGGCCGCGACCGATGATCAGCGGAATGCGGCCACCGGCGCGAACTTCGTCGAGGATCACCAGGGTCTTGAGCTGCGACTCGGCAACCACGGCGCCGTTCTTTAGCGCGGTGACCTTGCCCGACTGCGCGTCGACCTTGAGTTCGATCTCGTCGCCCATGTCGAACTGGCCGCAGTCGATCTCGATCGGCAGCGCGCCGGCGTCTTCCATGGTGTTGAAGAAGATCGGGGCGATCTTGGAGCCCAGGCAGACACCGCCAAAGCGCTTGTTCGGGACGAAGGGAATGTCTTCGCCGGTGAACCACAGCACCGAGTTGGTGGCGGACTTGCGCGAGGAACCGGTACCGACCACGTCACCGACGTAGGCGACCAGGTTGCCCTTGGCACGCAGGTCTTCGAGGAACTTGACCGGGCCGCGCACGCCGGCTTCCTCCGGCTCGATACCCGGACGCGGGTTCTTGAGCATGGCCAGCGCGTGCAGCGGGATGTCGGGGCGCGACCAGGCGTCCGGCGCCGGCGAGAGGTCGTCGGTGTTGGTTTCGCCGGTGACCTTGAGCACGGTGAGCTTTTGCGAGGCGGGGACTTCCGGGCGGCTGGTGAACCACTCGGCGTCGGCCCACGACTGCATGACGGCCTTGGCGTTGGCGTTGCCCTTGTCGGCCAGTTCCTTGACGTCGTGGAAGTAGTCGAACATCAGCAGGGTCTTCTTGAGACCTTCGGCGGCGACCGCGCCGACTTCAGCGTCGGCGAGCAGGTCGATCATCGGCTTGATGTTGAAGCCGCCCAGCATGGTGCCGAGCAGCTCGGTGGCCTTGGCGCGCGACACCAGCGCACAGGCTTCGTCACCCTTGGAGACCTTGGCCAGGAACTCGGCCTTGACCTTGGCGGCGTCGTCCACACCTGCGGGGACGCGATAGGTCAGCAGCTCGACGAGAAAAGCCTCCTCGCCAGCGGGGGGGTTCTTCAGCAAAGCGACCAGTTCGGTGACTTGCTGCTTGGAGAGCGGCAGCGGCGGGATGCCGAGGGCGGCACGTTCGGCGACATGGGCACGGTAGGCTTCAAGCACGGCGACTTCCTCACTTTTTAGTGGCGGTGATCGGAACTCCAGCCGGGGGTCGCCCAGCCGGGACGGACGAGATTATATGTCTTTTATAAGACTTGCGGTGCAGTGCAACACCAACACGCCTCGACCTGCATTAGAGCGGCATGATTCTACGCCTTCGTCACGTCGTGGGGGATATCCCCGGCCATCGCCGGCGCGGTGGACGGCGTCCGCGCGTCGCACGACACGCATCGCCGAATCGGGCCCTCGTGGCCTTCGCAGCAGCGACGCAAGTCGCGATCCTCCGGCCCGGGAACCACCGCCCCCTGCCGCGCCTTGCCGTGACCGGCGTCGCGCGCTGCCCACGCCCTATTCGCGGCTGCCGCCGCTCCTGCTGCGCGCATCCGTTTCCCGCGTCGGAGCGAACCCGGCTCGTTTCCCGCGTAGGAGCGCCGGAAGGCGCGAATGCGGCGGCGGAATGCTTGCCGCGCCTGTCGCAGCCGCCAAGTTCGCGGCTTCCGCCGCTCCTACATTCCCCCGGACCGTGATGCCCCTGTAGGAGCGCCGGAAGGCGCGAATGCGGTGGCGGAATGCCTGCCGCGCCCGTCGCAGCCGCCAGGTTCGCGGCTTGCGCCGCTTATATGGACTCCTCCCGTTTTGGCAAGCGAAGTTTGCATCTGACGATCAAGGATCTGGCTGCGGTCTTATATCCGGCCTGTTGTGCAGATCCGATATCTGCTGGCCCTGATGGAATTTGCTGGGGAAGGCCTCATCTCCTACGCG
>Ga0209573_1003207_pt1 | contig 18597 bp, 27 predicted proteins | sample TNRBio252014_DNA_FD_185870 | JGI IMG/M metagenome (GOLD analysis project Ga0209573, IMG submission 185870) | Wastewater treatment Type I Accumulibacter community from EBPR Bioreactor in Madison, WI, USA - TNR Reactor_6/25/2014_ DNA (SPAdes)... | ecosystem: Engineered > Bioreactor > EBPR >...
CAGCCCGATGCAATGGCCATACTGCCGCACAGCCTCGCACTGTAACGCGCCAGCCGACGCACTCACTGCCCCCAGTTCCAGGGCACTTGCAATCAGGGCACCGGTCTTCATTCGATGAATTCGTTTGAGACTGTCTACGTCGCCTAAGGGAGTGTGGTTGGAGCCGTTCTTCTGAAATTCACTGGTCGGCAGACAAGCCGATTCCGCCATGGCGGCTCGTTCGACAGTTCGAGCACTTCCCGACACCATCATGCCGCACGCCGAGGCCGACTTCAGGAACTCGCCTCGTTCTGCCTCCAGGTCCAGCACCTGCCCTCCCACCATCCCGGAACCACCCGCTGCCATGGCCAGCACCTGGGTGAGCTTCGCGATTCTCCCCGAATCCAGTCCGGATGCCGCCAGCGTGACAAACGCCTGTGTCAGCAGACAATCGCCCGCAAGAATCGCCAGCGCTTCGCCGAAGACCCGGTGACAGGTCGGCCGCCCCCGCCGAAAGTCATCATCATCCATCGACGGTAAGTCGTCATGCACAAGGGAGTATGTATGAATCATCTCAATGGCACATGCCGCTGCAATGGCATCCTGCTGATGGCCACCACAGATCTCATTGCCCAGCAAAACCAGGATTGGCCGCAGTCGCTTTCCGCCCGCCATCAGGCTGTACTCGACCGCAGTCGCCAGACTCCCAGGCCATTGAGCACGCCCCAGCTCACTGGCCAGCGCCGCTTCAACGACTGCTCGAAGCTCCGCAATATGAGAATGAAAGGCCGAATCGGACATGGGTTGCGACGTACAGACGAATCTGTACAGGGGGCTCGTTACTGGTAAACAAGTCAGTGTACTGATTTCCTTTCCCGGCAGGAATGCAACCTGTCTAACAGGAAATCTGTGGGGAATCAGGAAAACCCGGAAGGCTGAAGAAGATTCTTCTTTCGTCCGTTTTCAACGCTAAAATTCACGTTCAGACACAGTGGAGACACCACCACAATCACCATTTCGTCACCCGTACTCTTCGATGGTGACAAATCGTTAAAAGGGAGAACTGGAATGTTCGTTCGAAGCTCAGCATTCGCCGTCCTGGCGATTCTGGCGACAACTGTTGCGGAAGCAGGAGATCATTACTATTTCCCGGCGCCCGTATTTGCATCTCCGGGGATCGTGTATGCGGGTCCAGTAGTACCGTACTATCCCACTTACGTGATGCCTCCAACCGTCGTGGCAGTGCCATCGGCCACGATGCTGGCTCCGGTGCCGATGACCGGAGTGGCTTACCCGTCACATTACTACACACCGATGGTCTCTGCAGTTGTCGCTCGCCCGGTCATCTACCCAACTCGCGTTCACTACGGTCGCCCAAGGCGTCTGCCGCGCGGTTATCGTGGCGTCGAGATCGAATTCGAGCGAGATGGTGATATCGAGATTGATTACAAATAGATTTGCATCAACTGCACACTCACCTTCGATCTGTCTGCCCGGGGATTTCGCACCCGGGCTTTTTCATGCGCTGAAGCCTGGATTCGGCAGAGAACCAAAGTCCGATACCCTCTTTGACGTTCAATTCCCGGAGGGCTGGGACCGTCGTCAGAGTTTTACTCAGTTTCATGCTGGCACGGTACGCGTAGTTCAGGCAAGCGAACAACGTGGGCAACTTTTTGACAACGAGACACCAGGCTCCTTTGGGTCAAGAGCATTCAGTCCCTGTCAGGGGCGAGCAAGTGAGAAAACATCGCGAGTGCGGCAATAGGTCTCGCCTCCCATTCGTCCGACGAGGTCCATCAGCGATGCATCGGCCAATCCGCGGTTGTTCAGAATGCCGTCATCGAGAAACAGGTGCACGATCTCTCCGATGACAATGTTCGCTCCACCAGGCTCCGTGCTTAAAGGGAGATGCTGCATCAGACGACATTCAATCCGAACCGGCGACACGGCGACTCCTGGAGGACGAACAACACTCGAGAGAGCCGCCTCGATCCCGAAGGTTTCAAACTCAGACACTTCCGATTCAAGCTCTGTGGAACTGAGATTCATTAACTCGGCCAGCCGAAACGGAACCACATTCACAACGAACTCCCCTGTCTCCAGCACGTTCCTCAATGTGTCTTTGGGATGACCGCTTCTGGTGTTGACAGGACAGAACAACAGGCTGGGTGGACGCGATCCAACGCCACAGAAGAAACTGAACGGCGCAAGGTTTGTGACCTGTTTTGCAGAGATTGTGGACACCCAGGCAATCGGTCGCGGAGCAATGATGTGCACCAGATGCTGATAGATGACTGATGCACGTTGCTGACTAACATCAATATGCATTGACGAACCTCCGCGAAAGTCTCCTTCAGGCAACAGATGGATCCCCTGCGGCCGCAACCAACTCACAGTAACGTGAACAGTCCACACTCGATGGGTTTTACGCAACGCGGTCCATAGGAATCAGACGAGGGATGGCGATTCGCAATCCGACGACCGGCCCGCAATGCTGCTGAAGTTCGGCAAAGCTGTAACGCAGAAAACGATACGAATCTTCCTGGGGAGTCATCTGCAGGTACTCAGAGGCAAAACTGGCCATCTGTCTGTCGTAGCCTTTCTGACTTCCTGTATGCATATAACAGGCACCTGCGAAGCGGCGAATATCACCATCAAACGCCGGACTGATGTGATACAGCTCGTGGAAAACTGTGACCATCTTCTCCTGAAACGACAGATTCAGGAATCGCGGCAGAAAAAATGTCAGCAGATACAGGGCTTCAACTCCCTGGTGATAAACCCTTTGAACCGTCCAGAGCCGTCCCTTGCGTTTCTGGATCAATGATCCGCCTTCAAACCGCAGTGGCGTCAATCGGGCCTGAATTCCCCATTCCACCGGGGACCGCGTCTGAGCGAATGTGACGGGCACTTCGGCCATCCGGACGTGCCGAAACTCCGGATGTCGGTCACAGATGTCCCGACACAGAGCCGCCATTGCCCGACAAAAATCAAACTGCTGATTCACTCTTCCAATCCCTGGAGTCCGTGACGTTCCAGCGTTTCCTATGCTGTTCACCCCGGTCTGGCAAGATCAGTCTGCGCAACAAAAAACCCCTGACAGTGCCAGGGGTCGTCATTTTGCTGTCGCGAAGCGGTCCGTCAGGTTGCAGCGCCTTCCACCACGGGAGCAGCACGACGTCGCGCCTTCACCCGATCGTTCTCACCGACGAACTCAATGAAAGCCCTTTGAGCCGCGTCACCCAGTCGCACACCCGCCAATCGCACGATTCGCGTGTATCCGCCACTGCGGTCAGCAAACTTCGTGGCCAGCTCGCTGAACAGAATATCCACAGCCACAGCATCGCGAAGTTCAGAAAACGCGCGGCGTCGCAATGCCAGCGCAGGGGCTGTCACTCGAACCCAGTTCTTACCGGCGTCTGACTCGCGCCATGCCTTCCAGGCGTCAGATCCACGCTCCGCCTGAGTGCCGAACTCAGCCGCAGAATCGGAGATCTTCCGAGCCTTTCGGGCCATCGTGACCAGCTTTTCGACGATCGGTCGCAGCTCTTTGGCCTTTGGCACAGTCGTGACAATTCGCCCCGCCACCTTAGGCTGTCCGCTGGCACCCTCTTCAGGACGCACGGTCCTGATCAGGCTGACGGCCATATTGCGGAACATCGCCTTTCGGTGAGACGCATTTCGGCCAAGTTTTCTACCCGCACACCGGTGTCTCATCGCAGACACTCACTCGCAACAAAGTTAACCAGACGGATGTCCCAGGACATCCCCGGAACGATCACACATTCAACACCAGGTCGAACTACTTCAGTGACTGATTCGGCAATCGCATTCCGAGTCGCAGATCAATGCCACCCAATCGTTCGCGTACTTCTTCGAGAGTTGTCTCTCCAAAGTTTCGGACCTGCAACAACTCATCGTCCGTTTTGACCACCAGGTCTCGGACAGTATTGATCCCTACGGACTCCAGACAGTTCGTTGCACGAACTGACAGGTTCAGCTCCGCCAGGCTCTTATTCAGCTTCTCTTCCAGTTCCATATCGACCGGAGAATATCCGGTCGCTTCCATCATGCCACGCAGGCCACCTTCAGGTCCAACCTCAGGTCCAGGCTCGCGGAACGTGATGAAGCAATTCAGATGTTTTCGCAGAATCTTGGCGGCCTCAACCAGCGCCATTTCAGGCGAAATGGTGCCATTCGTCCAGATCTCCAGATTCAGCTTGTCATAGTTTGTTCGCTGACCAACACGCGTTTCTTCGATCAGATGCCGAACACGGCTCACCGGAGAAAACGCCGCATCCAGAGGAATAATTCCTACCTCAGGCTCGTGCTGATACTGTTCGGTGGCTGGCACATATCCACGACCGTTTTCGACAGTCATTTCAATGTGGAAAGGAACATCGTCAGTCATCGTCGCAATGACCAGATCCTTATTGATGATCTCCACCTGATCATCACAGATCACATCAGCACCCGTCACAACTCCCCGAATATGCTTTTCAATTCGCAGCGTCTTGCTGGAAGCACTGTGGTTCTTCACCACAAGAGACTTCAGATTCAGGCAGATGTCTGTGACATCTTCGACAACGCCGGGAATCGTAGTGAACTCGTGCTGAACTCCCTGGATGCGAGCCCGGGTAACGGCTGAACCTTCCAGACTGGAAAGCAGGATCCGTCGCAGACTGTTCCCGATGGTTGAGCCAAATCCCCGCTCAAACGGCTCGGCTACGAACTTTCCATAAAACCCGGTTCGGGTATCCCGATCAATCGCTACTCGACTTGGAAGCTCAAGGCCCCGCCAACGAATTCTCATCTCCGCCCCCAATAACTTCAGTTCAGTGCTTCGGACGTCTTCTGATCAAACACGCCGACGCTTCGGCGGACGACAGCCATTGTGCGGCAACGGAGTGATGTCTTCAATTGATTTGATTGACATTCCGGACGCCTGAAGCCCCGTAATCGCGCTTTCCCGGCCAGCACCCGGTCCCTTCACGCGAATCTCAACTTCACGGACGCCGACTTTTGCAGCCTTCTCCGCGACGGTCTCCGCTGCTCGCTGAGCAGCGAATGGAGTACTTTTGCGCGAGCCCTTGAAACCAACGGTTCCCGCCGTCGCCCAGCAGATCACGTCGCCGCCAGCATCCGTCATCGTCACGATCGTGTTGTTGAAGGTCGCTTTGATGTACGCAACCCCCTTGTTCACATTACGCCGAATCTTTTTCTTTTTGACCTTTGCCACGCCGTTCTCACATTCCCCACAAAAAGGACAAACCCAAAAGACCCGATCAGTGCTTCATGTCCTTAACACCCTTTTTGCCGGCCACTGTCTTCTTGCGGCCTTTTCGAGTGCGGGCATTGGTCTTGGTTCTCTGCCCACGGACCGGCAATCCCTTGCGATGTCGCACACCGCGATAACACTGAATCTCGCGAAGACGGCCGATGTCCTGCTGCACTTTGCGACGCAGCGGACCTTCCACTGTGTAGTTCTTATCGAGGTGATTCGTAATCCGACTGACTTCGTCTTCAGTCAGTTCGCCTGCCCTCGCATGGGGATCAACTCCCAGCTCGTAGCAGATCTGCACAGCCAGAAACGGCCCGATACCATACAGATAGCTCAACGAAATATACGTTGGCTTATTGTTAGGGATGTCAACACCAAGCACACGGGGCATAACTCAACACTCCGAACCGGACACCTACTGAAATCAGCCCTGACGCTGCTTGTGACGCGGGTTGGAGGAACAGATCACGAAGATCTTTCCTCGTCGCCTGACCAGCTTGCAGGAATCACAAATCCTCTTGACGCTTGAACGAACCTTCATTTCCTCACCTTGCAATCCCGGCTCATCCGCCCTATTTGTCCGAATCCAGCAGACCCGGATAGTTCCGCATAACCAGATGCGAATCGATCTTCTGAACCAGATCCAGAGCGACCGAAACAATGATCAACAACTGCGTACCACCAAAGAACTGTGCGGTCAGATAGTCCGCAGTAATTGTGCTCGAAATCAACGTTGGAATGACCGCCACCACCGCAAGGAATGCGGCTCCAACGTAAGTAATCCGAATCATCACCTGCTCAAGGTGCGACGCGGTTCTTGCCCCGGGACGGTAACCAGGGATGAAGCTGCCATTATCCTTCAGGTTCTCTGCCATGTCCTTCGGGTTGAAAGTAATGGCTGTCCAGAAATAACAGAAAAAGTAAATCAGCAGGATATAGACCAGACTGTAAACGAAGCCCTGCCCTGGCTGAAACAAGCCACTCACAAACGCAAACACACCACCCAGCACGGCTTGTTCACCAAACGCCATACCCAGCTGACCAAACAGAAAGAACGGGATCATCAGCAGGCTGGACGCAAAAATGATAGGCATCACGCCCGACTGATTCACTCGCAATGGCAGCCACTGACGGTTTCCGCCCATCACGCGACGTCCCCGAACATGCTTCGCACTCTGAATCGGAATTCGACGCTGACCCTGCGTAATAAACACCACGACAGCAATTACACACACGAAAAGCACAGCCATGACCAGCAGTCGCTCCGGCCCGTACTGAGAACCAATCTGCAGACCCGTTTTCCGGACGCCTTCAAACCAGCCTTCAACGATCTGGGGTGTCCGAGACAGGATGCCAGCCATAATCAACAGGCTGATCCCGTTCCCAATTCCGTACGCGTCGATCTGCTCACCAATCCACATCAGAAACACGGTTCCGGCTGTCATCAGGATCGTCCCGAAAACGAGCCAGCCGATTGTATCATAACCGGGCAACAGCGCGGCCTGACCACCGGCTCCGCCCCGCATTGACCACATCAACGCAAAGCTCTGAAAAATGCACACGACCACCGTAGCGTATCGAGTGTATTCATTCAGGCGACGTCGACCAGACTCTCCTTCCTTCTGCAACTGCTCCAGAGGCGGATAGACCGTCCCCAGCAGCTGAAACACGATGGACGCTGTGATGTAGGGCATAATCCCTAACCCAAACAGCGAACCATTCTGCAGATCGGAAGCCGAAAACACCGAAACGGCCTGCAGCAAACCACCCAGCCCGCCGGCGCCTGACTGAGCATTCTCCATCAGTTGCCGAATCGAATCATGATTCATCATCGGCAGCGTGATGTGAAAGCCCAGCCGATAAACGGACAGCAGGATCATCGTCAGAAAGATCTTCCGACGCAGTTCAGGAATGCGAAAAACGGTGAACAGCTTAGCGAACATTCCGCTTCTCCTTCCCGCACTGTGTGGCCCGAACAGCCATCCTAGACGACACCCACAGCAATCCGCTGAATCTCGCCACCAGCAGCTGCAATCTTCTGTTCAGCCGAAGCAGAAAACCGATGCGCTGCAATCCTGAACTTCTTCGAAAGCTCGCCGTCGCCCAGGACTTTCAGTTCATCAAATTTGCTGCGAACCAGACCTTTGGAAACCAGGATCTCCGGAGTAATTTCGGCACCTGTCTCAAATGCCTCGTTCAGCTCGCCAACGTTCACCACGGCCACATCAGCCGCGAATTGATTGTTGTTAAACCCGCGCTTTGCGACACGGCGAAACAGGGGCATCTGTCCGCCCTGAAACCCCCGTCGACGCGATGAGCCCGAGCGGCTGAAGAATCCCTTATGACCTCGACCAGACGTCTTGCCATGTCCTGACCCAGGACCACGACCAACACGCTTACGAGCCTTGCGGGGCTGAATTCCAACATGCACATCATTCAAAATCACAGTGACACCCCTCGCAACCGCTCGATCTGCTCTCGTGTTCGCAGCTTCTTCAGAGCTTCAAAAGTGGCCTTCACAAGATTCAATGGATTCGTGGATCCGTAGGCCTTCGTCAGGATGTCTGTGATCCCGGCAGCCTCAACGACTGATCGCACACAGTCCCCGGCAATGATCCCCGTACCGGGCTTTGCCGGCAGCAGCAGAACTCGCGATGCTCGAAACTCACCAATCACCTGATGCGGAATCGTGGTTCCAACAATTGGCACCGACATCTGTGACCGATTCGACTGCTTTGTCGCCTTGTCTACGGCCAGCGGGACTTCGACCGCTTTTCCATATCCGTAACCGACACGACCATTCGAGTCGCCCGTCACCACCAGTGCGGCGAAACTGAAGCGACGACCGCCCTTCACCACGCACGCACAGCGTCGGATCTGAACAACACGTTCGCCTGTATCATTCCTGACTTCTGACGTCGACACCGAACACCTCAAATGCTATCAAGACCCGACGAAATCAATCCACAAATCAGAAATCAAGACCCGCTTCACGAGCGGCATCCGCCAATGCGGCGACGCGGCCATGATAGCTGAAGCGACCACGATCGAACACCACCTGCGAAATTCCCGCCTGTGAGGCCCGCTGAGCAATCAGTTCGCCCACTTTCCGAGCAGCGTCGCAGTCGCTTCCGACCTTTCCGGGTCCCGCAACTTCGGTATCAACGGTGCTTGCGGAAACCAGCGTTCGTCCCGCGATGTCATCAATGATTTGTGCGTACATATGCCGATTGCTGCGGAACACGCTCAACCGAGGACGTCCGTGAGCATCACGCACCACACGATTTCGCACGCGAAACTGACGCCGCTTTTGCTGCAATGCCAACCGAGATCGAACACTCATCGCTATTATCCAACCGTCGCCAAACGCTCAGAATCTACTTGGAACCAAATGCCTTACCGGCTTTACGACGTACAAACTCGTCCTGGTATCGGATGCCCTTGCCTTTGTAAGGCTCTGGCGGACGTACACCTCGTACATCCGCGGCAAACTGTCCACAGGCCTGCTTATCAGAACTCTTCACAATCACGTGAGTCGGGTCCGGAACCTCACATTTCACGTTCGCTGGCACATCGAGAATGATCTTATTCGCAAACCCGACCTGCAGCGTCAGCTTCGCCCCGGACAAGCTGGCATTGTAGCCGACGCCCTGAATCTCAAGCTTCTTCTCGAACGGCTTCACCACGCCCGTGACCATGTTCTGGACCAGACTGCGAGTTAGTCCGTGCAGCGCACGACTACTCCGCTTGTCGTCCGGACGCATCACTTCGATAGATGTGCCATCGGCCTTCACCTGCAGCGACGGATGCACCGCAACGGACAGCTCTCCGGCCGGGCCTTTTGCCGTCACCCGATTTCCAGAGACGTCAATTTTCACGCCAGCCGGAATTGTGACCGGTTTTTTTCCAATTCGTGACATCGCAGATCACCCAAAATTCTATCGCCGGACGCCTACCAAACCTGGCAAACCAACTCGCCGCCAACACCCTGTTTCCGAGCTTCGCGATTACTCAGAACACCCTTCGAAGTCGTCAGGACAGAGATCCCGGTGCCTTGTCGCACATCCTTCATCTCATCAACCGCACAGTAAACCCGACATCCGGGCTTGCTGATACGCTCAATGTGTTGAATCACATGCTCGCCATTCGGCCCGTATTTCAGATTGACTCGCAGCACCTTGCCAGTGTCGCCTTCAATCACCTCAAAGTCCCACACGAATCCCTCACGCTGAAGGGCTTCGACAATAGCCACTTTGATCTTCGATGCCGGAACATCCACAAACGGCCGCTCAACGCGGACGCCATTTCGAATGCGTGTCAGCAGGTCAGCAATTGGATCAGTCATCATGCCGCATCAACCCCTACCAGCTGGCCTTCTTGACACCCGGGATCAGTCCGTCCAGGGCCAGATTTCTGAAACAAATTCGACAAACTTTGAACTTGCGATAAACCGCTCGCGGGCGCCCGCAAAGCATACAACGATGCTCAATGCGGCTGCTGAACTTGGGCTTTCGCTTCGCTTTTTCAATCTTTGCTTTGCTTGCCATTGCCTGAATCTCAAAATTCTAACCGGGGTTCATTCTTCCGTCTTGAACGGCATGCCAAAGGCCTTCAGCAACAGCCGGCCCTCATCATCACTCACTGCGGTCGTCACAAACGTGATATTCATCCCCTGAGTCACAGTTACGGACTCCGGATCAATCTCCGGAAACACGAGCTGCTCGCTCAGGCCATAGTTGTAATTCCCGCTGCCATCAAACCCCCGCGGGTTCACACCCCGAAAGTCTCGAACTCGCGGCAACGCCAGCGTAATCAATCGATCCAGAAAATCATACATCCGACGGTTTCGCAGAGTAACCCGACAGCCAATCGGCTGGCCTTCGCGAAGTCGAAACCCGGAAACAGATTTCTTTGCTCGGCAGATCTGAGCCTTCTGTCCCGCCAGCATGGTCAGCTGATCAACAGCCTGATCCAATCGCTTCCGGTCGTTCACAGCCTCGCCAACACCCATGCTGACGACAATCTTCAGCAGTCGTGGGATTGCGTGGATGTTCTTCCGGCCCAGCTTCGCCTGCAGCTCAGGAACAATTTTCTTGCGGTAGTCTTCAAGCAAACGAGACATTTCAATCAACTCTCAAAAACGCCCAGCCAACCCTCAGACCACTTCGCTCGCCAAACTGACAATCTTCATGTATCTGCGATCCCGCAGCTCGCGCGCTACGGCTCCAAAAATACGGGTTCCCTTCGGGTTCCCGTCGTTATCAACAATGACGATCGCATTCCGATCAAATCGGACATACGACCCGTCCGGCCGCCGAGCCGCCTTCTTGGTGCGGACAACCACACCCTTCACTACCGCCCCTGCTCGAATCGCGCTGCCCGCCAGTGCCTTCTGCACGCTGACCACCACGATATCCCCAAGGGCCGCATATCGCCGTCGTGTTCCACCCAGCACCTTGATGCACCGAGCGGTTTTTGCGCCGGAGTTGTCAGCAACGTCCAGCAATGTCTGCATCTGAATCATCTGAAACCTCGTCCACCTGAAAACTTCGCGAAACCCATTCAGGTCGCGACGCCCGGAGCCTCGACAACGGCCCTCGAACTGATCACTCGCACCAGATCCCAGCGCTTCAGCGCAGACCGAGGCGGAGCTTCAGTGATTTCCACCATGTCACCCTGCTTAGCCACACCCTGCTCGTCATGGACATGACAGATTGTGCGACCACGAATGATCTTCCCGTACTTCGGGTGCTTCATGCGTCGGTCGATTTCAACCCGCAGCGTCTTCGCCTGAGAGGCACTGGCAACTGTCCCGATCAATGTCTTCTTCATCTTTGCACCAGTCCTCAGGCCTTGGCCAGTTCTCGTTCGCGCTGAATGGTTTTGATCCTGGCAATGTTCAGACGCAGCTTCCGCATATTGCTCGGAACATCATTCCGCTCCGTCGCGGTCTGCACGCGCAGACGGAACAGTGACTGCTGGGCCTCGCGCAGCTCATGCTGCAGCTGGTCATCCGACATTTCCCGAATCGCAGACGCCTTCGACATCTGTGAACCCCTTCAGAACAAAATCAAATCTCAGGACGCCGACCCACCAGCCGGACGCGAACCGGCAGCTTGTGAGCTACTCGGTTAAAACAACTTCGGGCTGTGTCGTGAGACACCCCGCCCAGTTCAAACAACACCGTTCCGGGCTTAACCACAGCGACCCATCGATCGGGTTCGCCTTTGCCCTTACCCATTCGGGTTTCCAGAGGCCGAGCAGTCACAGGCTTCTGAGGAAATATTCGGATAAAAACGCGACCCTCGCCTCGCACGTATTGTGTCGCCGCAATTCGGCACGCTTCAATCGTCTGACCCGTGATGTGACCTGGATCCAGTGACTGCAGTGCCCATTCGCCAAACACAACCGTGTTGCCGCGAGTCGCCTTACCTCTTATACGCCCTCTTTGGCTTTTTCGATGCTTGACCCGCTTTGGCATGAGAGCCATCTGCAGTCTCCTCGTTCGAATAATCGCCCAGATCAATCCACACTTTCACACCGATAATCCCCATCGCCGTCTTTGACTCGGCAAAGCCGTAGTCAATGTGCCGACGAAGAGTGGACAAGGGAATCGAACCTCGACTCGCCTTCTCCTGCCGGGACATCTCAGCACCGCCAAGTCGTCCCGACATCTGAATCTTCACACCCTCAACCCCGGCGCTCATCACTTCGTCCAGGGTCTTCTTGATCGCTCGTCGAAAACTTCCACGCTTCTGAAGCTGCTGAGCAATCTTCATCGCCACCAGTCGAGCATTCCGATTTGGATTGGAGATCTCGACGATCTTCACATCCATTCTACGGCCGGTCAGATCTTCAAGCTCAGCCTTGAGCTTGTCGACTTCCTGGCCCTTTCGACCGATGATTACCCCAGGCCGCGCAGTGTGCATATGCACGACCACCTGATCCCGAGTTCGCTCAATCTCGACTCGGGCAATTTCAGCGAACTCATACTTCGTCGCGACGAATCGCCGAATCTTCTGATCTTCCAGCAGCAGATCGCCAAATTCCCGCTTTGACGCATACCAGCGGCTGCGCCATGTCTCCATGACGCCGACTCGAAATCCCGTTGGCCTGACTTTTTGTCCCATAATCCCAGTTCCTGAATCCCAATGAAACAAAATCAGCCCAACTCGGGTGCGTCTACGGCCACATGAATGTGCGCGGTTCGACGACGAATCAGATTCGCCATCCCTCGGGCACGAGCATGAACGCGCTTGAACATCGGACCGCCATCCACGCGAGCCTCGGAGATCTGCAGACGATCAGGGCTTCTGACGCCACGATCTTCCGCGTTCGCTATGGCACTCTTAAGGACCCGCTCCAAAAACCTCGCACCACGATTCGGCTCGAATGCCAGGGCGTTCAGACCCTGCTCGGCCGACATACCACGAATCATGTCCGCAAACGGACGAATCTTGGTTGGGGAGATTCTGGCGAATCGATGAACAGCACGTACTACTGCCATGACTACTTCTTACCTTTTGATCCGTGACCGCGGAAAGTTCGCGTCGCCGAGAACTCACCCAGCTTGTGACCGACCATATCTTCAGTCACATACACGTTGATGTGCGTGCGACCATTGTGAACCAGAAATGTGTGTCCCACGAATTCCGGAGAAATCGTGCAGCGCCGAGCCCAGGTTTTGACAGGCTCTTTGCGTCCCGCCTGATTCAGCTTTTCAACCTTCTCAAGGAGGCGAGGATCCACAAAAGGACCCTTCTTCAAAGACCGACCCATTCAAACGTCCTTCCCGGAAACTCAGCAGCTTATCGCTCGCGTCGAACCGTCACTGACAAGCACACACCCAAACTTCACTGCCGCCACAGAAAACGCGGCAGCCACAATCTTCCTACAGCTTGACTTCACCATATCGCACTGATCGTCGGCGACGAATGATGGCTTTCGACGATGCTTTCTTGCGATTCCTCGTCCGACCACCCTTCGACAACTTACCCGACGGACTACAGGGATGACGACCTCCCGAGTTTCGACCTTCTCCACCGCCCATCGGATGAGCATGCGGATTCATAGCCGTTCCGCGGACTCGGGGACGAATCCCCTTCCAGCGATTTCGACCAGCCTTGCCGATGATAATGCTGCTGTGCTCAGAATTCCCCAGCACCCCGATCGTGGCCCGACAGCTGGCCGGCAATCGACGAACTTCTCCACTTGGCAGAGTGACCTGCGCCCAGCGGCCTTCACGAGCATTCAGTGTCGCCCCGACGCCTGCGCTTCGGCACAACTGACCGCCTCGGCCCGGCTGCATCTCAATGTTGTGAACTACAGTGCCCAGCGGAATCATGCCCAGCGGCATGCAATTACCCACGTTCGGCTCGACGCTGGCGCCACTTTCAATCGTGTCGCCGGCCTTCAAACCTTCCGGAGCCAGAATGTATCTCTTTTCCCCGTCTGCATACTCGATCAGCGCGATCCTGCTCGACCGATTCGGGTCATACTCAATATGAGTTACCTTGCCGATCACCCCGTCCTTGTCGCGCTTGAAATCAATCATGCGATACAGGCGCTTGTGACCGCCTCCGCGATGGAGAGCCGTAATCTTGCCCTGATTGTTCCGGCCGCCCTTTTTCTTGAAACGGACGGTCAGATCCTTTTCCGGACGCTTCTTCCGGTCGGTGATCTCGGCAAAGTCACTGACAGAAGCGCCTCGGCGACCCGGGGTGACTGGCTTGTAGAATCGAATTCCCATGGTTCTTACTCACATCCACACGACAAATGATCTCAGACGCATTCAATCCTAGAAGAACGCAATGCGATCTTCGTCATGCAGCTTCACCACAGCCTTTTTCCACGCCCGCGTCAGCCCCACCGTCATTTTGTGCCGACGAGGTTTTCCCTGTCGAGTCTGTGTTCGCACAGCCACAACACGCACTTCAAACAACTGCTGAACGGCGTTCCTGATATCTTCCTTCGTTGCCAGCGGATGCACTTCAAACGAATAGGAATTCAGCTTCTCTGACAGGTGCGTTCCCTTCTCCGTCACCAGCGGACGTCGAATCACCTGATGCGGTTCAAGAGTCACACCGCTGCCACCAAAGCCTGCCATCGCATCACCCAACCCACAACAGCCAATGAATTGAACCAACCGCCGCACGAACCCAATACTCAGGCCTGTCGACCCAGCAGACGATTCATCTCCGCAACCGGAATTACCAGGTGGCGCTGACGCAGCAGACTGAACGCATTCAGATCGGACCCCGGCAACACCATCACACCCGGAATATTGCGGGCCGATCTCCACACATTCTGATCAACACCGTCGGTCGCCAGCAGCACTGTCTTTCCCTGCAGTCCGATCGACTTCAGGAACTGCGCCACAATCTTTGTCTTTGGAGCTGAACATTCCCAACCCTTCAGCACAACGGCTTCCGAGTCCTGAAACTTGCTCAGCAACGCCATTCGCATGGCCTTACGGACTGCCTTCTTCGGCAGACGATAATAAAAATCGCGAGGACTCTTCGCGAAGGCATGACCACCGCCGCGACGAACCGGAGTCCGAATCGCACCCGCCCGAGCCCGACCCGTACCCTTCTGCTTGAACAGCTTGCGAGTACTTCCCGCAACCATCCCGCGTGACTTGGTCTGCACCTCACCAACCCGACGATTGGCTCGATACATCACCACCGCGTCGTGCAGCAGCTGCTTGCAGATCGCATCAGAGATGTCTGACGGCTCAAACGAATATGTGCCGCAGTCTGCACCGGACATATCTTTGACTGGAACCGAAATCATAAAACCACCGACCGAGTTAAATCCTGCAGACGCTTATTAGTTTTTCACCGACCGGCGAACCACAACATATCCGCCATTTGGACCGGGAACCGCCCCGCGAACAAGCAGGACATTTGATTCACTTTCAGCCCGCACCAGCTTCAGATTCCGAACCGTCACGCGCTCATGACCGTAATGGCCAGCCATTCGAGTTCCCGGATACACGCGAGACGGGTCAGCACTCTGACCAATCGATCCCGGCCGACGATGCACTCGCTTGGCCCCATGACTTGCCGGCTGCCCACTGAAGTTGTGCCGACGCATAACGCCGGAGAATCCGCGCCCACGAGAGACGCCGATCACATCAACCCACAGGACACCCTCGAGAGACGCCGGGCCCAGCACCTGCCCGACCTGCAGACCATGCTCAGTGCCGTCACAGCGAAACTCACGAATGAATCGCTTTGGCTCGCACTCCGCTCGCGCCCCTGCAGCAACCCCCGCCGCCTGACGAGCCTGCTGGCGACGGCTGTTTAATGCCGCCACATGGCCCCGAACCGCACGAGACGCTTTGCCGCGCGGACGGTCCCCAAAGCCAAGCTGAACAGCACTGTAGCCATCCCGCTCAACCGACCGAACCTGCAGCACCACGCAGGGACCCGCCTCAATGACGGTCACAGGCACAATGACACCATCGGCGTCATAGACCTGCGTCATCCCAACTTTTCGACCCAGCAAACCGACAGACATAGCTCCGCACCCGCGCGCAGAAAATAAAAAGGGCGGACGATGAACATCCGCAAAGTCAAGACGACATCCGCACAAGAACACCAAAGCAAATCAGGCCGTGGCCGTTGCCTTGATCTTGATATCAACCCCAGCCGGCAACGAGAGCTTATTCAAAGCATCTACTGTTTTGCCCGTTGGCTGAATGATGTCGATCAATCGCTTGTGGGTCCGGATCTCAAACTGCTCACGCGACTTCTTGTCGATGTGAGGACTCCGAAGAACCGTATACCGCTCTATTCGAGTCGGCAGAGGAACCGGACCATGAACAATTGCCCCAGTGCGCTTTGCAGTGTCCACAATATCCGCTGCAGACTGATCCAGCACGGAGTGGTCATACGCTTCCATCCGAATCCGGATACACTCTTCACCAGCACCTGCCACCGCAAACCACCTTCAGCAAACGCTTTACGTAAAACGAAATCCCAGCCCCGAAAAGCGGGGAATCGAGGATTCTAAAAGTCCTCGGAGTTTCTGTCAATCAACGACGATTGAGAAATCAATTAGTTCGACAGATGAGACTGCAAACTTCAACTACATCATCTGCTCTGCCACGTTCGGCGGAGCAATTTCATAGCGACAGGGCTCCATCGAGTAGGATGCCCGACCTTGAGAAAGGCTGCGAATCTGGTTTGAGTACCCAAACATCGAGACGAGCGGCACCTCGCAATGCAGCACACACAGGTCACCACGACGGTCTGAGTTTACAATGACCGCCCGGCGACTGTTCAAGTCCGACTGGATATTCCCAAGGAATTCCTCCGGTGTCACCACCTCGACTGACATGATGGGCTCCAGAACGGCCATTTTCCCGTCCTTGAGCACTTTCCCAAACGCTTCGTGCGCCGCCGTCTGGATGGCAACTTCGTTCGACTCCCCCTCTCGATAGCTGACTGACAGGACCGTTAGGTTCAATCCCATCAAGGGGTTACCGTAAATGCCGCCACCATCAGCCTGGTTCCGGAGTGACTCCAGCAGGATCTGCAACAGCTGTTTCGGCATTGCTTCAGGCGCCAGCCGATGGCCAATCTGGATTCCCCCGGCCTGGTCCGGAGCTTCCTTCGCCAGTAACGACATTCCGAACCCAATCGCGCCGGAAGGCATGTGTTTCGTGAAATCGACGCTGACGGTCACTTCGCCAATCAGTTTCTCGCGATAGCTGACTCGCGGTTTGTGAAACTTCACTTTCAGCTTGAAGTCCCGCTCCATGCGATGGCGGATGACTTCCAGGTGAAGTTCACCCATCCCGCTGATAATCGTTTGCCCCGTTTCTGGATTCGAACGAACTCGAAACGTGGGATCCTGCCGCTCCAGCCGTTTCAGCGTGTCTTCCAGCTTCTTGCGATCGTTGCTGGATTCCGGCTCGATGGCCATCGAGATCACGGTCTCCGGGAAAACGATGGATTCCAGGGCAATCGGAGAGCCGGCATCACAAAGAGTGTCACCGGTCGAGGAATCCTTCAGCCCAATGATCCCGCAGATATCTCCCGCCTCGACCGTCTCGACCTTCTCTCGGGAATCGGACTGGATGTGCCATAACTGCGTTACCATTTCCTTTTTGCCAAGCCGGGGATTCAGCATTTTGGAATTCCCGGTCAGCACTCCCGAATACACTCGAGCAAAGAAAAGGTCTCCATGGGGTTCGGCCTGGACCTTAAAGATCAATGCGCAGGCCGGTTCCTTCACGCTGGCTTTTCGCGACGCGGTCTGACCCTCCTGCTTTCCAGACGGTACAACTCCCTCGACCGGAGGGCGATCGAGCGGACTGGGGAGGAAGTTCTGGACACCGTCCAGTACCGGCTGGACGCCGATATAATCCAGCGATGCCCCGCAAAACACTGGCTGAATGGCCCCGCTGAGCGTGGCCTTGCGGATCGCGGAAAGCGCCAGTTCCACCGGCACCGCGTCTCCTTCCATACAGGCGACCATCACATCGTCGTCAAGGCCTGACAGCACGTCGAAAAGTTCCGCTCGCCACAACTCAGCGTCATCCTTCAACGAATCCGGGATGTCTTCTTCCCGAAAAACCTGACCTTTTGAATCCGAATCCCAGTAAATCGCCTTCATGGTGAGCAGGTCGATCACACCGCGAAACCCATCTGTGTTTGTCGAGGGTCCCGAGCCCACCGGGATCTGCAACGCCAGCGGCTGAGCTCCCAGTCGGTTCCGAATCTGATCGAGTACTCGATCGAAGCCAGCCCCGATGCGATCCATTTTGTTGATCAGACAGATCCTTGGGACACGATATTTGTTGGCCTGCCGCCACACGGTTTCGCTCTGGGCCTCCACGCCTTCCACCGCGCTGAAGATCACGACCGCCCCGTCCAGAACTCGAAGGCTGCGTTCCACTTCCGCCGTGAAATCCACATGGCCGGGCGTATCAATGATGTTGATCGTGGCCCCCTTCCATTGGCACGTCACCGCCGCCGAATAGATTGTGATGCCGCGCTGAGCCTCTTCCGGGTCGAAGTCCGTCGTCGTCGTGCCGTCATCAACATTCCCCATCCGATGCGACGCACCGGTGTAATAAAGGATGCGTTCAGTCGTGGTGGTCTTGCCGGCGTCAATGTGAGCAATGATGCCAATATTTCGAATTGTCTCGATGGAGCGAGCCATGGAATCCAGCCGTCAGTGGTTCAGATGGAGTCGGACACTCTCTGCAATGACGTGTCCGCTTTAGTTTGTATCAGTCCCCGCCCTGCGTCGCAGTCAATCAGCCGGGGGCCGTCGAGTCATCTCAGGCGACTGTGTGAAGCGTATCAGGTCGAAGTCTCGCGACA
>Ga0209573_1003208_pt1 | contig 18597 bp, 25 predicted proteins | sample TNRBio252014_DNA_FD_185870 | JGI IMG/M metagenome (GOLD analysis project Ga0209573, IMG submission 185870) | Wastewater treatment Type I Accumulibacter community from EBPR Bioreactor in Madison, WI, USA - TNR Reactor_6/25/2014_ DNA (SPAdes)... | ecosystem: Engineered > Bioreactor > EBPR >...
GACTCAACCGCGAATATGAACATACCATTGAATCCGCTATCGCTACCGTGCAATGCGCCTCAATCGCCCTAATGCTCAACAGATTCTAATTTTTGAACAGCCTCTTAATCTCCGAATTTTTTTTTCATCCCGACGGACAATAATTTTGATTTCATGCCGATTCCGTACGCGGATACAAGTGTTGCAGATTCCCCGCAGTACCCGTACTTTTGCGGAAGAGAAATTAAACCCACACCTGAGATGAAAAAAGTCCAACTGATTCTTGCATTGCTGTTTTTAAGCTATTGGTCGGAAGCCAATGCCCAATGTGCGCGTCGGCAGTTTGCCCCTTCCTTTAACGCCAACCCCGTCGTTTCACTGGAGCATTATCGGCGGGAACAAGCCTACGACCTGAAGCATCTGGACTTAGCGATGGAGCTAACCGATACTTCCACCGAATTACGCAACGGTCGCGCCCAAATCGTCGGCTTGGTAACCCGCAGTACTGACAGCCTTGCTTTTGAGTTAGCTCCCACCATGCGGATTGATTCGCTCTTTTTGAACGGGAAAAAAATCCAACGGGCAGACCTCATCCGTAAAGGTTCAGAAGTCAACGTCATCACCCATCCCCGCTTGGATGCCGGCAAAACCTTCAACTTGCTGGTCTATTATCAGGGTTTTCCGCCGATTGATCCCAACCGGATTGCACCCGGCTTGCTGAACGGGCGCGATACCACTTGGAAAAAAAACGTTACCGGCACGTTAAGCCAACCCTACGGCGCATCCGACTGGTTTCCCGCCAAGCAAGTGTTGGAAGATAAGATTGACTCGGTATTCATCTCCGTAACCACCGATGCCAAAAATAAAGTAGCCTCCAACGGACGCTTGGTAGCCACCGAACCCGTAGCCGACGGTAAAGTCCGTTACCGCTGGCAAACGCGTTACCCCATTGCTTACTATTTAATTTCCGTTGCCGTGAGTGAATATGAGGAATACAACCTGTATGCCAAGCCTGCGTCCCTGCCGAATGATTCAATATTTATTCAAAATTTTATTTATCAGGGATCATTACAAGACCTCAAAGAAAACATTGACCTAACGCCCGCTTTGGTCGAATATTTCTCCGAAATATACGGTCTCTACCCCTTCCACCAAGAAAAGTACGGCAATGCCATGGCACCCATCGGCGGCGGTATGGAACACCAAACCATGACCACAATGGATAATTTTAGTCCTTTATTGAATGCGCATGAGTTGGCGCATCATTGGTTTGGCGACCATGTAACGTGCGCTTCGTGGAATGACCTCTTCTTAAACGAAGGTTTCGCCACCTATTCCGAATTTTTAACCTTAGAGCGTTTTTCGCCCGCATTCAAAGACCGCTTCATTCGCGGGTATCAAAATTTCGTGATGTCCCAGCCGGCAGGAAGCGTTTTCTGCCCCCAACCCCAAGACGTAGGCAATCTGTTTGATTTCCGCCTGCGGTATGCGAAAGGGGCTTGTATCTTACATACCTTACGATTCATTATTAATGATGATTCTTTGTTTTTTGCCGGCTTGCGTGCCTATCAGCAGGAATGGGCTAACTGTACCGCCATCGTCGCCGACTTCCAACGGGTGATGGAGCGCGTTACCGGGCAGGATTTGACTCCTTTCTTTAATGAATGGTATTACGGTGAAGGTTATCCGACGTACTCCATCCGTTACGGAGAGTCGGTCAGAAACGAAACCCGTTTTCTAACCATCGAATTGCAAAATGAAGGTTCTGCGCCCGGCGTTACACCATTGTTTACCAATCCCGTAGCCGTTCAGGTCATCAAAGCGGACAGTACCACCGAAACCCTCCGTTTGAAGAATGGTGAAGGCTGGTTTATCATGTCCCTAAAGGGAAGCTCTCGCGTTGAAAAATTGGTCTTCGATCCCGAAGATTATTTAACCGACCGCGTCAGGGTCATCGAACGATTTACGGGACGGTTGGCAGAAAACAAAACCCTGCCGATGCGCTTGTATCCCAATCCCGCGCGGGAGGCTTTCGCTTTATCGGCATCCCAACCGCTGACCGATGTCCTGATCCAAATTTATGATTTGCAGGGAAAAGTCCTCCGCGCGGAATCGTATGACCGGATGCCGGCTGAAGTTTTCATCACGACCGAGGGGCTATCCGGCGGACTGTACCTATGTACCGTTCGGGCGCAGGAAGGCACTTTTTCCACCCGCCTAATGGTAGAATAGGTACGGAAAGGATTTCGGGTGATTTCTTTTTGTATCTTTGAAGCCGTTTGTTTTGACCTATGAAGCTCCGCATTGTTTGCCTTTGTTTGGTGTTGGGAAGTAGCGTGCTGTCCCTGTCGGCTCAAAAAAATAAACCCGCCCCGCCGCCGGATAGCGACCCGCAGTGGCAGGTGTACCGCACGGCGTTGGGTTACGGCGATGTGAACGTAGCCATCCATGCCCTCTATCAGATTTTGGCAAAAAATCCGACGGATAACGCGATCAAAGACTCGTTGGCGACGCTTTATTTTACCTCGGGCTTTGCTTCACAATCGCTGTTGGTGGGGCTGGACATACTCAAGAGCGATCCCAATAATGTAAAGATGTTGGAGCTGACGGCAATCTCTTACAGTTCTTTAGGCTACGTGAAGCAGTCGGTGGATCAGTACGATAAACTCTATAATATTTCACATCAGCCGTACCATTTGTATCAACTTGCTGTACAGCAATATGCCCTCAAGCGGTACGAAGAATGCGCCCAAAGCCTTAATAACCTCATTGCCGACCCCAAAAGTGCCGAAGAAAAGATCACCATTGACGGCGATGCGAAAAAACAACAGCGCGTTTCCCTCAAAGCCGCCGCGTATAACGTCTTGGGGGTAGCCCATCGGGATTTGGGTAAAATAGAGCCGGCTAAAAACTATTTTCAGGAAGCCCTCAAGATCGAACCCGACTTCATCCTGCCCAAAAACAACCTTGCCGACATGGAAGCCAAAGCCAACCCCGCCGCGCCGAATAAGAAGTAAGGCAGGAAGGCAGTGCTAATTACCAATATGATTGATTCTTCAGCCAAGTATCTGTATTCTAAATATGTTAGAGCCTTAGCTCAGGAACTTGAGATCGAAATCATCGAAATGACGGGTAATGCTGTAAAAGAATTACAGGAGCATATTATTTTGCGTTATGGGTATCAGACTTATTACGCTTACCCGTTACATGACAATTTATTGGAAGATTGTAGCCTTAACCAAGAAAACGGTTGGCTTTTGCTGAAAGATTTTATTCAATACGACCCTGTATGTCTGTTTTTTGAGTTTGAAGATATTGAAAATTACTTCATCTTCCCCAAAGGATTCCCTGATTTAGAGCGGTTTTTGTGGGAATCGTACTGTTTTGTCTTCTACCTCACCAATCCCGAATTAGAATATCTGGCTTGCTTTGAAAAATATAATAACCTCATCGGTAGCGGTACACTCATCGAACATATGCGGAATTTGGAGGTCGTAAAGACAGATCAAGTCCCCTTTCATTATCAAAAATTAGAAAAGCAACCGCCACCCCTTACTTTGGAGGAACTGAAAGTGATGTATCCCGATGCCTTCCGTCATTTCAAAGATTAACCGGAAAGATGATGGGACTACCGCACGGCTTCCTTCCGCCTGCCCGTTTCCCGTTCTAAAAGTCGGATCAGTTGGTTAAAGAGGTGGTTGAGCTGTTCTTTACCGTAGTTTTGGTGGGCATAGAGGATCATCTCTTCGGCTCTGCACCATTCACTCAGTACGGTCAGGTCTTCCGGCGGAAGGGCGGGATAACTGCTTAGCGTTTCGTCTATTTCCCACGCCGTCCGACTCAATAACGAGACGGGGAGGGGGATGGATCGTTGCAGGTATTGCTTCCAAAGGACGTTGATCTGCGGCACAGCGGTCGGACTATCCTCCGTGATGCGTGACCGTTCGGTTTCCAATGCCCGCCAGGTGCGTTTCCATTCGTTTTGAACTTTACGGCGCATCCACCACCGACGGATCGGTTTCCGTAAAAAATACAAGCCGATACCCATTACCACTACTACTCCGCCGGCAATGGCGTACATCCACGTGGGGTCAACGGGCGGTTCTACGGGGGCAAGCCGGCTTTGGGTCATGTATTGGAGTTCTTCACTCAGGGCGCGGATGCGATTCGTGAAGGGTATCTTGTCTGTATTGGTGGTATCGTGGTAGGTTTTACCTTTGTATTGGATGTCTAAGGGCAGTTGAATGGTCTGCACACTGTCTACGCTAAAACTGCGAATGCGAAAGACTGTTTCTTCCACCGTCTTGTTATCAATGTAGGTGCGTTTAACGGGGCTGATGCTTAGCAGTTCATAAGGTTTGAAGGCTTTGAACGTGTCGGGGATAGAGACTTCGGCTTCGGCTTCGCGGGTGATGCGCAGTTTCACCGCGACGGTATCACCTAAATCTATCTTCTTTGCCAAAAAGATGATCTGCCCATACGCACCGTTTTTCTGGGCGAAAAGGGGACTTAACGCGAGAATAAAGCTAAAAAATAACAGGCTACTAATGAGACACTTGCGCATGGATGCGAGATACGAAAAATTTTTCCAAGAGGGGCATATAATCTTCGGTTACGTTGAGGTTGATGTAGCCCATCCGGCACTGGGTAGCTAAGTCGGAGAGGTGGGTATGGATGCCCCTGAAACGTTCTTCCACGGATTGCCGAGCGGTGAGGTCGCCCGTTTGATGTACCCAGACGGTAGCCCCACTTTCCAAATCCACAATCGGGATGATGCCCGAAAATGATCCCAAGGCTTCCTGCGGGTGAAAGAGCCGGATCAATACTACGTCATGCTTGGGGGCTAAAGCACGGAGGGAGTTTTCATAATCCTGATCCAAAAAGTCGGAGATGACAAAGAGTACCGCCCGCCGTTTTTGCGCCCGTCGGAAGTGTTCCAAGCCCAAGCGGAGGTTGGTTTGCAGGCTTTTGTTGCTCATCTGCACGAGGCTGTCAATGATGGAAAGGAGGCGTTTGCGACCTTTGCCGGGCTTAAAGTAGCGTTCCACTTGGTCGGAACACGCCAACAGACCGAATTTATCGTTATTTGCCAGGGTGCAGTAGCCGAGAATTGCCGCGATCTCCATCCCGATGCGGAGCTTTTGGTTTTCGCCTTCGCCGAAATAGTTGCTACCGCTTACGTCAAGGATCACAAAAAGGTTGAGTTCACGTTCTTCCCGAAATACTTTGATATATAGGTTGTTCATCTTGGCGGAGACGTTCCAGTCAATGAACCGCACATCGTCCCCCACTTGGTAGGCGCGCACTTCTTCAAATTCCAAGCCAGTCCCCTTAAACGCCGAGCGGTATTCCCCTGCAAAGGTGGAATTAACGAGCCGGCGTACTTTCACTTCCAAGCGTTTTACTTTCTGGAGAATATCTTTCATGCTTTATTTCATTCGGTGGAACAAGCGTGCTATATCCAACTCAAAGCCGTCTATCACCTTAGAGAATACTTTTCCTTGTTGTACCGCAGAACACAAGAGCTGATACTGCCCGTTTTCATCTAAGGTAAAGACGTGTACCGTTCGCAATTCAGCCGAAACAATCCAGTATTCTTTGATCCCCGCTTCGGCGTAAAGGTTGAATTTCTTTTCAGTGTCTTCTTCATACGAAGAAGCAGAGATGCTTTCGACCACTAAATCGGGTGCGCCTTCGATGATGCCTTTGATGATGGCTTCGTTGGCATTGGATATAAAAGCAATGTCGGGGCGCACTTTAGCTTCACGGTTCGGTAGGCGGACATCAGGATCGTCCACAATCCAGCCGAGTTGTCGTTCCTCAACAAAACTACCCAAGTGCATAATCAATAGGCTCAATAAGTAGCCGTGTCGAAATCGGGACATCTCTTTATCTTTATCTTTGAAACGGAGTGGCTTGCGCTTCACCGCAGGGACGGAAGTCGTTGATTGCTGTGCTTGCATAGGGCTAATGTTTTAGCAAAGATAAGCGGTTTCCATGAAAAACTCACCACGAACGGGTGATGGTTAATTCATAGTTTCTTTGATGCTTTATTTCATCTGACTGAAAAAAAGTTCTACATCCAACTCAAAGCCGTCTATCACCTTAGAGAATACTTTTCCTTCTCGTAAAGCGGAACATAAGGGCTGATACTGCCCGTTTTCATCTAAGCTAAATACGTCTATCAAGCGCATTTCAGCGGAAATGATCCAGTATTCTTTAACACCTGCTTCGGCGTATAAGTTGAATTTCTTTTCGGTATCTTCTTCATAAGAAGAAGCTGAAATAGCTTCAACAACTAAATCCGGCGCGCCTTCTACATTATCTCTAATAACGGCTTCATTCGCTTTCGAGACAAAAGCAAGATCAGGACGGACTTTGGTTTCTCGATTGGGAAGACGGACATCAGGGTCTTCAGAAATCCAACCAAGTTGATTTTTTAAGACAACTCCCCACATATAATGAGCTAAGAGGCTAATAATACAGCCGTGCCGGAATCGGGACATTTCTTTATCTTTATCTTTGAAACGAAGCGGTTGATGCTTTCCCGCAACAGTTGAAGTAATCGTTGATTGCTGTGCTTGCATAGGGCTAATGTTTGAGCAAAGATAAGCGGTTTCCATGAAAAAACCCCCACGAAAAGGTGAGGGTTGATCTATTCGGAATTGAAGTAAGTAGTGAGAACGGGTTATTTGATGCCGTGCATCATCTTAGTGAGTTTACCCGAAATGGCAAGGAGGATCAAGCCTAAAAGGATAGCAATACCAGCAATCATCATAAAGATGTCATATGCTCCGTATTGAGTGAATAATATCGCAACGTAACCACCCAAGACGTTAGCAACGAAGACCGACCCAAACCATACCCCCATCATGAGCGAGGCAAATTGCATCGGGGCTAATTTGGTAATCATGGATAAACCCACTGGTGAAATACATAATTCACCCATCGTGTGAAATAAATAGGTGAGTACCAACCAGTGAAGCCCGGCTTTTATATTTACATCACCCACAGCGACACCCCACGCTTCCCCACGTTCGGCACAGGCTTTGACCATGAACAGATAGCCTAAACCCAGCAAAATCATACCCAAGCCCATCTTAACCGGTGTAGAAGGTTCTTTTCCCTGCGCGGCGAGTCGTAACCAAAGGATACTGAAGATCGGTGCTAACAGTAAGATAAAGAGTGGATTAACGGATTGAAAGGAAGCGGTTTTGAGAATAGTCTCACCTACTTTTCGATCAATAAATTTATCAGTGTAAATATTCAAAGAACTACCTGCCTGTTCAAAAGCCATCCAGAAGAAAATCGTGAAGGTTACAATGATACCAATCACAAGCATACGATTTTTTTCTGCTTTAGTTAACTCTTTGCTACTCGTTCCCGCGGCGACTTGTTGCTTTTTCAGTTGTGCTGTTGGAATATTTCCCAAATCACCAATGTATTTATTACTGATAAGATTATACATGAGTTGCCCTAAGAGCATTCCGCAACCCGCTGCTATAAAGCCATAATTATACCCTAAACCAGGATTAACATCGCTTTTGGTTACTTCGCCCATTACAATAGGACCAATTAATGCCCCTAAGTTAATCCCCATATAAAAGATGGTAAATGCAGCATCTTTCCTTCCGTCTCCGGGAGTATATAAATCCCCAACGATTGTAGATATATTGGGTTTGAAAAACCCGTTACCGAAACACAACAACCCCAGTCCCAAATACAGCGATGGGGCACCCATATTAGAAGCTAAAGCAAACTGTCCGAACATCATTAGAAAACCGCCGATGGTGATACTTTTCCGTCTGCCCAGGTAGTTATCCGCCATATATCCGCCTAAAAGGGTAAGCAGATAAACTAAACCCGTAAACCAGCCGTAAATGGTGTAGGCTTTGGCTTCGCCGTAGCCTAAGCCTCCTTCGGCTATGGCGGTCGTCATATACAGTACCAGAATAGCCCGCATACTGTAATAGCTGAACCGCTCCCACATCTCTACCGTGGAAAGGAAGTACAGCCCGGGCGGATGTCCTTTTTGTGTCGTTGTTTCCAAAATCGTTCTTTAAGTTAAAGTTAAGCCTAAATGGATTGGGCGTTAAAAATAGGCATTATTCGTAAAAAAGCAAGGTTCGCACCCGCACAAAAAAATCAAAAGTTCCGTCGGGCGACGACTTTGGCAAATTTTTGTCGTACCAATACGGGTTTTGTTTATCTTGCCGTCCTTTTGGATCAAGCAAGGAACAAAAGCAAGTCCCCTATTCGTTATTTTCTTTATTAATCTACCTAAGCGGCAAAGATGAGAACCAAACAGGTGATCCTCTGTGTGGATGATGAAAAACAAGCCCTCCAAAGTTTGCGCCAAGAGCTGGAGCATTACTTTGAGGATCGCTTCGTGATTGAGATCGCTGACAGCGGAGAGGAAGCCCTGCTCATCTTCGAGGAACTGCTTGCCGACGCTTTCGAGATTCCCGTCGTGATCTCCGACCAACTGATGCCCGGTATGAAAGGCGATGAATTCCTGATCCAAATCCACCGGAAAAAGCCTGCTACACGGAGTATCCTCCTCACCGGTCAAGCCTCCGCCCAAGCCGTAGGGCGCGCCGTGAACGAAGCCGACCTCTACCGCTACATTGCCAAGCCATGGGAAGCCCACGATTTAATGCTCACCGTCGAGGAAGCCGTTAAAAGTTATTATCTGCAACAAGCCTTAGACTCTAAAATTAAAATATTAACCGACCTCAATCACTTATCTAAGACGATCAGTGAGGAGGTTAACCCCGTGCGTTTGGCGGAAAAACTGCTCCGCTGTGTGTTGGAAGATATTGGCGCGGACTACGGCTTTTTGCGTATCTTCGTCAGTGATGAACTGCGCTACAACCTTCGCATGGAGCGCACCCCCGAGGGCATTAAGCACAAACGGGTTTTTGAATCGGATTTGAGCGAAAATGTACCGATGAACCTCATCAACATGTTCGTCTCCGACCATGAAGGCATTATTGAGGAACGCCCGTCGGATCATCCCTTCCACCTCAAGCATCGCACGCAATCCTATTACCTGGCTCCGATTGTGAAGCAGGACGTGATCTTAGGCGTTATTTATATCGAATATCGGGAGCAAGGTAAATCCTTTACCCCACCGTTACGGGAATATTTGCTTTCCCTTCGCACGCAGGTAGCCATCAGCCTCAACGTTGCCCTCATCCACATGAATTTGGAGGAAAAGGTCAGTGAGCGCACCCGCATCATCGAAGATAAAAATAAACACATCACCGACAGTCTGCATTATGCCCGCCGGATACAGCTTTCCATCCTTCCGCCGGTAGAGCATATCCAAGAGTGTTTCCCCGATTCATTCGTGCTTTATTTACCGAAGGACATCGTTTCGGGTGATTTTTACTGGTTTACTTCGATTGGTGATTACCATTTCTTGGCGGTAGCCGACTGTACGGGACATGGTGTGCCGGGTGCGTTTATGTCGGTGATGGGGACGAATTTACTCACGCAGATCATCCGCGAAAAGCAAATTTACGATTCCAACATCATCCTCAACGAACTGCACCGACGCGTATTGGATGCCCAAAACCAAAAGCATGATCAAGATTTCGTTACCCACGAAGGGATGGACATTGCCCTTTGCCGTTTTGATTTGGGTAAAAAAGTTTTGTCGTTTTCGGGGGCGAATCGTCCGATTTATTACCTGCGGAACGGAGTTGTGAACGAACTCAAGCCGGATCGTAATTCCATCGGCGGTTCGGTGTATGAAAACCCGACCGATAGTGCCTTCAGTGTGCAACATATTCCGCTCCAGTCCGACGACCGCTATTACCTCTTTACCGACGGCATCACCGACCAATTCGGGGGGGAAGAAGGGCGCAAATATTCCTATACCCGCCTGAAGGAACGCCTGCTGGCTTTGGCTTCCGAGCCGATGGTGTGGCAGAAAAACCTCCTCCATGCCGAATTGGACAACTGGCGGGGCAAACGCCTCCAGATTGACGACATGCTCCTTGTCGGCATACATGTGTTGCTCTAAGGGCGTGGTAATTGCCTACCTTTGTACTGAAAGGAGAAAAATGAGATGATAACTTTAGAAGAATCGCTGGCACTCTTAAAAGTGATACAGGATAAAGCCCAAGAAAAGCTGGCACAGATGCCCCGTAAGGAAGTCAGCGATGCCGAATGGGAAGCCTTTTTTCAAGAGATGCGCAGTATTCCGCCCGAAGACATTGCCGATATGGAACGGGCAATCAATGAGGCTTTTCCCATCAATTATTTGGTTGAGGATGAAGAATAAAGATTTTTTGTTGGATACCAACATTTGGATCGCTTATCTGAAAGGGGATGCAACCGTAATGGGGCGGATTGATGAACTTTTGGTTCGGCGAAAGGCTTATATGACACTCATTTCACAGGGCGAATTGATCTTCGGGGCGTTCAAATCCCAACTTTGGGAACGAAATGTAAGGCGTGCCAACCGTTTAATCGGGCAGGTTGAAAAAGTTTATCTCGCCGAAGATGATATTGCCTTCACCTACGGCTTAGTCAAATCCAACCTCAAAGAGCAGGGCATCACCCTCACCGAAAATGACCTTTGGATAGCCTCCACTGCCATTCATTACCGCCTGACGCTCGTTACCCGCGACCGCGATTTTGCCCGCATCAAAGGCTTTTAGTTGAATATTGAGGCGTGGTAATTCATTCCCGCACTTAAGTACGGGGACTAAATCGTATCTTTGTACCGAAAGGAGAATAACATATGATTACCTTAGAAGAATCGCTGGCACTCTTAAAAAAAATTCAGGATAAAGCCCAAGAAAAGCTGGCACAGATGCCCCGTAAGGAAGTCAGCGATGCCGAATGGGAGGCATTAGTGGCAAAATTGGCGAAAATTTCGCAAGAAGACTTAGATCAAATGACCCAAGCGATTAACGAAGCCTTCCCTATCAATTATTTGGAGCGTGATGAAGATCGATAAATATTTATTGGACACGAATATCTGGGTGGCGTTTCTCAATAAAGAAAAAATGATCCTTGATCGCTTAGCGGGTCAAGACTTACGCGCAAAGGTTTGTATGTCGGTTATCTCGCAAGGCGAATTGATCTTCGGGGCGTTCAAATCCCAGCAATGGATGGAAAACGTTGAGAATGTAAACGATTTGATCCATAATGTACCTATCGTTTATATCAATGAAGACAACATCGCCTTCACCTACGGCTTAGTCAAATCCAACCTCAAAGAGCAGGGCATCACCCTCACCGAAAATGACCTTTGGATAGCCTCCACTGCCATTCATTACCCCTAACACTTGTTACCCGCGACCGCGATTTTGCCCGCATCAAAGGCTTTCAGTTGAATATTGAGGCGTGGTAATTCATTCCCGCACTTAAGTACGGGGACTAAATCGTATCTTTGTACCGAAAGGAGAATAACATATGATTACCTTAGAAGAATCGCTGGTACTCTTAAAAGAAATACAGGATAAAGCCCAAGAAAAGCTGACACAGATGCCAAAACGAGTCTATACCGAAGCGGAAATAGCCGAATTTAAGAACATCCCCCTGCTTTTTGACCAACAAAGTGTGGTGGAAATGGAGCAAGCCATCAACGAAGCCTTCCCTATCAACTATCTGGTAACGGAAGATGAATAAATACCTATTGGATACGAACGTGCTGATCCGATACTTAAACAACGATGCCCTTACCATTGAAGCCCTATTGGCGCGACAGGGATTGTTAGCGGTATCCGTCGTTTCAATCGGTGAATTGGTGTTCGGTGCTTATAAGTCCAGAGATTGGGAAAAAAATCTTCATAACATTGCTCGAATGATACCTTTCTTTGAGACGATTACCGTTGATCTTCCCCTTTCCCAAACCTACGGCTTAGTCAAATCCAACCTCAAAGAGCAGGGCATCACCCTAACGGAAAACGACCTTTGGATTGCTTCCACCGCGATTCATTACCGCTTAACGCTCGTTACGCGCGACCGCGATTTTGACCGCATCAAAGGCTTTCAGTTGAATATTGAGGCGTGGTAATTCATCCCCACACTTAAGTACAGGGACTAAATCGTATCTTTGTACCGAAAGGAGAAATATACATGATTACTTTAGAAGAATCGCTGGCACTCTTAAAAGAAATTCAGGATAAAGCCCAAGAAAAGCTGGCTGAAATACCCGCCAAAAATTTTACTGAAGCGGAATGGGCGGACTTTCGGCAGATGATTCAATCCATCCCGCCCGAAGATGCAGCAGATATGGCACGTGCCATTGAGGAAGCCTTCCCGATCAATTATTTAGAATCCGATGAAGCCTAAAGATTATCTGTTGGATACCAACATCTGGATTGGATACGTTAAACATGATTCCGCATTATTTGATCGTGTAGATGATGCCTTGGCTTCAGGCAGGACTTACATGTCATTGATTACGGAGGGGGGAATTAATTTTCGGGGCGTTCAAATCCCAAAACTGGGAACAGAACTTAGCGCGCATCAGCGGTTTGTTACAACAAACAAAGATCATCTATTTAAATGACAGAGATATTGCTTTCACCTACGGCTTAGTCAAATCCAACTTGAAAGAACAGGGCATCACCCTTGCCGAAAATGACCTTTGGATTGCCTCCACTGCTATCCGTCATCGCTTAACGCTCGTTACCCGCGACCGCGATTTTGACCGGATTAAAGGTTTTCAACTCAATATCGAGGCGTGGTAAGAAAAGACCCAATGCTCATTTCACCCGCACGAATTCCTGCAACTTATTCTCGGGATTGTTTAAGATCAGCGTGCCGGCATCCTTCAAAAAGCAGGGATAATAAGTATTAAAGCCCTGAAACTTGATCGAAAAAGCGCGATCCTGCGGGCGGTAGTCTTTCACGGAGAGTTTTACCGTTTCCTTTTTTTGGAAGGCGGTAGAATAATATTCCGCTTCTAAGGTATTGCGGTCGGGGCATTTGAGGATGAGGATTTCGATGGGCTTGCCTTGCTCGATGAATAGATACGTCCCCGAAACGTCCTTCGTGTGGCTGGACTCCTCGCGCTGTCGCCAAATCCAACGGTGGTTTTTCAGGTCATAATAGGCTAAAGGATGCCGATGCCAGATCGGGTAGTCGGGTTGTTTACCGAAGGATATTTCACATAATGCAGTCCCATCTTTCCGAAGGAGATACTTAAAGTATCCTTGCCCTAAAAAATCTCTTACTAATTGTAATATATTGGCATAGCTTTCATATGGATACCCCCCTAATTCCGCCGAGTAACCGGGCTGAATTTTGACACTGGTGGGTATTTCATAACATTCGGGATATTCACGGGATGCAGGTGCTTCACCATAAGAAGGAAATATTTGATAATTAATGGGAAGCGAATCTCGAGTATAAAGATGTCCCTCAGAATCTAAATACAGGGTTATTTTTGATTTATTATTGCCAGTAACAACTTCCCAATAATCCTCAATGAATACTCCGTAAGAGCGATCTCTCTGGTCATAAAGATAATTTACCTTATAATAACTATCCTTCGTTAAAAACTTACCCTTTGTTGTTAAAATACGCACTTGCGGGAAGGTGGTATCTGCTTTCCCATAGACCGCATAACCCTCATGGAAGGGATGCACGCCTTCGTAATTTTTGGTTTCGGGATTCCAGAGATTGACCCAGATGTGGGGCGTTTGAAAGATGACTTCGCCCTTGAGGTTGACGTATTGCAGGGTGCTGTCCTTTGTGGCGGTACCTACTGCCCCCACCCCGCAATAAAAAGGCGTTAAGATGGCGGCATATTGGGGTTTGAGAATCCAGTTACCGGCAGTGTCAATGAGTCCCCAGTGTTTGGTGGGTGGGTCTTGCGCCGCGCAATAGCCCGAATCGAAATCCTGCACTTGGGAGTATCGGGGCGGGATGACGGTTTCACCTTTTCGGTTGATGAAGCCGTAGAGGGGTTCTTTCCCCTTTGTTTCCTGCCGAATGGGGTAGCGATTTTGAGCGAAAAGGCTGTTTCCGGCACATAATAAGCCGAGCAGAAGAATTAAGAAACTTCCAAGGCGGTCTCCACTTCCTGCATCAATTCGGTTTTTTCCCAAGGCTTGGCAATGAATTTGAGGAGGTTAGCTTCTCGGCGGGCGCGTTCTACGGATTCGTTATCCGCCTGCCCGGAAAGCATAATCATCTTAACTTCGGGGAAACGCTTATGCACGCGCACCATGAATTCATCGCCCCGCATTCTGGGCATCAGCCAGTCGCAGATGATGAGGTGAACGTCCATTCCTTCGGCATAGGTTTCGTCAATAAATTCCCAGGCTTCCTCCGGTTCGGTGAAGGTTTCGTATAAAAATCGGTTGCCGAACGTATTACCTAATTGTCCGACTAAGGAGGTGAGGACTATCTGTTCGTCGTCCACGCAGACGATTAACTTCTTCTCCATGTTTAATTTTGCCTTGAGGCGATTCAAGGAGTGTTGCAAAGGTACGACAGTTTAAGTTAAGTGCGTACAATAATACGACAAAAAATTAAGGCTACCCATTTCTTTTAGACGAATTTACCTACATAGCCGACTAATCCAGCCAAGCGGTGGATAAAGCGGATTGTTGAAACGATTATTATTGCCAAGCTAAAACGGGGATTATTTCAAAAAGGCTTCGATACGTTCCCCTTCCACCTCCACGGTGATGTATTCCTGTAAGGTGGTGGCTAATTCCATGCCTACATATTGCGCCTGAATGGGTAGGTGATGATGCCCCCGATCAATGAGTACCGCCACCTGCATCTGAAGCGGAGCAATGGGGTACAAAGCACTGACGGCTTCAAAGAGCGTCCGACCCGTGTAGAGTACGTCATCCGTTACGATGAAGGCAGTCGTTTGCGGGTCAAAGTCGGGCAGTGGAACGTTAGGCATTGCGCCACGCTGAAACGGAAAAACGTAAACCGATTTATCAGAAATGCTTTTTAGATGGTGCGCCAAAACGTCGGCTAACGCAAAGCCCCGCACATCTATTCCCCAGAAGATCAGCGATTGGAGGTCGAAATTACGCTCGATGATCTCAAAAGCCATGCGTTTGAGTCGGGCATGGGAAGAAAGACTGTCTAAGATACGAACGGACATGGGTTGTTAGGCTTCGTCTGAATCTTCTTCGTCCAAATCCTCTTCAACGGGCTGAACTTTAAGGTCAAAAAGCAGGTGGTCGGTATCCGATGAAATGATGCGCATCAGCCCCGTAGCCCCGAATGCCCCGTAAAAAGCCACGATGATGCCTTCATACAGTTCTCCCTGCCCGGGATAGAAAAGATGCGTACCTTCGGCGAAAGGTTCTGGTAAGTCCACGATTTCACCTTTATTAAAGTAATAATCCAGCAGGCGGAAGTCGTTGATTTCCTCAAATTCTTCGGCGGAAAGGTCGGTTACCCGAAAAAAAGACGTGATGTTACCCCAGTCCAAGGCGTGTTCGTCGTAGACTTCCGAATCGGCGAGCGCGCCGGGGGAGGTTAGCATTCCGCGTCCGTCGCCGGCAGTGAGGTAGGCTACATCTAATGTATCGGCATAATCGGGGGCATTATCGGCATCACAGACCGAACCGTCGTAGGTGCTGAAAAAGGGTTGCCCCGCATCCAAGCGAATGCCGGAATAGGCGATCGGAAACCATAACGATTCTACTGCTGCCATGCGAACTGTTGGAGGGAAAGATGTATGCGATAAAACGAACTATACGTAAACGATCATAGAAGGAAAAGAAAGTGGCGCGGGCGGGACTCGAACCCGCCACCTTAGGGTTATGAATCCTACGCTCTAACCAACTGAGCTACCGCGCCGTTGACTCAATTAGCCCGCAAAGATAGTTAAACTTTTTCGCAATGCAAGTGATCTGCGAATTTTTCACGCCAAAACTTATTTCGATTAGGCTTTTCCCGACGGAACTAAGACCGGCTTTTCTGAAACTGGTTGGATTGCAGGTAGCCTTTTTCCAAGAGGTAGCGGAACAATTCCCGGGCTTGTGCCTCGTTGATTTCCGTGCCGAACTCGCGTTCTTGGGCTTTGTACACGAAGGAGATGATGGGGTCATCGTTCTTTCCCTGTGAAAACATACTGTCGGTTAGATCAACATCGAAGTATGAAAAGATGCCGTCGATCAGCCGAAAGATTATGTTAGAAGCAAGGGAAGTCTCTTCCCGTTGTGCAATGCTTATGCGCCACATCTGATTTAGTCGGAAGGTCTCCTTTTCGGAAGAATAGCAGTTGCGGTAGTAAACGGTTAATTTATTGCCTTGTACGCCGAAGACCTCCCTGCCGAAAATATACCAGAATAAAACTTCACCGAAGTATGCTAAAAGCCCTACCATGATAACCACAACTGAACCATAGATACCCGCTTGGGTTAAGTCTTCGAGCAATTTAATGCACGCCCAGACTGCACACCAGATAAAAATCCCGTTCAAGGCAATCGCTATGATCCACAAAAACAATGGGACTCGCGCCCGCGCTTCTAAAACGTAATCAGGGACTTGGGACATACTTTACGGCAAAGTAGAGAATTGTTCGGGACGAAAATACCCGCTCAATAAGCTAAATCTGTATCCTACACCTAACCTGAATAAATTGGCTTTCGGGCGGTATCTTAAGTCTGCAAATCTGTCTTGAATCTTCAAAAGTACGATCAGAACGGCTTAGATCACGGATTGTTTCTAAAGCAAAATCTAAAGGTTCTGCTTCATCAAAAGCAGAATCAGGTACACAAAATAAACCCCACATTTGATTAAAGTCTCTTCTGAAGTAAACAGCATAGGGTTCGGCATCCGTAACTTGGCGAATCAGAACACTAGTAATAGGATCAACTACGGTAAACGAAACCAAATTTCTATCGCGAATTGCTTCGCAAATAGTTTGAATCATTTCTTCCATAGATTATCTTCTATTACCGACTAATCGACTTACTAATTCAGCCAGTAAGACCCCTGCTCCAACTACTCCGACAGCTACTAAAGTTCCTTTACATTAATAGACCTCTTTATTAAGTACTCGGCTTGCAAATAAATTATTGGCAGTTTGTGGATAAAAAATAACAAAGGTCATATATTTGTGTTGACAAAAATATACAAGACATGACCTCTTTCCAATTAAAAGCAATTTACAGCCTGATTGAGCTATTTTGTAGCTTAAATACTGCTAAAAAACCGCACGGAAATCAAAAAGTTTCCGACACTACCATTCTGTATATTTATATAACCGCTTTTTTGTGTGAACAAGGAACCTTCCGCCGTGCCATCCGTAGATTAAAGGCGGAACAATTCCTCCCTTGTTCCGTTTCCGAATCCACGTTTTGCCGACGGATTCAAAGATTGAAGGCTGACATCGAACGACTTTCCCGTCTGATCGTTATGTACCAGCGTTTAACCCAAGAACTATTCATCATAGATGCTTGTTCCCTTCCAATATTAAAAAATGTTCGCGTCAACCGATCTGCGCGAACCCAAACAGTAAAATGGGGCTATTCTGCTTCACAATATTTCTTCGGTTATAAGTTACATGCCATCGTGGATGCACGAAATAAACTGATTGTTCAATACGAATTTTCTGAAGGAAACATACATGATGTAACCGCTTTAGCCGAATTTAATTTTGAATTACCTCCCGCCTCTCGCTTGCTTGCCGATAAAGCCTATGACAGTGCTAAACACGAAAAACAATTACAAGATCAAAAAATCCAGCTCGACCCCATCCGAAAAAGTCCAAAATGGCAACAAATGACTTATGCCGAGGGCGAAGCCCATACCCAAAAAATCCGCACGCGAAGAAAAATTGAAGCCGTTTTCAGTGTCCTAAAACGACAAATGCCTTCCAAAATTGACTTCGTCAAAACATCAACCTTCCTCCTGAAAATTACAGGTTTCATCATCGCTTACAATATGAAAATACAATTTCCGCAATATTTCTATTAGCAAAAGCTGAAAATTATTTGCAAGACGAATTATTATTATTCGGGTAAAAAAAAGCATAGCCTGAAAGCCCAATTGATTGTTGATAGCAAAACATCAGAGATTGTTCTTTAGTTCCGGGAAAACGCATGATTTTGCGTTGTTTGAAAAACATTGCACCGATTTTGCCCCTGATTTGCATTTTTATGCGGATCCCGGTTATGAAGGCTTGGTCAAATTATTCCCTAATGCTTTTACGCCCTATAAAAAACCTAAAAAGTCAGCCTTAACGGACTTTCAAAAATTAGCGAATCGAGCTTTAAGTTCCCTACGGGTCGGGGTTGAACATGCCATTCGGGCGATTAAAAAGTTCAGAATCTTGTCTTCCGTCTATCGAAATCGCAGAAATCGCTTAGATTTAAGACTACAACTCATCGCTTCCTTTCATAACTTTTTTATCCGAAATGTTAATTACACTTAACAAAGAGGTCTATTATCATCAAGGAGACTAATAGTGAATTACTTCAATTGATTCAGCAAGAAAATAGTCCAACGGTTCGGAAACGGCTTTTAGCCCTGCAAAGTTATGTTTCAGGCGTAGCTCAAAGCTATCTATCGATCGCGAAAATCGTTGGAGTTAGCCAAAAATCAGTATCATCCTGGTTTCATTTATATGAAAAAGAAGGGATTGAAGCCCTTTTGCGTCGCCCACAAACCGGC
>Ga0209573_1003209_pt1 | contig 18595 bp, 10 predicted proteins | sample TNRBio252014_DNA_FD_185870 | JGI IMG/M metagenome (GOLD analysis project Ga0209573, IMG submission 185870) | Wastewater treatment Type I Accumulibacter community from EBPR Bioreactor in Madison, WI, USA - TNR Reactor_6/25/2014_ DNA (SPAdes)... | ecosystem: Engineered > Bioreactor > EBPR >...
CAAGCAATTCACCAATTCACCAATTCACCAATTCACCAATTCACCAATTCACCAATTCACCAATTCACCAATTCACAGGGACAGGCTATTCAATTCAAATAGCAATTCACCAATTCACAGCAATTCACAGGGACAGGCTAATTGCCGTCGGTCGTCGGTAGCAGCCATCCCTCTCCCATGGAAATTCACAGGGACAATTCACAGGGACAGGCTAATTGCCGTCGGTAGCAGCCATCCCTCTCCCATGATCTCCCATTTCCCCGGCGTTTGCTCCCCATCGCCGGTGCGTCACGACGCCAACGCCTTCCGTTCGCTTTCCTGGCGCCGGGCGCCCCCGAAATCCCCGCGCAGCACCAAACTCGGCCCGCATTTCTATCCGCGGGCGCGTCAAGCAACACTGATTCCGATCCTCGCCATGGCCCCTACTAACGCCGGGCCTCTCCGTCCTGTGCCCGCCTTTTGTGATCCCACCCGGGTTCGCTATCCGATCCGGTCGTGCTTGAGGTCGCGCAGGACAAATAGCCCCTCCCAGTCGGCATCCCGCATTCGCCGGGCTCCGGTCTGGCGCTTCAGGCCGAAGCGCCCGCGATGATGCTCGAAGACTTGTTCGACAAAGGCGGCGCTGCCGAGCACTCCACCGTCGATGAAATAACGGACCCGCCGGTGGATGATGCGCTTCAGGGGGATCTTGCCGCCCCGCGCGACCTCCTCCTCGACCTCCTCGCGGGTGAAGCCCCGGCGCGTCCGCTTCCCGGCAGGGTCGTCGCCGGGCAACTCGCGCACCTCGCCCTGGTCGTAGAGCCAGAGCCGGTAGAGGGGCGCGGTGGCTTCCCAGTTCTCCTCGAAATCCTCTCCGCTAATCTGCGGCGAGTGCCGCAGGATCCTTCCCAGCCCGATCCGGGCCCATCGATTCCCGGCGACGGCGGAGGCGTAGCCGCACCAGCGGTAGTCCTCGACGCGGTCGACGATGCCGGCGCGGAAGGCATTGAGGTCGATGTAAGCGGCCATGGTCATGAGGGTCTTTTCGTCGCCCTCGACGAGGAGGCTCTTGTAGCGCTCTTCCCACAGGGTGCCCTTGCGCCCTTTGCGGCGGTTGTACCAGGAGCTGAAGCGCTGCTTGAGCTCCTTCATGAAGATGGAGACGTCGCCCATGCGCCGCCGGTATCGGTCGAGGATTTGTTGCTCCCATGTCGGGTCCGCGCTCGCGGCGGCGCGATCGAGTTCCTCGCGGACGGTATCGACGGTGAAGCGGTCGTAGAGGTAGCCGAGACGCCGCAGGAGGCGATCGCGGTCGAGGGGAGGCAGGGTGGACCGATCGGGTTCCTCGACGAGGAGGTGGAAGTGGTTGGACATGACGGCGTAGGTGACGACGCGGAGTCCGAGAAAGGCCTCGAGCTTGCGCATGAGGGCGACGAAGTGTTCGCGCTCCTCGTCCCCGAGGATGAATTGCCGGTCGACGACGCGGGAGATGCAGTGGTAGTAGCTGAGTCCCTCCCCCCGGATGCGTGCTTGTCTCATGGCCGTGAAGAGTTGCTCAGATGAACACTGTTTGCAAGGACAAGTTTTTTTTGGGGGGGTTACCTGTCCCTTTGTCCGCTTGATGGAGAAGATTTACCTGTCCCTTTGTCCGGTGCTTTGTCCTGTGTCCCTGGCGGGATGGACCCGCGTTTGACTTCCTCCTCCACGAACGGCATCCTGCCGCATCGTGTCTTGGCTCCGGTAACTCCTGTTCTGCTGGTCCTTGATCCCCTTGCAGGCGCAAGAGGGAACCTGGCAGAATCGTTGTGCCCAGATCGTCGTGGTGGTGACACCGGAATGGAAGAGCCCGACGGGCAGGCTGGTGCGATTCGATCGGGAAGGGGGGGCTGGACTGCGGCGGTGCCCATCCCGGTGACGGTGGGTCACCGCGGTCTCGGTCTCGGCGTCGGTCTGCATCGGGACGGCCTCGCGAGGCCGGTGAAGGGGGAATGGGGAATGGGGACCATCGCGCCCCCGCGGGGGTCTTTTGGCTGGAGTCGGGATTCGGGACGAAGGCGGTCGCAGTCGCGAACTTTCCCTACCGCCGCACGACCGAGGCGGACCGCTGGGTCGACGATGCGGCGTCGGCTCACTACAACCAATGGGTGTCGCTCGACGATCCGGCGATACGGCGGGACTGGAAGTCGGCGGAGGTCCTGCGGCGCCAGGACGGGATCTACGATCTCGCGATCGTGGTGGGTCACAACCGGGGGCCGGTGCGGAAGGGGCGGGGCAGTGCGATCTTTGTGCATGCCTGGTATGGTCCGGGCCGGTCGACGATAGGCTGCACGGCGATGGAAAAGGGGCAGGTGCGATCCCTCCTCGAGTGGCTCGATGCGGCGAAGGCTCCGGTGTTGGTGCAGGCTCCGCGTGAGCTGCTGCCCTCTCTCGGCCTGCCCGAGTCTATCCTCTCTGCTCTGGCGAATCTGCGATGAGGAACCGTGTCGCTCTCGCCTCGTTATGCCTCGTCGCGTGGATCGCGGCGATGATGGAGTCGGCCTCGCGGCGCGAGTCGGGTCCTGGGAGCGGTCCGACACCGCCCGTGGCACCTCCCGTCCAGAACGAGGCGCCTGCCGTGACGAGCCGCCTCTCGGTGGGATCGCCCGCGGCCTCGGTGCACTCGGCGACGGCGGTGGAGCTGCCCGACGGCACGATACGCGCCTATTGGTTTGGCGGATCGCGCGAGGGGGCGAGCGATGTCGCGAAATGGACGGCGGAGCTGGTCGGCGGAGGCTGGAGCCCGCCCCGGGTCGCGGTCGATCGCGATCTCGTCGCCCGTGGCACACGGAGATACCTGCGCAAGCTGGGCAATCCCGTCGCCCATGTCGGCGAGGACGGCAGGGTGACTCTCTATGTGGTGAGTGTCTCCCTCGGCGGCTGGAGTGGCAGTGCGATCAATCGCCTGGTCTTCGCCCCGGACGGGAAACGGGTCGAACCCCCACCGACTCCGGGCCTTCGGCGGGACGGGAGCCGAGGGGATGAAAAAGCGATTTCCTAGCAATCAATCAAGGCAAATTCGTCACGCCCATCAGGTACTTGTCGCACTCGCGCGCGGCGCCGCGACCTTCGTTGATCGCCCAGACGACGAGGGACTGACCACGACGCATGTCGCCCGCGGCGAAGACGCCGGGGAGGTTGGTCGTGAACTTCCCGTGATCGGCCTTCACGTTGGAACGAGCGTCGGTCTCAAGTTCGAACTGCTTCACGATCTCCTGCTCGGGACCCATGAAGCCCATCGCTAGGAGGACGAGCTGCGCGGGAATGACGCGGGCGCTGCCCTCGACTTCCTTCGGCGAGAAACGGCCGTTGTCATTGACCCACTCGATGTTGCAGATCTCAAGGCCGGTGAGCTGACCGTCGTCGCTCTTGAGGAATTGCTTCGTGTTGACGAGATACTGGCGGGGATCGGCGCCTTGGATCGCGGCGGCTTCCTCCTGCCCATAGTCCATCTTGTAGACCTTGGGCCATTCGGGCCACGGATTGTTCGCGGCGCGCTCCATCGGCGGCATCGGCATGATCTCGAGCTGGATGACGCTCTTGCAGCCGTGGCGGAGGCTCGTGCCAACGCAGTCGGTGCCGGTGTCACCACCGCCGATGACGACGACGTCCTTGCCCTTGGCATTCAGCGCCGGGATGGTGCCGTCGAATTGGTGGTCGAGCTGATACTGGGTGTTCGCGGTGAGGAACTCCATCGCGAGGTGGATGCCCTTGGCATCGCGCCCTTCGGCGGCGAGATCACGGCCGAGGGTGGCACCACAGCAGAGGACGATGGCGTCGAAATCCTTGCGAAGTTTTTCGGCGGTCCACTCGGAGTCCTTGCCGATGTTCACCTTGGTCTTGAAGGTGATGCCCTCTGCGGCCATGAGGTCGACGCGTCGCTGCACGACCTCTTCCTTGTCGAGCTTCATGTTCGGGATGCCGTACATGAGGAGACCGCCGATGCGGTCGGCGCGCTCGAAGACCGTCACTTCATGACCGGCCTGGTTGAGCTGGTCGGCGCAGGCGAGTCCGGCGGGGCCGGATCCGACCACGGCGACTTTTTTGCCGGTGCGGATTTCGGGGATGCGGGGCGTGACCCAGCCTTCTTCCCAGCCCTTGTCGATGATGGCGCACTCGTTGTTCTTGATCGTCACGGCGGGCTCGATCACGCTGAGGACGCAGGATCCCTCACAGGGCGCGGGGCAGACCCGGCCGGTGAATTCGGGGAAGTTGTTCGTCTTGTGGAGACGATCGAGCGCCTCACGCCAACGGCCGCGGAAGATGAGATCGTTCCACTCGGGGATGAGGTTGTTGACGGGACAGCCGCTCGCCATGCCCGAAACGATGTGCCCGGTGTGGCAGAAGGGCGTGCCGCAATCCATGCAACGCGCGCCTTGGGCGCGACGTTCCTTGTCGTCGCCGTGGATCTTGAATTCCTTCCAATTCTTGAGGCGTTCGATCGGGTCGAGTTCGGAGTCGGTCTTGCGAGCGATCTCCATGAAGCCGGTGGGTTTTCCCATGATGAAAAAGCGATTGAAGTAAACAGATAGGGTTCGGTCGTCGACTCGGGAGGGTTCAGTTGCCTCCGACGCGGGAGAGGTCTTTCATGTTTTCCTCGAAGGCGGCCATGGCGGCTTCGTCTCCGGAGAGTCCCTGTTCCTCCACTTTGCGGAAGCACTCGAGCATGCGTTCGTAGTCGCGAGGAAAGACCTTGAAGAATTTCGCGGACTCGGCCTGCCAGTTGTCGAGGATGAATTGGCCGCGCGCGGAGCCGGTGTAGGCGACGTGCTTCTCGATCTCGCCCTTCACGGTGGCGATGTCGGCATCGGTGCACTCGATAAGACGGTAAAGGTTCACCATCTCGCGGTTGAGGCGCTTCTCGAACTGGCCGTCAACGTCGTAGACGTAGGCCACGCCGCCCGACATGCCGGCGGCGAAGTTGCGCCCGGTCTCCCCGAGGACGATGACCTGGCCGCCCGTCATGTATTCGCAGCCGTGGTCACCCACGCCTTCGACGACGGTCTTCACGCCCGAGTTGCGGACGCAGAAACGCTCGCCGGCGATGCCGTTGATGTAGGCGGAGCCGGTGGTGGCACCGTAGAAGGCGACGTTCCCGGCGATGATCTGCTCCTCGGCCTTGAACTTCGATCCCTTGGGCGGGTAGATGATGATCTTGCCGCCGGAGAGGCCCTTGCCGACGTAGTCGTTGGCGTCGCCTTCGAGTTCGAAGGTCATGCCGTTCGGACAGAAGGCACCGAGGGACTGGCCCGCGCTGCCCTTGAACTTCAGATGGATGGTGTCGTCGGGGAGGCCCGCCCCGCCGTGGTGGCGCGTCACCTCGCTGCCGGTGATGGTGCCGACGACGCGGTTGATGTTGATGATGGGCAGCTCGAGCTTCACCTTCTCGCCGCGCTTGATCGCGGGCTCGCAAAGGGTGAGGAGGTGCGTGTTGTCGAGGGCCTTGTCGAGACCGTGGTCCTGCGTCTTCTGGCAATAGGTACCCACTTCGGGATCGACGTCGGGCTTGTGGAAGACCGAGGTGAGGTCGACGCCCTTGGCTTTCCAGTGATCGGTGGCGTCCTCGGTGTCGAGGCATTCGACGTGACCGACCATCTCGTTGATGGTGCGGAAGCCGAGCTCGGCCATGTGTTCACGCAGCTCCGTGGCAATGAAAGTCATGAAATTCACGACATGCTCGGGCTTGCCGGTGAAGTTCTTGCGCAGCTTCGGATCCTGGGTCGCGACGCCGACGGGACAGGTGTTCTTCTGGCAAACGCGCATCATGAGACAGCCCACCGAGACGAGCGGAGCGGTAGCGAAACCGTATTCCTCAGCTCCGAGGAGGGCGGCGATGGCGACGTCACGACCGGTCTTGAGCTGGCCGTCGGTCTCGAGGACGACTCGACTGCGAAGATCGTTGAGGAGAAGGATCTGGTTCGTCTCGGCGAGTCCGAGTTCCCACGGAGCCCCGGCGTTGTAGATCGACGAGGTCGGCGAAGCCCCCGTGCCACCGTCGTGACCGGCGATGAGGATGACGTCGGCATGCGCCTTCGCCACGCCCGAGGCGATCGTGCCCACGCCGACTTCGGCGACGAGTTTCACGTTGATGCGGGCGCGCGGGTTGGCGTTCTTGAGATCGTGGATGAGCTCGGCGAGATCTTCGATCGAGTAGATGTCGTGGTGCGGGGGCGGGGAGACGAGTCCCACGCCGGGCGTCGAGTGGCGCACCTTCGCGATCCAGGGATAAACCTTGGAACCGGGCAACTCACCACCTTCACCGGGCTTGGCACCCTGCGAGATCTTGATCTGGATCTCGTCGGAATTGACGAGGTATTCGCTGGTGACGCCGAAACGTCCGGAGGCGACCTGCTTGATCGCGGAACGCTTGCTGTCGCCATTTGCCATCGGCTTGAAGCGCTCGGGATCTTCGCCGCCTTCGCCCGTGTTCGACTTGCCTCCGATGCGGTTCATCGCGATGGCGAGGGTCTCGTGGGCTTCCTGCGAGATCGAGCCGTAGGACATCGCCCCGGTCTTGAAACGCTTCATGATCGTCTCGACCGTCTCGACTTCCTCGATCGGCACGGGAGCGCGGTTCTTCTGGAATTTCATCAGCCCGCGCAGCGTCGAGAGATTCTGGCTGCGGTCGTTGACCTTCGCGGCATACTGCTTGTAGACCTCGTAGCTGCCGGTGCGCACCGCCTTCTGGAGAAGGTGGATGGTCTCGGGGTTGAAGAGGTGGAATTCCCCGTCGCTACGCCACTGGTAAACCCCGCCGGAGTCGAGGGCGCGCTCTTCGGCATCGATGTGACGGTCGGGGAAGGCTTCGCGATGGCGCACGAGCGCCTCCTCGGCGACCTGATCGAGGTCGGAGCCTTCGCAGCGGCTCGAGGTGCCGGTGAAGAATTTGTCCACGAGCGAGGTGCTGAGACCGATCGTCTCGAAGATCTGCGCACCACGGTAGGAGGCGACGGTGGAAATGCCCATCTTCGCCATGGTCTTGACGACCCCCTTGATCGATCCCTTGAGGAAGTTGTAGACCGCCTTGTCGAATTCGATGTCGAGCATGTTCTCCTCGATCATGCGGTGGATCGAGTCGAAGGCCATGTAGGGATTGATCGCGTCGGCGCCGTAGCCGATGAGGGTCGAGAAGTGGTGCACTTCGCGTGCTTCGCCGGTTTCGAGAATGATCGAGACCTTGGTGCGGGTGCCCTTCTTGACGAGGTAATGGTGCAGGCCGCCCATGACGAGGAGCGTGGGCATGGCCGCGTTCTTCGCGTCGATGTTGCGGTCGGAGAGGATGAGGAGATTGCACCCGTCGGCGATCACCGCATCGGCCTTGGCGCAGAGCGCGTCGAAGGCTTCCTCGAGTCCCTTGCCACCGCCGTCGGCGGGGAATAGGACATCGAGGGTGGCCGACTTGAAGCCGTCGAGTTCGATCTCGCGCAGCTTCGCGAGCTGCTGGTTGTCGAGCAGCGGATGATCGATGCGGATCATGCGGCAGCTCTTCGGACCGGGCTCGAGGAGGTTCCCCTCGGATCCGAGGAAGGTCTCCGTCGCGGTGACGAGCTCTTCACGGATACAGTCGAGCGCCGGGTTCGTGACTTGGGCAAAGATCTGTTTGAAGTACTGATAGAGGTGCTTCGGCTTCTGCGAGAGCACCGCGAGAGGCGTGTCATTGCCCATCGAGCCGATCGGCTGCACTCCGGAGGTCGCGGTGGGCCCGAGGAGCATGCGCAGATCCTCGTAGGTGTAGCCAAAGGCGAGCTGGCGCTCGAGGACACGCTCTTCCTCGACCGTCTTCGGAGCCTTCGGGGCCGGGAGATCCTTGAGAAAGACGCGGTTCTCGTCGAGCCACTGCTGGTAGGGCTTCGCGGAGTAGACGCGCTTCTTCACCTCGTCGTCGGGGACGATGCGACCTTCCTTCATGTCCACGAGGAACATGCGGCCGGGGCGGAGACGTCCCTTTTGCACGACCGTGAGCGGGTCGAGATCCGGCACGACACCCACTTCCGAGGCCATGATGACGAGGTCGTCCTCGGTCACATAATAGCGGCTCGGGCGGAGTCCGTTGCGGTCGAGCACCGCGCCGATCATCTGTCCGTCGGAGAAGGTGATCGAGGCCGGACCGTCCCACGGCTCCATGAGGCAGGCGTGGTATTCGTAGAAGGCCTTTTTCTCCGCTTCCATGAAGGTGTGGCGCTCCCACGGCTCGGGGATCATCATCATCACCGCGTGGACGAGGTCGTAGCCGCCGAAGTGCATGAACTCCAGCGCGTTGTCGAAACGGGCGGAGTCCGAGCCATCCTCGTTGATGACGGGGAAAATGCTCGAGATCTCGTCGCCGTATTTCTCGCTCTGGCAGAGGGCCTGGCGCGCCTTCATGAAGTTCGCGTTGCCCATCACCGTGTTGATCTCGCCGTTGTGGGCGATGAAGCGGTTGGGATGCGCGCGCGACCAGCTCGGGAAGGTGTTCGTCGAGAAACGCGTGTGCATCAGCGCCAGCGCCGACTCGAAATCCGGATCGTGGAAATCAGGGAAATAATCCGCGAGCTGGCAAGGTGTCAGCATGCCCTTGTAGACCATCGTCTGCGACGAAAGGTTCGGCACGTAGAGGTAGGAGGCTCCGGGGAAGGAGTTCGACTTGTTCCCGTGGACGTCCGTGTAGCCGTTGGGCAGTTCGTTGTTGCGGATCGCGTAGGCGACGCGGCGACGGATGATGTAGAGCTTGCGCTCGAAATCCATCGGATCGGTGATCTCGGGATTCTTCCCGATAAAGATCTGGCGGATCGCGGGCTCGTAGCGGCCCGAGGTCTTGCCGAGGATCTCGCTCTTCACCGGCACGGTGCGCCAGCCGATGAACTTCTGGCCCTCTTCACGGGTGATGTGCTCGAAGACCTGCATCGCCGCCTCACGCTCGCTCGGCTCGGGGGAAAGAAAGACGAGTCCGGCCCCGTAGTCGCCCTCGGGAGGGAGTTCGATGCCCTTCTTCGCCATTTCCTTGCGGAGAAATTTGTCGGGGATCTGCACGAGCATGCCCGCGCCGTCGCCGGTGAGAGGATCCGCCCCGCTCGCGCCGCGGTGATCCATGTTCTCATTCATCGTCAGGGTTTTCAGGACGATGTCGTGCGACCGTTTACCCTTCAAATGAGCGATAAAGCCGACGCCGCAGGCGTCTTTCTCATGCGAAGGATGCCAGAGGCCCTGAGGTTCGGGCCAGCCAAGCGGGGAGGTCTTCGAAACAGACATGGAGTTCAGGATGAATGAGGTGTTGAGAAACCCGATTTACGGATCCCGGGCTGCCCGGGGGGGGAAGTATTGACGAAAAGTTGAGAAAATCCAGCCTAAGGAATGGAACAAATCCGGCGAATGAGCAAAAACCGTTCCTCTTTCGCGCTCTTTGTATTACGAACCCCGCATTTCAACTGATACCGGCCTTCTTTTTGCTTCGCATCCGTTGAACATCCGGCGATTTGAAAAACCACCCGGATCACCCCGCGGGAGGCGGCACGGCTCCGGCGGCGACGAGTTCGGCGACCATTTCCTCCACCTTCCAACTCTCATCGGTGAAAAGACGGCGGATCGTCCCGTCCGGATTCAGCACGAGGGTGCGGAGGTTGTGCTGGATCGTCCCGTTCGCCTCGCCGAAGCGCAGTCCGGTCGGCTCGGCGAGCTTCTCGATCGGTCCCGGATCCTCGCTCGAGAGCAGGCTCCAGGGCATCCCGTCCCGATAGCCGAAGGCCGCGGCCCAGGCTCTCAGAATACCAGGACGGTCGTGCTCGTGGTCGAAGGAAATCGTGAGGAGCCGGTATTTCGCTGGCGCCTTCGGTTCCTTTTCGAGCGCGGCGATCACGGCAGCGAACTGATTCATCATTCGCGGGCAATACTCCGGCACGGGACAACGGGAAAAGACGAAGGTCAGCGCCACCGGCATGCCCTCGTAGTCGGCCAGCGTCACCGGCTTGCCATTCTCGTCGAGAAAGGTCACCTCCGGGAGCCGGTCGCCCGGCTTGGCGAGCTTTTCCGCGTGGGGCTTGCGTTCGTCGAGGGTGATCTCCCCCTTTTCACCTGTCACGACGACACCCGTCACCCAGGATTCGTCCGCCACCACGTGGTAGTCGAAGGTCACGACCATGCCGGGCTCGAGCTTGGCGAACTCGGCGGGATCCTTCGCCTTGAAAGGCATGATCATCCGCGGCATGTAGGCCGGGATCTCCTCGTGATCGATGATCATTATCGAGGCGTCGCCGGGCATGGGCTTTTGCACGACTCCCCGGACTTGGAAGACCTTTTCGTCCGAACCGGCCCGGTCGCAGGACGAAAAGAAAAGGGCGGCAAAAGCCAGCGCGGCGGGAATCGGAAATCGGAGGGAGTTCATGAGCCGGGGGACGAACACGTCTCCAGACTTCTACGCCAGAACCGGCCTTCACGGAAACGGGCATCCGCCTTTTTCAAAAGAAGGGGTGCGGGAAGCGCTTCCCGCGGCGTAAGTTCTCTCAGACGTTTTCTGATGTCCCTCTCCTCCTCCGTCCACCTGATGCGTATCGCCGCGATCCCTTTTTTCGCGGCGCTCGCCTTGCTTTCCTCTTGCGAAAAGGAGACTCCACAGAATTCCGTCCTCACCGGTAAATTCCGCAAGGTCGAGGCCTTCGCCCTAACCGACCAGCAGGCCCGCCCCGTCGCCAACGCCGATCTCAAGGGCCGCGTCTGGATCGCGAATTTCATCTTCACCTCGTGCAACGCCGAGTGCCTCATCCTCTCCTCGCGCTTCGCCGAGTTGCAGCGCCTTTTCGCCGACGAGCCCGGGGTCGCCTTCGTCTCATTTTCCGTCGATCCCCAGACCGACACCCCCGAGCGCCTCGGAGAGTTCGCCCAGCGCTGGCATGCCGACCCCGAGCGCTGGTATTTTCTCACCGGCGACACCGGCAAGCTCGACGCCCTCATCAAAAACAGCTTTCTCCTCCCCGTCACCCGAGATCCCATGGAAGCGGGCAAGCTGCTCTCGCAGAAGCTCATCCACACCAATCGATTTGCCATCGTCGATCGTTCGGGTACCGTGCAGGCCTACGTCGACGGTCTCCAGCCCGAGTCGGTCTCGGTGATCTCGCGGCTCGTCCTCGAAATGCTCAAGGAATCTCCCCCCACCGAAACCAGCGAAACCTCACCCACACCCCGAACATGAAAGCGATCGCCCTCCTCAGTCTCGTCCTCACTTCCGCCCTCTCCCTGGCCTCCCTGCGCGCCGACGAAGCCGCGGCTTTCCAAGTGAAGGTCCCCGAAATGAAATGCGCCGGCTGCGCATGGTCGATCACTGAAGAGCTCAAGAAGGTCGAACACATCACCGACGTCTTCGTCGATCCCAAGACCAAGGTCGCCATCTTCTCCGTCGACACAGCCGAAGGCGCCGATGAAAAGGCCGTCCTCGCCGCCGTCAAGGAAGCCGGCTACGAAGGCTCGGGCTACGCCAAGCTGAAGACCACCTTCGCCGAAGCCAAAGCCGCCCTCAGCAAGAGCTGAGTCCCGCAGGTCGAAAGGATCCCGTGAATTTGGAAGAGGGTCGGGTCGCAAGCCTGACCCTCTTTGCTTTGGTCGGTTAGACTGTTTGCCAAAAGTCCGTTCGTGAATCGGCCGAGTCGGAATTCGTGATGCCAAGGCGCGAAGAGGGAGTGGAGCGGGCTCCATGACCGAGGAGCAACGCCGGTAGCGCGAATTCCGGCCGGTTTGGAAGAACTCCGAGCGAAGCGAGCAAGAATCCAAGCCCAAAGAACAATCCGATTTGCGAACGGACTTTTGGTAGACAGTCTATGCCACCACTTCCCGGATCACCTTTCCGTGCACATCGGTGAGCCGGAAGTCGCGGCCCGCGTAGCGGTAGGTGAGGCGCTCGTGATCGAGGCCGAGGAGATGCAGCATCGTCGCGTGGAGGTCGTGCACGCTCACGGGATCCTTCTCCGCCTTGAAGCCGAATTCATCGGTCGCGCCGTGCACGGTGCCGCCCTTGATCCCGCCGCCCGCCATCCAGACGCTGAAGCCGTAGTGGTTGTGGTCGCGGCCCATCTGCGGTTTGCCGGCGCCGCTCAACTCCACCGTCGGGGTGCGGCCGAATTCACCGCCCCAGAGCACGAGCGTTTCCTCGAAGAGACCGCGCTGTTTCAGATCGGCGAGCAGGGCGGCGATGGGACCGTCGATGTCCGCGGCGAGGTTGCGGTGGTTTTTCTCGATGTCGTTGTGGTTGTCCCACGGCTGGCCGGCCCCGTGCCAGAGCTGCACGTAGCGCACCCCTCGCTCGAGGAGGCGACGGGCGATCAGGGTCTGGCGTCCGTGCACGGTGTCGCCGTAGAGCGCTCGGATCGCGGCGGGTTCCTTCGAGAGATCAAAGGCGTCGCTCGCCTCGTGCTGCATCCGGAAGGCGAGCTCGTAGCTGTGGATGCGCGCGTCGAGCCGCTCATCGAGACGGGCTTCGCGGTGACGGGCGTTCCACCGCGCGAGGAGATCGAGCTGGCGGCGCTGGTCGCCCGAGGCGATCTGCGGGTGGTCGATGTTTTCGATGAGCTTGCCGAGTTCCTCGTGTTTCGAGTCGATGTAGGTGCCCTGGAAGGCGCCGGGGAGAAAGGCGGACTGCCAGTTCTCGCTGTCCTTGATCGGCATGCCGCCGGGGCACATCGCGACGAAGCCCGGCAGATTCTGATTCTCCGTGCCGAGTCCATAGAGCGCCCAGGCCCCGAAGCTCGGACGCGCCTGGACCGAGTCGCCGCAGTTCATCAACATCAGCGAAGGTTCGTGGTTCGGCACCTGCGCGTGCATCGAACGGATCACGGCGATGTCGTCGATGTGTTGCGCCGTCTTCGCGAAGAGCTCGCTCACCTCGATGCCGGATTGGCCGTAGCGATCGAAGCGGAAGGGCGAAGGAAAGGCCGCGCCCGTCTTCCGTTCGGTCGTGAGCGTGTTCGCGAGCGGTTTCCCGGCGTATTTCGCGAGAGCGGGTTTGGGATCGAAGGTATCGACGTGCGAGGGACCTCCGTTGAGAAAAAAATGGATGACGCGTTTCGCCTTCCCCGGAAAATGCCCGCCCCGCGAGAGGAGCGGATTCTCGGAGGCGAGCAGCCCGTCCTCGCCGAGGAGTCCGCCCAGGGCGAGGGAACCGAGCCCGAGGGAGGAGCGTTGCAGGAGGGAGCGACGGGTGAGCATGGGCTTCGGGTTTAATCCACAAACAGAAATTCATTCGAGCACAAGACCGCCTGCGCGAGCTGTTCCCAAGCCGTGAGCGCCGTCGTCGTATCCGCCGGGAAATCGCGCTTCGCCTCCCAGGCCAGGGACGGTTTCTCACCGTCACCTTCGCCGAGTTCGCGAACGGCGATACTCCAGAGGAACTGGTCGCTGTTGAGCCCCTCGTCGATGTCGACGAGAAAATCGATCGTCTCGCCCGCCGCCACGGCGATGGCCTCAACCTTCAGATCGGTCGATTGCGCATGCAGCTTCGCCGACCCTAACAAACCCACCTGCGAGCTGACGACGAAGGCGCGGATGCCGTCGCTGGCGGCGGGTTCGTGGACGAGTTTCGACTGGATCGCGATGGTCATCGCCCGGGGGGCGGTCCAGCGTCGCACAGCGGCATGACTGCGATCGTTGCCGGGATGACCACCGATGGCGGTGATCTGCACCCAGCCCAGCTTCGCATCGGGCCAGGCCTCTCCGCCCTGCCACGCGGTGCCATTGAAATGCGGCAGGACGGTAAAACCTGCAACGCGCTGGGCTGCCTCGTCGAAGCTGCCAAATCCATAGCTCCAATCGGAGGCGGTCGGGGGCGCCTCCGGACGGTCGACGTCTTTGGCCGCATCGACAAGAGCCAGAGCTTCGCCGATCTCGGAATCCGAGGGATCGCGCTGCAAGGTCGCACGGAAGAGCGCCCGGACGCGGTCGGGATCGGTCGCGTGGCTTTCGCCCGCCTTGGCCACCGCCCTCGCCCGCTCGAGGACGAGGGGATGGTTCAGGAAGAAAAGCGCCTGCTGCGGCACGGTCGTTTCATTCCGTTTCGGAATGTGCAGATCGGGATTGGCGAAGTCGAAGAGCCGCAACACCCCGGGCACGAACTGGCGGTCGATGCGGCCATAGAGCGCGCGCCGTTTCGCAAAGGGCGGCTTGAGCGCCTCGACCGGCTTCCCGCCGAGGGTGAGATCGAGCTCGCCCGAGGCCGCCATCATCGCATCGCGAAATTCCTCGTAGCCGAGCCGGTGCGGGTTCATGCGCCAGAGGAGCCGGTTCCCGGGATCAGCCGCCACGGCTTTTGCCCGCGCCGCCGCATCGTCAGGACCCTGCGAAGACTGCCGCCACGTCTCCGACGTGAGGATGAGGCGGTGCAGCTTCTTCAAGCTCCAGCCCTCCTTCACGAACCAGGTCGCGAGCCAGTCGAGCAGCTCCGGATGCGAGGGCGGATCGGCACGGGTGCCGAAATCGCTCGGGGTCGCGACGAGTCCGGCTCCAAAATGCTGCGCCCAGACCCGGTTCACGATGACACGTGCGGTGAGAGGATTCGACGGATCGGCGATCGCCTTGGCGAGCTCGAGACGTCCGCTCCCGACCGAGAAAGGCGCGTCCTCCTCGCCTGACAAAACACCCAACAGACGGCGCGGGACGCGCTCGCCCAAATTGAGCGGATTGCCGCGAAGGAGGATGCGAGGCTCGGTCGGTCGCTGGCGGTCGGCCAGGGTGAGGGCCGCCCGCACCCCCGGCGGCGCGCCGACGATGGCCTGGGCGATCCCGTTTTCGAGCTTCCAGAGGGCGTTGATCGATTCGGTGTCGAAGAAGGTCTCCGTGTTCACGAGCGGACCCTCGGGCACCTCGCAGGGCGAATCCGGGCCGTGGGTGATGGCGCGGAGCACGGGATCTTCGCCCACTTCCTTCAAAACGGCCGCGTAGCGGGCGATGACCTCGGCGAAGTCCTTGGGCGGCGTGGCAAATGCGGCCGCGACGCGCGGGTGGGCGCCGGACACCGCGACCTTCATATACTGGTCCGGCGTCGTGGCCCGATAGGCATGCCAGTGGCGGAAGACGGGATCGTTCCGCTCGCCCGCATCACGAAGGTAGTCGCGCCACGCGTGGACGAAGGCCGGGAGGAGGTCGGTCTTTTGAAAGATCTGGTCGAAGCCGTCGGCGGGATACTTGTCGAGTTCGGTCTGGGCCGCGAGGTAATCGGCGAGACGCCCGCGGACGCGGTCGGCGGCTTCGTTTCGCAGTTTTGTCAGGGTCGCATCGAGCGTGGCGACGCGTTCGGCATGACCTTTCCAGAAAGTCTCGTCACCCCCGGGCAGGGGAACGAGCTTTTCGACGCTGCTGTCGAAGACGCCGTGGAGCGCATAATAGTCCGCCGCCGGAATAGGATCGTACTTGTGATCGTGACAACGCGCACAGCCGACGGTGAGCCCGAGCATGCCGCGCGAGACCACGTCGATGCGGTCGTCGATGATCTCGTGTTTCACCCCGAGGAAGCGGCGTCCGATCGTGAGAAAACCCATCGCCGCCTCGTCGCCCGGCCGTTTCCCCTCGACTTGGTCGGCGGCGAGCTGGAGCATCAGAAAACGGTCGTAAGGCAGGTCTTCGTTCAGCGCCGCGACGACCCAGTCGCGGTAGACCCAGGCATGCGGCCAATTCTTCTCCTCGCGGGCGTAGACGTAGCCCTTCGTGTCCGAATAACGCGCCACATCGAGCCAATGCCGCGCCCAGTGTTCGCCGTATTGCGGGGAAGCGAGCGTTTGATCAACAATCGCGGCCCAGTCGGGGGACGTGGTCACCGAACCCGGCGGCAGCCCGGTGAGGGTGTAGGAGAGTCGCCGCAAAAGCGCGCGCGGGTCGGCTTCAGGGGAGGGTTCGAGACCGGACTCGGCGAGGCGCGCGCGGATGAAAGCATCGATGGGGTTTGCCGCTCCGGGGGGAAGGGACGGTTCGCGGACGGGCTGGAAGGCCCAGTGACGTTTCGCGGCGGCGGCGCGGTCCTCCGCCGAGGTCACGGTGGCGCGCCCGGGCCAGGGCAGGCCGAGTGCGATCCATTGCTCGAAGGACTCGGCGAGCCGGGGCTCGAGGACGCAGGCGGCCGGAGCCGTCGATTGGCCGCGGATCACCCTGACAAACCCACCTTGCTCCACGAGTCCGACGATGGGGTCGCGGGCATCAAGCCGCAGGCCTCCCTCGGCCTTTTCCGGCCCGTGGCAGGAGACACAGCGGGTCGCGAGGACGGGCCGGATCTCCGTTTCGAAGAAAGCCTCGCCTTCCGGCGTGACCGCGGCACGGGACAGCGCGATCGGCATCAGGACGAAAGCCAGGCAAAGGGTTCTGGGTCCGGCGGAGAACATCGCGGCAATTCCGATTCGTAGTGGATTTTACGGCCCTGGCGCGGAGACGACCAGCCCCGGAAGGGCCGCAAACGTGTATGGCGCATCCGCCGTGATCCGTTTCCGGTCCGATCGAAGCATTGCATTTCGAGCTTGCTCTGATGCGGGTTCCCCGGCTCTAATCAGGCCCCGTTTTCCCATGCGACGCACTTTCTTTCTGTTCGCTCTCGTCTCGTCGGCGTCGCTCTTTCTCGCGCCCTGCGCCAACGCCGAGCCCGTCCGTCTTCCCTGGACCAACTCACGGATCCAGGGATCTCCGGAGCCGGCGAAACCCTACACCCCCGAGGCGGTTTATCCGCATCTCGCGTTCCAGGAAGGCCTCGAGCTCGTTTCTTTCGGCGGACGCTTTTACCTCGTCGAGCGCGGGGGAAAGATCTGGTCCTTCACGGAATCCGGCGATGGTTCGGGATCGGATCTCTTTGCGGATCTGAAGCCCGGTCGCGAGGGCTTCACCAATGCCTATGGACTCGCCTTTCATCCCGATGCAGCGAAGAACCGCACCGTCTTCCTCACCTACACGATCGGGAACGACCTTGAGGACGGCACAAAACTCTCGCGCTTCCGCCTCTCCGAGACCGATCCTCCGCGGCTCCTTCCCGAAACCGAGGAAATCCTGCTCACCTGGCGCAGCGGAGGACACAACGGTGCCCATCTCCAGTTCGGTCCTGACAATAAGCTCTACATCTCCACCGGCGACGCCACCGCGCCCTCGCCACCCGATGGACTGAAGACCGGGCAGGACAACTCCGATCTCCTTTCGTCGATCCTGCGGATCGATGTCGACGCGGCCGATCCGGGATTGAAGTACGGCATTCCCGCCGACAATCCTTGGGTGGCGATCGAGAAGGTCCGGCCCGAGATCTGGGCCTTCGGCTTCCGCAATCCGTGGAAGATGAGCTTTCACAGCGACGGTCGTCTCTGGGTCGGCGATGTCGGCTGGGAACTTTGGGAAATGATCCACCTCGTCGGCAAGGGCGGCAATCACGGTTGGGCCGCGATGGAGGCCTCGCAGCCCATCCTGCCCGAACTGGCGAGCCCGCTCGCGCCGATCACCGCTCCCGTCGCCGCGCACGAACACAGCGAGGCCGCCTCGATCACCGGCGGTTACCTGAATGAAGGCTCGCGCCTCCCCGGCCTCAAGGGCGCTTATGTCTACGCCGACTACGAGACCGGCAAGATCTGGGCGATCTGGCACGACGGGACGCGCCTCACACGCCACGAGGAAATCGCCGACACCGCCCACAAGATCGTCAGCTTCGGCCGCGGCGGCGATGGCGAACTCTACTACCTGCACTATGGCAATCCCGGCACGATGCATCGCCTCATCCCGCATCCAGAGGCGGGAAAACCCTCGTCTTTTCCACGTCTCCTGAGCGAGACCGGACTCTTCTCCGACACCGCGAAAGGCACGCCCGCCGACGGCGTCTACGAATACCGCATCGCCGAGCCGCTCTGGGAGGACGGTGCGAGCGCGACCCGCTGGATCGCCTTGCCTGACAAAACCACCATCACCGCGACCCTCGCGCCCGCACCCACCGCCGTGACGTGGCCGAAGGGTGCCGTCCTGGCCCGCACCGTGAAGGTCGGACCGCGCCCCGTCGAGACCCAGATCCTGCACTACGATGGCGAAACGTGGAATGGCTATTCCTACCAATGGAAACCCGACGGCAGCGATGCCGAACTCGTCGGCCCGGGCGGCGGAGAGGTCGAAGTCCCGGCGGCAGCGTGGAAGGGCGGCACCCATTACCGTCTCGCGAGCCGGGCCGAGTGCCTGCGTTGCCACACTCCGTGGAACGGCTTCGCCAATGGACTCCAGCCCCTGCAACTCATCGACTTCCCCGCTTTCGCCGCTCAACCCGCCCGCGAGACGGCGGTGGCCCTCGGGGTCACCGACGCGACCTGGTTCGAACGCGAGAAGAGCGGCCACCTTCTCGCCACCGCCGGAAGGGGGCCGGTCGAGACGCGGGCGCGCTCGTGGCTTCACGCGAACTGCGCCCACTGCCACCGTCGCAACGGCGGCGGGAGCGCGCCTCTCGAAGTGAACTTCGATCAAGCGCTCTCGGAAGCGGCCCTGCTCTGGCAGAAGCCGACGCGCGGCGACTTCACCCTGACAAACGCACATCTCATCTCCCCCGGAGAACCCTCGCAATCGGTGCTGAACTACCGCGTCGCTGCAATCGGGAGCGGCCACATGCCGCCGGTCGGCGCCCGCGAGG
>Ga0209573_1003210_pt1 | contig 18594 bp, 22 predicted proteins | sample TNRBio252014_DNA_FD_185870 | JGI IMG/M metagenome (GOLD analysis project Ga0209573, IMG submission 185870) | Wastewater treatment Type I Accumulibacter community from EBPR Bioreactor in Madison, WI, USA - TNR Reactor_6/25/2014_ DNA (SPAdes)... | ecosystem: Engineered > Bioreactor > EBPR >...
TCGTCGTTCTCAAAAGCGCGACGGACCCTTGGCGCGGCGCTTGCGTCCGCCTTCCGGTCCCCCCGTGCGCAACGGACGCCCAAACGCGCCCTTGCGGGAAATCGGGCCGGAACGTGCCAAAATCCCGCCCAAATCGCAACGGGGGATCGGTCGATTCTATAAGGGGCGTTAAGGTTGCCGGACCAGCCGCTGCGGCTGCTGCTCGATGACCTCGACGCGGGTCACCACGCCGCGCCCATAGACGCGGATTGCCGTCGCCATGACATGGCCGGCCATGGCCGCGCCATTGAGCCGGTTCATCTCGCCCGGAACCGAGAACGGTCGACGGTGGGCCATTCGAACCAGGGAGTCACGAACGTGCGGATCCTTGTCCCGCAGTGAGATGGCGTCCGTACCCGGCGCGACATGCAGGCGAAGCCGCACATAGATGTAGTTGCGGACCCGCTCGTCGGAGACGACCGGCAGGCCCACTACGGTCAGGTCATAGGATTCCGGGCCACTGGCTTCAGCCGGTTCCGAAGCTCCGGCTGGTGAAGCCAGGGCTGCCGTCGTCGCCACCAGGCCCGCTGTCAGCAGTGCACGTCTGTCCATGACGGCATTGTGGACGACGACCGTGAATAGCCGGTTAGCGGTGCCGCCAGCCTCGACGGACCAGGTCCAGCGGCCGACCGCCGAAGGTCACGGCAAGCCCTTCCCCGGCTTCCATGACGCCGATCCGGGTAACGGCGACACCCCGCCGCGTCGCCTCGGACCGCAGGGCGTCCAGAGCCTCAGGGCCGAGGGTGAAGACGATCTCATAGTCGTCGCCTGAACTCGCCAGGACTGCCCGGGCGTCTGAGGCGTCAGCTTGGGCCGCCAACCAGCGCCCGGCGGCCGCCGACAGGGGCACCGCGTCGAGCTCGATCCTGGCCCGCAGACCGGAAGCCTCAGAGATATGCGCCAGGTCGGCTGCCAGTCCGTCGGACACATCGGCGCTGGCGGTGGCGTAGCGGGCGATCGCCGGGGCCAGGGCGGTTCGCGGTTGCGGCAGACGATAGCGGTCGGCCAGCCAGCTCGCCCCAGCCTGGTCCAGCTCCAGATCCTCCCCCCCGGTGACACGCAGACCCAGCCCCGCGTCTCCGATGGTTCCCGTCACCAGGATGAGATCGCCCGCCTGCGCCCCCGCCCGAGCCGGGGTCCGGCCCGCGTCACCCCAGCCGATCAGGGTCGCCCCCAGGGTCAACGGCCCCGGCGTTCTGACCGTATCGCCTCCCAGCAACACCAAACCGTATCGGGCCTGATCCTCGGCCAGGCCGCGAGCGAAAGCCTGCCGCCAGGCCCAGTCGCAGCCGTCAGACCAGGCACAGCTCATCAAATAGCCGAACGGCTCAGAGCCCTTGGCGGCCAGGTCAGACAGATTCACCCGCAAGAGCTTTCGCGCGATCAGGTCTGGCGGGTCATCCGGCCAGAAATGGACCCCGGCCACCATGGTGTCGTGGGTCAGCACCAGCGTACGGCCGGGTGGCGGCGTCAGGACCGCGACATCATCCAGCAATCCCCGCGCCGCCGGATGGCCCGCCAGCGGACGCAGCAGGCGCGAAATCGTTTCAAACTCGTCGGGCCGATCCGACCCCACGCTCAACCCCTGACGTCGCGGGCCACGCCATCGAGGGCGGCATTGACGAAGCCGGCGTCACGATCATCGAAGAACGCCTTGGCCAGTTCGACATATTCATCCAGCACCACTTCGCGAGGCGTATCGGGACGCTGGATCAGCTCCCAGACACCCGAGCGCAGCAACGCCCGCAGCGTGGCGTCCAGCCGCGCCAGCTTCCAGCCCTCAGCCAGACGCCGGGTGACGGCGGCATCTACCCGGGCCTGATCCGCCACAACCCCACGCACGATGTCGGCAAAATAGACCTCGTCGGCCTCGGCCATCAGCTCGTCTTCAAGGCTGTCGTCGAAGCGATGGTCGGAGAACTCACGGATCACGGCCTCGACCCCGGCCCCGGCCAGTTCCATCTGATAGAGCGCCTGGACCGCGGCCAGGCGCGCGACGGTACGGGCCCTGCGTTCCCGGGCCGAAAGCGGCGTTTCGCTGACCGGGCGCTCGGCCTCGGCCGCCGCCAGCTGTTCCATCACCGCCTTCATAGAGCGTGGATCGGTCGGGTCGGTCATGCAGAGGCTCCGCGCAGGCTGCGCTTCAGGGCGATGAGATCGAGACAGGCGCGGGCCGCCGCGCCGCCCTTGTCGGCCTGGTCGGGGTTGGCGCGCCAATTGGCCTGGTCTTCGTCTTCGGTGGTGAGAATGCCGTTGCCGATGGCCAGACGATGATGGATGCCCAGATCAGTCAGGCCGCGCGCCGATTCATTAGCCACGACCTCGAAATGATAGGTATCGCCCCGGATCACGCAGCCGAGCGCGACATAGCCGTCATACCGCACGCCAATGGGAAACCGGCCCGATTCCTCGGCAATGGCGATAGCCGCCGGAATCTCGAGCGCGCCGGGTACCTGGACGACGTTATACTCGGCCCCGGCGGCCTCCAGCGATCGCCTGGCCCCTGCCAGCAGGAGGTCTGCCAGATCGTCATAGAACCGCGCCTCGACGATGAGAACGCGAACCGGCTCTTCAATCATCGGTCAGCTCCGTCGCTGTGCGATAGGCGATCAGGTCGGCTATGGTGCCGATCTTCAACCCGTGCCGGCGCGCGAACACGATCAGCTCAGGCAGGCGCGCCATGGTGCCGTCGTCGTTCATGATTTCGCAGATGACGCCGGACGGGTCACGGCCCGCCAGCCGCGCGATATCGACAGCGGCCTCGGTATGACCCGCACGGGCCAGCACGCCACCGGGCCGGGCCACGATGGGAAAGACATGGCCGGGACTGACGATTTCCTCTGATGTTGCCCCGTCCGTGATCGCAGTCGCGATCGTATGCGCCCGGTCGGCGGCGGAAATGCCGGTCGTCACCCCGGTCGCGGCCTCGATCGAGACGGTGAAGGCCGTACCCAGGCCCGAGCGATTGGTCTCGACCATCGGGCGCAGGCCCAGGGTTGCCGCGCGATCCTGGGTGATCGTCAGACAGATCAGCCCGCGCGCCTCGCGTGCCATGAAGGCGATGATCTCGGGCGTCACGCCGTCGGCCGGAATCACCACATCGCCCTCATTCTCGCGGTCCTCGGCATCAACCAGGATGAATGGGCGGCCGGCGACCGCCTCCTGAAGCAGGACTTCGGTCGGGCTGATTGCGGCCTCCGGGATCGGCGCGGAATAGGTCATGCCGTCTCCTGCCACCTTGCGAGGTATCTGGCCAGCATATCGATCTCGAGATTGACCCGCGAGCCCACGACCAGACCGGACAGCGTCGTCGCTTCGAGCGTGTGCGGAATGACATTCACTTCGAAAGTCTGACCCTCGACCCGGTTGACCGTCAGGGACACACCGTCGACCGTGATTGAGCCCTTGGCGGCGATGAACCGGTGCAGCGGTGCTGGAGCTGTGATCTGGATGCGGCGGGATCCTCCGACCGGCTCGGCGGCGACAACCCGGCCCAGTCCGTCGATGTGACCCGAGACGATGTGACCGCCCATCTCGTCGCCGAGGCGGGCCGCGCGTTCCAGATTGACGATTTGACCCTCCGTCCATTGACCAAGCGTGGTCTTCGACAGGGTCTCATCCGACACCTCGACGGCGAACCAGCCCGGCCCCGTCTCCGTCACCGTCAGGCAGCAGCCCGCATGGCTGATCGAAGCCCCGAGGTCGATGCCGGAGGTGTCCCAGCGGGTTTCGATTTCATAGCGCCGATCGCGCGCCGTCTGAGTGACGCGCCGAATCCGACCGATGTCGGTGACGATGCCGGTAAACACCCGTCAGATCCTCTCGTAGCGTTCCCACAGGTCGTCGCCGAGCGATGCGACCGAGATACGCCGGAATTGGGGGGCGGACGCCAGATTCTCAAGCGCCAGTGCGGCCACGCCGGGGCGCCCGTCACCGCCCAGAACGATGGGAGCCCGGAACCACTCGATCACATTGACCGCTCCGGCCCGAAGAAAGCTCGCGGCCACCTGGCCTCCGCCTTCGATCAAGATTGATCTGATGCCGCGCTTCTCCAGCGCCGCCAGTACGGCCGCCACGGTCGGGCGGCCATCGTCACCCGCCTCGATACGCTCGATCTGGGCCCGGCGTACGGGTCGGGGCGCGGCAACTGTCAGGATCAGGCAACCGGCCCTGGCCGCCTCGGCCAGGGCCGGTGTCCGCAGGCGGCTATCGAGGATGACCCGCAAGGGCTGGGTCTGTCCGGCCTCAAGATCGCTTGGCCCATAGCCGACCGGCGGTTCCACCAATCTGCCGTCTTCGGACAGGCGCACCGTCAGGGCCGGATCGTCGGCCAGGACCGTTTCGACCCCGACCAGGATAGCGTCATGAGCCGCGCGCAGACGGTGCCCCTCGGCGCGGGCATCCTCACCGGTAATCCACCTGGATTCGCCACGGGCGGTGGCAATGCGACCATCCAGCGAGGTCGCAAGCTTCAGGGTGACCTGCATCAGCCCTCGTCCAGGCCTTCATCCCCTAGGAAGCGGGCGAAGTCGGAGGTGTGGCGGAAGTCCTTGTAAACCGAGGCGTAGCGGACATAGGCGACCTCATCGACGCCCTTGAGCGTCTTCATGATGAAGTCTCCAACCACGCTCGAGGCGATTTCGGTCTCGCCGAGGCTCTCAAGCTGACGCGTGATGCGAGATGTCAATTGGTCAATCTGATCAGGATGTACCGGTCGTTTTCTTAGGGCGATCCTGAGGCTGCGTTCAAGTTTGTCCCGATCAAAGGGCGTGCGCCTCCCATTGCGCTTCAGGATCACCAGTTCGCGCAGTTGTACCCGCTCAAAGGTCGTGAACCGCCCCTCGCATTTGCCGCACAGCCGTCGGCGCCGGATCGCCGCGCCATCGTCCGACGGGCGACTGTCCTTGACCTGGGTGTCCGGGTTTCCGCAAAAGGGACACTTCATCAGAGACTTACCCCTCGATTCCGCTGTAGATCGGGAACCGGGTCGTCAGGCTACGAACGTCGGTGGCAACCCGGGTGATGACGGCCGGGTCGGCTTCGTCAGTGCCGTTCATGGAATCGATCACATCCGCGATCCAGTGGCCGATCTGCCGGAACTCGCCCTCACCAAAGCCGCGGGTCGTCCCCGCCGGGGTCCCCAGGCGTACGCCGGAGGTGATGGTGAAGGGGGCCTCATCGAACGGCACGCCGTTCTTGTTGCAGGTCATCAACGCCTTCTCGAGTTCGCGCTCGGTGGCCTTCCCGGTGACCGACTTGGGCCGCAGGTCGACCAGCATCAGGTGGCTATCGGTGCCGCCTGAAACGATGGCCAGTCCCCGCTCGACCAGAACACCTGCCAGCGTCTGGGCGTTCTTCACCACCTGGGCGGCGTACTGTTTGAACTCGGGCTTCAGGGCCTCACCGAAGGCCACGGCCTTGGCGGCGATGACATGCTCCAGCGGCCCGCCCTGCAGCCCTGGGAAGACCGCCGAATTGATCTTCTTGGAGATGGCCTCGTCATTGGTCAGGACGATGCCGCCGCGTGGTCCACGCAGGGTCTTGTGCGTCGTCGAGGTGGTGACATGGGCATGGGCCACCGGATCGGGATAGACGCCGCCGGCAATCAGGCCGGCATAGTGGGCCATGTCCACCATCAGATAGGCCCCGACCGAATCCGCGATCTCGCGGAACCGCTTGAAGTCGATGTGGCGCGAATAGGCCGAGGCCCCCGCCAGGATCAGGGCCGGCTTTTCCTTCTCGGCCATCTCGGCCACATGGTCATAGTCGATCAGGTGGTTGTCTTGGCGGACCTTGTAGGTCACCGGTCGGAACCACTTGCCCGATTGGTTGGCCGGCGATCCGTGCGTCAGATGCCCGCCGCAGGCCAGATCCATGCCCAGGAAGGTATCGCCCGGCTTCAGCAAGGCCATGAACACCGCCTGGTTGGCCTGGGCCCCCGAGTGCGGCTGGACGTTGGCAAAGGCCGCGCCGAACAGTTGCTTGACCCGATCGCGCGCCAGATCCTCGGTGACGTCGACGTATTCACAGCCGCCGTAGTAGCGCCGGCCGGGATACCCCTCGGCGTATTTGTTGGTCAGGATCGAGCCTTGCGCCTCCAGCACCGCGCGCGAAACGATGTTCTCGGACGCGATCAGCTCGATGTCCTCGCGCTGCCGTCCCAGCTCGCCCTGGATACCCTTGAAGATGTCCGGGTCTGCGGCGGCCAGCGGCTTGGAGAAGAAGTCATTGTGGGTGAAGGCGGTCACGAGCGTCCCCTGTGAACTGGAGGCGCATATCTAGTCCCTCAGGGGGGTGGGTTACAATATGTTGTGTGGGCCGCGCCCTACCAAGGCCCGTTGATGTCCTTGGCCGCATCCAGCACGCAGCGGATGTTACCGACCTCGCCATTTTCATCGATCGGCTGGAAATAGGTTTCCATCTCCGGGTCCTGGCGATAGCGGGTGCCCTCAAGGGGACCTGAGGTCATGGTCAGGATGTGGTCAGCCAGCTCGAACCTGCCCGTCCCGCCGTCGTAGTCGCGATAGCGTCCCGGCCCGGTGACCCCGAACATCGGTCCGGTCTGGGGATCTGGCACGACCATGCCGCCCATCATCATCGGCGCATCACAGGCATAGACACCCAGCGGCAAGATCGCGCCCACGGCCTCGTCGTCGGTTTCAGCTCCACCCCCGCCGCAGCCCGCGAGGACAACGGCCATTGCCGTCACTGACATGATCAGGCGCATCCGGCACCTCCTCGATGGAAGCTTGACGATGTCATGGCCTGAGGGGCACCGCAAGCACTCGGGACAAGCCCGAGGGTGACGAGACCTGTTTCGCGAGATCAAATCCCTGCGCGAGAAACGTCGCCGCAGGCGTTCGGCGATCGCCCTAGGCCACCGACGGCATCCGCGCGACGTTACAGCGGGTCCACAGGGCGTCCATGGCCTCAACCAGGGCGTCCATCATGGCGTCGGTGTGGTCCGGCGACGGCGTGAAGCGCAGGCGCTCGGTCCCGCGCGGCACGGTCGGATAGTTGATCGGCTGAACATAGATGCCGAACTCTTGCAGCAGCATGTCCGACACCATCTTGCAGTGAACCGGATCGCCGACGAACACCGGCACGATGTGGCTGACGGTCTCTTCCATCACCCGGATGCCGACGCGGGCGAACCGCACCTTCAGGGCGGCGGCGCGTTCCTGATGCTGGTCGCGCAGCTCAGGATGGGCCTTCAGATGACGCACCGACGCCAGCGCCCCCGCCGTCAGGGCCGGCGGCAGACTGGTCGTAAAGATAAAGCCCGAAGCCCAGCTGCGGATCGCGTCACAGATCGCCGCATCGGCTGCGATATAGCCGCCCATCACACCGATGGCCTTGCCCAGAGTGCATTCGATGATGTCGATCTGATCCAGCACGCCGTCGCGCTCGGCAATGCCCGCGCCCGTCGCACCGTACAGGCCGACCGCATGAACCTCATCGAGATAGGTCAGGGCCCCGTACTTGCGGGCCAGGGCGATCGTCCCCTTCAGGTCGGCGATGTCGCCGTCCATGGAATAGACGCTCTCGAACGCAATCAGCTTGGGCGCATCGACCGGAGCCGCCGCCAGCAGGCTTTCGAGGTGTTCCAGATCGTTGTGGCGGAACACATGGCGCTCGCCGCCGCCCTGACGGATGCCGGCGATCATCGAGGCGTGGTTCAGCGCATCCGAAAACACGATCAGGCCAGGCAGGATCTTCTGCAGCGTCGACAGCGTCGCCTCGTTGCCGACATAGCCCGAGGTGAACAGCAGCGCCGCTTCCTTGCCGTGCCAGTCGGCCAGCTCACGTTCCAGATCGACATGATAGCGCGTGGTGCCCGAGATGTTGCGGGTGCCGCCGGCTCCCGCCCCGGCCTCGTCGACCGCCGCCTTCATGGCGTCCAGCACAACCGGATGCTGGCCCATGCCGAGATAGTCGTTGGAGCACCAGACCACGACGTCCTGCTCGGTGCCGTCCGCACGGCGACGCACCGCGCGCGGGAACTCGCCCCGGCGACGCTTGAGATCGGCGAAGACGCGATAGCGCCCCTCGCCTTTCACCTGCTCGATGGCAGTCTCGAATGCGGATTGATAGTCGAACAACTCAGGCGGACTCGGTGGCTCAAGAGTATCGGCGGGGTCATGCGCCCCTGACACCCGAATGTCCACAATCCGAAGCGGGAAATCCAGCGCAAACCCCTAATTGATAACGGTTCGCACTTCTGGGCGCGCTGTCGGCCGATCCGCTTGACCCTGGCCCGCCGCATCCTCCAGCATGCGGTCATGAACAGACGCACACTGGTCCAGACGGGCTTCGCAGCTGCCGGCCTTGGCGCAACCGGCTGCACCGGGGCACCGTCGCGCAAGGCGCACGACGAGATGCCACTGGAAAGTGCCCCGCACCAGCGCACCTTGATGCAATGGCCCGTCAGCCTTGAGGTCTATGGAGCCAGGGATCTGGCGGCCGCTCAGGCCAATATCGCCGACATCGCCAATGCCGTCAGTGAGCATGAGCCGGTGGCCCTGATGGCCGCACCCGGTGCCCGAGGGTTGGACCGTACCCGGCTCAGCGGGGCCGTCGAAATCTGGGACATCCCGACCGACGACCTGTGGTGCCGCGACAGCGGGCCAACCTTCGTCAAGAACGAGGCCGGTGACCTGGCCGTATCCCTGATCCAGTTCAACGGCTGGGGAGACAAGCAACCCCATGCCAACGATGCCCGGATCGCCCGGCGCGTGGCCGAGCGTCTGGGCCTGCCCATCATCGACAGCGGTGTCATCGGCGAACAGGGCGGGGTTGAGCATGACGGTGCCGGCACGCTGTTGGCCCATGCCAGCTGCTGGGTGAATGACAACCGCAATCCGGGCCTCAGCGCCGATCAGATCGCCGAACGCCTGTGTACCGCGCTCGGGGCTGAGAAAATGATCTGGGCGCCCGGCATCATCGGGGCCGACATCACCGACTATCATATCGACGCCCTGGCGCGGTTCACCGGTCCGGGCCAGGTCCTGATCCAGATCGACGACGAGATAAATCCAGACGACCCCTGGTCCATCGCCGCCCATGAAACGCTGGACATCCTCGAACGGGCCACGGACGCGCAAGGGCGCCCGCTCACCATCACGCGCCTGCCCGAGCCCTACGACATTCGCGCGAGGGCCGACGACTTCGTGTCGAGCTATGTGAACTACTACGTCTGCAACGGCGCGGTAATTGCGGCCCAGTTCGGCGACCGCGAGGCCGATGCCGAGGCGCATGAGATCCTGACCTCGCTCTACCCGGGTCGGCAGATCGTCCAGCTCAACATCGACGCCCTGGGCGCTTCCGGCGGCGGCATCCACTGCGCCACCCAGCAGCAACCGGCCTAGATCACCAGCGCCACGATCAGCCCCGCCATGCCCACCAGGATCGAGGCCAAATAAAGCCGATAGGTGGTGTGATAACGCCGCCCGACACCCTCACGGACCCGATTGTCGAGCAGCCGCGCCAGGGTGATCACCATCAATGAAATGCTGACCAGGATCGTCACCGCGACGAGCCAGTCGACGGCGTCCTGAAGCACCGGACCGCCCTCGGCGCTAACGGCCCAGTTGGCCATGAAGGCCAGCAGGAAGCCCATGACGATGCCGATGGACGTCACCATCGGCTGGCGAAAGCCCGCGACATCGTCGTGAAAAGCCTCGGGCACCTCGCTCATTTGGGAAGCTCGTCCAGCCTGCCGCGCAGCATCTGCAGGATCGCAGAGAAGTCCCGCCCGCCGTAGCCCAGGCCGTTGAACATCTGGAACAGCGCCTCGGTCTGGGCACCCAGCGGCGTAGTCGCCCCAGCCTTGGCGGCCGCATCCTGAGCCAGCTTGAGGTCCTTGAGCATCATGGCGGCGGCGAAACCGCCGTCATAGTTCCGGTTCGAAGGCGCGGTCGGCACCGGCCCCGGCCACGGATAGTAGGTCGTCACCGACCAGCTCTGGCCCGACGACTTGGCCATGATCTCGAACAGGCGGGACGGGTCCAACCCCAGTTTCTCGGCCAGGGCCACACCCTCGCAGGTCGCCAGCATGGTGATGCCCAGCACCATGTTGTTGCAGATCTTGGCCGCCTGCCCGGCCCCGTGATCGCCGGCGCGGAAGGTGGCGCGGCTCATCGGCTCCAGCGTCGCTTCGATCCGCCCGAACTCACCCTCATCGCAGCCGACCATGAAGGCCAGGGTTCCGGCGTCCGCCGCCATCGTCCCGCCCGACACCGGCGCATCGGCAAAGACATAGCCGGCGTCGCCGGCCAGCCCGGCGACCTTGCGGGCCGTGTCCACATCAATCGTCGAGCAGTCCAGCAACAGGGCCGAGGTCGGAGCCTTGCCGAACACCTCCTCGGAATAGACCTTCAACACATGCGGTCCGGCCGGCAGCATGGTGATGACGACGTCCGCGCCTTCGACCGCCTCGGCCACCGAGGCCACCGGCATGCAGCCATTCTCCCGGGCCCGGTCCAGCGCCGCCTGGCTCAGGTCGAATGCCCGAACCTCATGGCCGGCCTTGGCCTGATTGGCGGCCATGCCGCCGCCCATATTGCCCAGGCCGATGAAGGCGATCTTGGTCATGTGACAAAACTCCTGAATGCGTGCGGAGCCGTCCTACCCCGTCTCCTCTCAAGGGAGAAGGAGGTCTATCCCGCCGGACAGGCCGCGCTCGGTTTCTGGAAGACCAGGGCAAACTGGCTGGTCTGGCCCCGGATGGTTTCGTCAAAGACACTGGCGGTGCGTGGATCACCCGGGCGCACCAGGAAGCTGCCCTCGTCGATCAGCCGGAAGCCGGCCTGTTCGATCTCGGCCTGGACGGCGGCGCGCTCGGCCCGGTGCAGGGTGTGCGAGGCCGAGAATCCCGAGCCGGCCACCGCATCGTGGTCGATCACCACATAGCGACCACAGGGGCGCAGGCCCGCGAACACCGCCGCATTGACCTCGGCCGCCGTGCCTTCGGGAAACGGGTTCAGATGGAAATCGTGATAGTTCTGGGCGGTAAAGGCGACGTCCAGGCTGGCCGGCGCGAAGGCCAGATCGGCGAAGCTGGCGGCCGTTGCATCGACATTGGCATAGTCCTCATCCAGGTCGGTCAGGTTCTGGCCGTACTCGGCGTTGAACCCGATGAACTCAGCCGGCTGCCAGGCCGTGACATGCCCCTCTGGCCCCACCAGGGCGGCGAAGATGCGCGTGAAATAGCCGCCACCGATGATCAGGTCAGCGACCTCGTCGCCCGGCTCGACACCCGCCAGCGCCAGGGTGTCATAGGTTCGACGGGCCGCGTCGCGCACGGTCTCATCTGCCAGACGGCGCTCATCGGCCATGGCCAGATCGATCGCCGTCTCGGGCCGCCGGAAGCGATAGACAAATTGATCAGACCGCCCACGAATAGTTTCGTCGAAGACACTGATATCCATCGGGTCCGCCGGATTGGCGACCACGCGCGTCTGACCCTCGTAAATGAAGCCCGCCGCCTCGACCTCGCGGCGAACGAAAGCGCCCTCAATGCGGTGCAGTGTCTGGACTTCGGTGTTGCCGGTGCCGGGCTGTCCCGAATGATCCAGGATCACATAGACGCCACCGGGCCGCAGCACGGCGAACACCCGCCGGTTCATCTCGGCCACATCCACATCGAACCGGTCGATGTGAAAGTCGTGATACTCCTGCCCCATGAAGACGACGTCGAGCGGCTCGGGAAAACTCATTTCGTCCAGCAGCCCAATCACCGGTGTGACATTGCCGTATTCGGCCTGAAGGCCCTCGGCGAAGGCCTGTTCGCGGCCCGCCGTCAGCGTCGGCACAAAGGCATAGACCTGACCTTCCGGCCCCACCACGGGTGCGAACAGCCGGGTGAAATAGCCTTCCTCGGGCCGGATATCGGCGATGTGCTGGCCAGGTCGCACCTCCATGAACGCCAACATATCGAAGGGATGGCGCAGCGGATCACGCGCGACCTCGGCCTCCGGGCGGCGCGGATCGGCAATGGCGGCGGTCCACCCGGCCTCGCGAGATGATTGTGCTGACGCCTCTGCGGCCTCCATGGCCGCTTCTACGGCACGCGCTGCGTCCTCAGCGGCGAGCGCAGCTTCCTCCGCCGCCCGGGCTGCCCGCTCATTAACAGAGGTCGTCGCGCAACCGGCCAGCACCAGGGCTGCGGCGATCATCAGGCGTTTCATGCGGGACCTCCTCCCAGAGTCCCCCCGACTAGGCCCCTATCGGCCCGTCAAGGCAAGTCGCCCGTTTCCGCTCGGTCTTCGTTCAGGCCGGCCAGACCGATCTCGACCTCCTGTAGCAAATGCCGCGACAGCTTGCGTCGTTTCCAGGGGCGCCAGGCATTCGACGGGGCCGTCGGATCTCCGATCTGATACTCAGCGGTAAAGCGGCCCAGGAACCCGGGTCGATCCGTGCTGATCGGGGCCATCCGCCCGCTACCGTTCAGGGCCGCGATGGCCCCGGCGACCGATCCCGCCGCCGCTTCGGCCTCGGCATAGGCCGCGTCGGCCACGCCCAGGAAATGCCCGATCAGATGCTGGCGCACGCCTCGGATCGCGGCATCGGGCACATCTCGCTCCACCGTCACATCCAGTTCCGTGTCATAGCCACAGGACCGGTTGTTCAGATTGCTGGACCCGACCCGGAGCAGCCGGTCGTCAATGATCGTGACCTTGGAATGGACGATGATGTTCGCCCCGCCTGCGGTTTTGGGATGCCAGGCGCTCAACCGCCCGAACACATCGGCCTTCTCCAGCGAGTGCAGCACCTCCGAGCGGGCACCGTCCATGGTCGCATGGTCGAACCAGCTCGGGCTTTCGCCCGTCGAGACCAGCACCACTTCGGGGCCTTCCGGCTCAGTCAGCCGCCGGGCGATGGCGGCGGCGATTACCGGAGAGGTGAAGTACTGATTTTCCAGATAGATCAGGCGTTCGGCCTGATTGATCATGTCCAGGAACAGCGCCTCGACCTCGCGCTTCTCCCCGCGACCGGAGTTGGCAGAGACCGTCTGGCTGATCCCCACGGTAACGTCCGTCAGGGTCGGGGTCGTGTTTTCCGGCCAGGGATCGTAGTCCACCTTGACCGGCTCGAGAGCCTCGCCGGTGACCCAGTTCCACGCCGCCCGGCTCATCTCGGCCAGGGCCCTGGCCGCGCCGCCGTCGACCATCATCACCACCTCATGGCGCGGCTTGCGCTTGGCCCCGTTCGGCAGAACGCGGTGGAGGTCCTCATCCAGGTGCTGGCCGGTGTCCCAGCGATCGACCGAGATGTCACCGCCCGAGCAGAAGGCCAGCTTGTCGTCGATCAGCAACACCTTGGGGTGATGGGCCGCGCCCATCGAGAACGGTTTGACTAGCCTGAGGTCGACCGGGTTCTTCTTGAACCAGCGCACGGCGCGTTGCGGGAACATCCCCTGGGACGCCGCGATCGGCAGGGGAGAGTTCCACACCAGCAGCCGGATCTTGAGATCCGGCTTGGTGCGGGCCAGCCGGCGCATCTGATAGCCGACTTCTCCGGCGGCACCGTGAGGTGGATTGATCGGGTCCAGCTGGGTCCGCGGATCAAACTGCCAGCCGATCAGGGTCACCGACCGTTCAGCGCGCTCCAGGACCTTTTCAACGATTGAGAAATAGCGGTCGTTTTCGACCAGGATCGCCACCCGGTCGGCGTGCTCAAGATGCGAACAGTTGCGACCGATCTCCAGCATCGTCCCCACCGCGTCTGATTCCGGCGGTTTCCGCCAGCCCCATTACCTCTGTGCGTGCCAGACGAACGCAGGTCAATGGCAGCCGGATAGCACGGCCTCAAGGCAAGGGGGTCCAGGCCTCGTCCGGCGGCAGGGGCGCAAAAAAGCCGTCCAGTACATCCGATGTGACCCCGGCCAGGGTTTTCGGCTTCCAGTGCGGATCATTGTCCTTGTCGACGATGACCGAGCGCACGCCTTCCTGGAAGTCATGGGTCCGAACGATGCAGCCTCCCAGGGCATATTCCATGGCCATGACCTCGGCGAAGGTCGCCATCTTCGCGCCCGCCCGCATCTGGCGCAGCGACACCTTCAGGGACTGGGGCGACTTGGAGCGCAGCATCTTCAGTTGAGCCTCAGCCCAATCGGACCCTTCGGCCGCCAGGGCGGCGAAGACGGCTTCGACCGTATCGAAGGCGAAACATCGATCCATGGCGTCGCGATGCGGTTCCAGCGGCGACGGGCCCGGATCGGCGGCAAAGTGCTCGACCACGGCGCGCGGGGTCTCATGGCTTTCGATCAGGGAGGCCTTGAACGCCTCAATCCGGTCGCTTGGAATGAAGTGGGTGCCGACTTCCAGCGGCAGACAGTCGGCAGCCTTGATGCGCGCACCGGTCAGCGCCAGCCAGATGCCGGTTTCACCGGGCATCCTGGGTAGGAACCAGCCGCCCCCGACATCGGGAAACAGCCCGATGCCCGTCTCAGGCATGGCGTAAAGGGTTCGCTCGGTCACGATGCGAAGAGGAGCCGGGTCCGAAATGCCAACGCCCCCGCCCATGACGATCCCATCCATCACCGCCACGATGGGCTTCGGGTATCGGACCATCAGGTCGTTCAGACGATACTCGACCAGGAAAAACGCCTTGGCCTCGGACGCATCGCCCGCCCCGCTTTCGGCGATCATGCGAATATCGCCACCGGCGCAGAATCCGCGCTCCCCCGCATGGTCGATCAGGACGGAACGGACGTGGCTGTCGTCGCGCCAGGCCAGCAGCGCCTCGGTCATGATCTCGCACATGGTCCGATTCAGCGCATTCAGCGCCTTGGGCCGGTTCAGCGTGAGACGGCCCACCCCGTTCTGGACGCTCGTGAGGACTTCGGATTCGGTCATTGCGGAGGCGTTTCGCAGATGCGCGGCGGTCGGGGCAAGCCTACTGCCGTCCCAATTCGCGCGCCGTGATCACCCGCATGATTTCGTTGGTCCCTTCCAGAATCCGGTGGACCCGAAGATCGCGAACGATCCGCTCCAGCGGATAGTCCTTCAGATAGCCATAGCCGCCGTGCAGCTGCAGCGCATCGTCGGCGATCTGGAAACAGGCGTCAGTGGTCAGGCGCTTGGCCATGGCGCACCATTTGGTCTTTTCTGGATGCGCGTTGTCGATGGCCCAGGCCCCTCGCATCACCATCAGCCGGGCGGCTTCCAGCTGGGTCGCCATATCCGCAATCTTGAACTGGGTGTTCTGGAAATCCCCGATGGGCTTGCCAAACTGCTTGCGCGTCCTGACGTAATCCTGGGCCGTTTCCAGCGCCAGCCGCGCCCCACCCAGCGAACAGGCCGCGATGTTCAGCCGCCCCCCGTCGAGTCCGGCCATGGCATAGCGGAAACCGTCGCCCTCGCCGCCGACCCGATTGGCCACCGGCACCCGGCAGTCGTCAAACGACACCACGGCGGTCGGCTGGCTCGACCAGCCCATCTTCTTCTCATTGGCCCCAAAGCTGAGGCCCGGCGTGCCCTTTTCGACGACGAGGCAGGAAATGCCCCTGGGGCCGTCCTCGCCTGTGCGGACCATGACCACATAGACGTCCGAAACACCCGCGCCGGAAATGAATGCCTTGGAGCCGTTCAGCACATAGTGGTCGCCGTCCAGCCGCGCCGTGGTCCTGAGCGCCGCCGCATCCGACCCCGACCCTGGCTCGGTCAGGCAATAGCTGGCGATCTTCTCCATCGTGACCAGCGACGGCACCAGCCTCGCCCTCAGCTCGTCAGAGCCGAAGCTGTCGATCATCCAGGTCGCCATATTGTGGATCGAGATGAAGGCGGCGGTCGAAACATCGCCGCGCGACAGCTCCTCGAAGATCACCGCCGCCTCAACGCGACCCAGGGCCATGCCACCGTGCTCCTCGCCGGTGTAGATGCCGCAAAAGCCCATTTCAGCCGCCATCCTCATGACATCGACCGGGAAGTGTTTGGTCTCATCCCATTCGGCGGAATGCGGGGCCAGCTCGGCCTCGGCGAACTGGCGGGCCGCGTCCTGGATGGCGCGTTGGTCTTCGGTCAGGGCGAAATCCATAAGTCCTCGTCTGCCCAGCGGGCGGTTTGCCTTGGCGTCGCTTTCGGCTAAGCCCGCGCGGTCAGGGTCTCGCCGAGGCCGATTGCGGAGCCGCTTGATGTCGGACACGGGTTCTAGTGGAGCGACCGCGCGGGCGCAAAGTGATGATCGCACCCTGGCCTTCGTCGTCTATGCCATGCTCTTCGTAGCCCCTTTCGTTTTCGGCCTGACGGCCCTGATCGGCGTCGCCATCGCCTATGTCCGTCGGCCCGAGGCCGAGCCGGTCGTGGCCTCCCACTATCGGTTTCAGATTCGCGCCTTCTGGGTCGGCTTTGCCCTGTCGATCCTGGCCGCCCTGGCCATCATGCTCGGCATGGGTATGATTGTCTGGGAACTGGCCGGAGCTTTCCTGTCGGACTTGCCGACCGACCCGACCGAGGCCGTGACCCGCAACCTCGATGTGGATCTGCCGGTCGCCGCCTTCGTCAGCCTGATCGTCGCGACCTGCGCCTGGGTGGCAACGGCGCTATGGATGATCATCGCCTCGGTCGCCGGGTCCCTGCGGCTGTCGGCGGACCGGGGCATTCGCATGAAGGCTGATCGGACATGACCTTCTCCCCTGCCCCATTCCCCCTGGCCCGCCCGCGGCGTCTGCGCAGCCAGCCCTGGATACGACGCCTGGTCGCCGAGGCCGTGCTGACCCCCGCCGACCTGGTCTGGCCTCTGATCATCCATGACGGTGCTGAAGCGCGGGTTCCGGTCCCGTCCATGCCAGGTGTCCACCGCCTCTCGCCGGCCGAGGCCGCCCGGGCCGCCGTCCAGGCGCGCAAGCTCGGCATTCCGGCTGTCGCCCTGTTCCCCAACGTCGATCCGGCCATCAAGGACGCCATCGGCACCGGGGCCACCGACCCGGACGGCCTCGTTCCCCAGACCATTCGCGCCATCAAGGACGCGGCACCTGAGATCGGCGTCATCACCGATGTGGCGTTGGACTGCTACACCGACCACGGCCACGACGGCGTGCTGGAAGATGGCATCATCCTCAACGACGCCAGCCTCGAACGCCTGGCCGAACAGGCCTTCATTCACGCTCACGCCGGAGCCGATGTCGTCGCCCCGTCCGACATGATGGACGGGCGCGTCCAGGCCATTCGCGAGGCCCTGGAGGCGAACGGGTTTCAGGACACCCTGATCCTGTCCTACGCCGCCAAATACGCCTCGGCCTTCTATGGCCCCTATCGCGATGCGGTCGGCTCGGCGCGCGCCCTGACCGGCGACAAGAAGACCTATCAGATGGACCCGGCCAACTCCGACGAGGCCCTGAAGGAGGTCGCCATGGACCTGGCCGAGGGGGCGGACATGGTTATGGTCAAGCCCGGCCTGCCCTATCTGGACATCATCCAGCGCGTCAGCTCGACCTTCCAGGTTCCGACTTTCGCCTATCAGGTGTCCGGCGAATACGCGATGATGAAGGCCGCCGCCGCCAACGGCTGGCTCGACGAGGACCGCGCCGTTCTCGAAACCCTGATGGCCTTCAAGCGGGCCGGCTGCAGCGGTGTCCTGACCTATTTCGCCCCGCGCGCTGCGGAACTGATGAACGGCTAGGCCGTCAGGAGATCACCCGGCATGACCGACACCCCCCAGGACAATCCCTGCGACACGGACGGCACCGCCCACGCCTTCGACCTGGTGCTCGAGCGGACCATCGCCGCGACGCCGGACAAGGTTTTTCGCGCCTATACGGACCCCGACCTCCTCAGCCAGTGGTTTGCGCCCCGGCCCTGGCGCATCACCGACGCCGTCATAGAGCCACGCCCCGGCGGTCGCATGAGCTTCGTGATGCACGGCCCGAACGGCGAGCGGTTCCCGAACACGGGCGTCTATCTCGAGGTCGTCTCGGATCGCCTGCTGGTCAGCACCGATGCATTCACGCCCGGCTGGAAGCCGGCTGGCCAGCCGTTCATGGTCGCCCGCATCGAGCTGGAGCCGACCGACGACGGCCAGACCCGGCTGCGTGCCATCGCCAGCCACTGGAACCAGGCCACCATGGACCAGCACCTCGCCATGGGTTTCCATGAGGGCTGGGGCCAGGTCGCCGACCAGCTCAACGAACTCGTTCAGTCCCTCTGAACACCGGTCACGGAAGGATCCACACATGAAGATCGTCACCAGCCTCAGCTTCCAGGGTCAGTGCCGGGAAGCCTTCGAATTTTACGCCGAGGTCCTCGGCGGTACGATCACCGCGGCCTATCCCTATGGCGAAGGCCCGCCCGACATGCCGGTCGGCCCGCAGTACAAGGACTGGCTGATGCACGCCTGGCTCGATGTCGGCGACCAGTCGATCATGGGCGCAGACATGGACACCGACTGGGCGCCTAATATCGACAAGCCCAAGAACGGCTTCGACATCTTGACCTGCCCCCCTCTGGTCCCGCGGTCATAATGGGAGTCCGCAGGCTTCATAGCTGATCTTGGGCTCCGGTGGGAGCGGCCGGGCGGCGCAGCCATTCACGTCGCGCAGCCGACCGGCCGCGTGGT